>Ga0099848_1000118_pt1 | contig 32181 bp, 15 predicted proteins | sample CB_VirMetaG_3_FD_78179 | JGI IMG/M metagenome (GOLD analysis project Ga0099848, IMG submission 78179) | Freshwater to marine saline gradient viral communities from Chesapeake Bay - CB_1508_1S Viral MetaG | ecosystem: Environmental > Aquatic > Marine > Coastal | place: USA: Chesapeake Bay...
TGATTTTGAAGCGATTAATGATGTAGAATCGCTTCAAAGTGCCATGATCAGTGGTATTAAACGAGCAAAAATGACCATTTTAAACGTATTTTCGCATTGTTTTATACCTCAAGGATGTACTGTCGTAATTTCACTTGCAGAAAGTCATGTTTCTTGCCATACCTGGCCTGAAAATGGATGTTTGGCAGTGGACGTGTACACATGTGGAGAGGGAAATCCACGTCTAATTGCTCTTGAAATATTAAAATACTTAGATTCTGATTCATATTCAATCCGAGAACTTGAGAGATAGGTAAATAGTTACAAGGAGATAGCAACCTCCTTTATAAAAGTTCTGTTTTATTCATTAAAACAGGAGCTAAACATGTCTAATTTACCAGTTGATAGAGATTCAAACTATATGAGACAGATGTGGGGAACAACACATCTAATAACTGATTATTATGAAAACAAAGAGAATAAACCGCGTGTAATACAAGAAATCATGCACGATTCTGCACCTAAGCATGATTTTAAGAAGCAAGAAGAGCTTCACGAAAAAATAAGAAATGATGAAGACTATGATGATTGGTTCTATGGAACCGAACCTTCTTATGGATCTTCATGGAACTAGATATAAATAATACAGAATTTTTTCTTTGATAAATGGATATAAAAAAGATATCCAGGTCATTTAAAGACATTAGTTTATCATTTGAACCACATCCTGTCACAAAAGATCTGCCAATTATTAGAAATGAAAATGCTATTAAAAGATCTGTAAGAAATCTTACCGAAACAATGTTTACGGAAAGATTCTTTAATTCTTTGATAGGGACTGGAGTCAGATCTACACTATTTGAATTTGTTGATTATGGTAGTGCTTCTTCCATAGAATCTCAAATTATTGCCACATTAAACAATTATGAACCTAGGATTGAAAATATAATAGTTGAAGTTTTTCCTAGTCCAGATGATAATACCTTTGAAGTGACTGTTATTTTTGATATTAAAGGACAGGATTTTCCTACCCAAGAATTTAACTTTTTACTAGAGGCAACAAGGTAATCAAATGCCTTTTACAAAATTTACAAATTTAGACTTTGATCAGATAAAAACATCCATAAAGGATTATATTCGTTCGAACTCAGATTTTACTGATTTTGATTTTGAAGGATCTAATTTATCTGTATTAATCGATATACTTGCATACAACACATACATTACAGCATTTAACTCTAATTTAATTGTTAATGAAACTTTTTTAGATTCTGCCTCTCTTAGAGAAAATGTTGTTTCTTTGGCACGAATGGTTGGATATACTCCAAGATCCAGAAAATGTGCAAGGGCCAGAATATCATTTTCAACCGTAGTTCCAAACACCAATTCATCTTTAACCTTAAAATCGGGATTAGTATGTGTTGGTAGAAATTCTTCATCATCCTTTGTTTTTTCCACTCCAGAAAATATTACAACAACTGTCAATTCTGAAACTGGGGCGGCAAATTATAGTGATATTGAAATTTATCAAGGAACTTATTTGACGCAAATATTTACCGTTGATGGTTCACTTGACCAAAAATTTATATTAGATAACACATTCATAGATACATCAACGATTAGAGTTAGAGTTAGGGGTGCCAGTGATAGTGGTGATGGAAGAGAATATCAAAGAGCAGAAAATATTTTAAAAATTACAGGAACTTCTGAAATATACTTATTACATGAAGTTCAAGATGAGAAATATGAAATAATATTTGGTGATGGGATATTTGGTAAAAAATTAGAAAACGGATCGGTCATAACCGTTAGTTATATTGTAACAGATGGAAAGGATGGAAATGGTGCTTCTGAATTTAATTTTGCTGGAGATTTTGTTAATTCTCTGAATGCTACAGTAATTCCATTAGCATCTATAGATGTCGTAACTAATATTAGAGCATCTAATGGTGGTGATATTGAACCAGTCGATTCAATTAAATACTTTGCACCAAGATTATACTCATCTCAGTATAGAGCAGTAACTTCAAGAGATTATGAAGCAATTGTACAAAGTCTTTATCCAAATAGTGAAGCCGTATTTGTAACTGGTGGGGAAGATTTAGATCCACCACAATTTGGAAACGTTTTCATAAGTGTAAAGCCAGTAAATGGAGACTTTTTGTCAGATTTTGAAAAGAGGAATCTTTTAAGTGGATTAAAATCATATTCGTTGTCGGGAATTAATCAACAAATAGTTGATATTAAAATTTTATATGTTGAAGTTGATTCTTTTGTATATTACAATACATCTCAAGTTTCAAATGTTCAAGATTTAAAGACCAAAATTATTGATATTTTGTATTCTTATTCAAAATCTTCAAGTGTAAATTCTTTTGGTGGTAGATTTAAATATAGTAAATTGGTTCAAACAATAGATAATACAGATTATTCTATAACCTCAAATATTACAAAAGTAAAGATGAGGAGAAATCTGAGAGCATTGGTTGGAGAATTTGCACAGTATGAATTATGCTTTGGGAATCAATTTCATATTAATCCAGAAGGATATAATATTCGTAGCACAGGTTTTACAGTTTTTGGAGACTCTGATACAGTTTACTTAACTGATATTCCTAATAAAAATCCTGATGGAACACTTGATGACAGTGGAAAAGGTATATTATCAATAGTTAAACCGATTAGTGAGACAAACGAGACTAAAGTAGTTGTCAAATCTGCAGGAACTGTTGATTACACTAAAGGTGAAATTATATTAACTACAATTAGAATAGAAGGAACAGAAAAAGAAAATAATGTTATAGAAATTCAAGCTTTTCCAGAGTCTAATGATGTTATTGCATTAAAAGACATATACTTAGTCTTTGAGGTTTCAAAGAGCACTATAAATATGATTAGAGATACTATTTCTTCTGGTGAACAGATATCTGGAGTTGGATTCCAAATTACATCTAGCTATTCTGATGAAAAATTAATACGTTCATAATACATTTCAACTAAGAGAAATAAATTTTAAAAAAAGGGTTAAAATGATTAATACCGGATTTGAACAAAGAGTAAAAATAAATCAAATTATTGAAAATCAACTTCCAGAATTTATACTGGATGAAAGCCCAAAAGCAGCAGAATTTTTAAAACAATATTACATTTCTCAAGAATTTGTAGGTGGTCCTGTAGATATAGTTGAAAATTTAGATAATTATCGGAGTTTGGATGTTCTAACACCAGAAGTTTTAAATGGTGGTACTTCTTTAGAAGAAAATATAACAGAATCATCTTCAACAATTGTAGTAACTACTACCAAAGGATTTCCTAGGCAGTATGGATTATTCCAAATTGATAATGAGATAATAACTTATACTGGAATTACTACAAACACTTTTATCAATTGTGTACGGGGATTTAGTGGTATTACATCTTATCATTCTTCAGATGATCAAGAAGAACTAGTTTTTTCAAAAAATGAAGCAACTTCTCATACTAAGGGATCTACGGTAAAGAATCTTAGTTCTTTATTTTTAAAAGAATTTAATAGAAAACTAAAGTATCTTTTAACTCCAGGTCTTGAAGACTATGATTTTATAACTGATTTAAATGTTGGATCTTTTATAAAACATGCAAAAGATTTTTATGCGGCAAAAGGAACAGAAGATTCTTACCGAATACTATTTCAAATATTATATGGAGTTAACCCTAAGGTAATTGATTTAGAAAGATTTTTAATTAAACCATCTTCAGCAGAATACTTAAGAAGAGAAGTTTTAATTGTAGAGGTAATTTCTGGAGATCCGAATAATTTAGTTGGACAAACTATATTTGATGTTGATAATCCATTTATATTTGGTTCTGTTTCTGAGGTTGAATTATTCCAACGTTTTAGTAAATACTATTATAAACTTAGCTTGTTTATTGGATATGATAATAAATCATTAATTACAGGATCTTTTAAAATTACGCCGAAAACAAAAATTATTGAAAATGTATCTACAAATGCCAGTGTAATTACTGTAGATTCTACAATAGGATTTGATAATAGTGGAACTTTATTGTGTGATGGTAATATTATAAAATATGAAAATAAAACCATCAATCAATTTTTGGGATGTTCTGGTATTACATCCGATATAAGATCAAAAACAGATATTATAACTAATAAAACCATTTATGGGTATGAGAACGGAGACATAACCAAAAAAGTAGAGTTAATTGTTAATGGAGTCATTAATAATTTAAGCATTGTTACTGATAATGGGTTATCATCTGAAGGTGATAAAATTTATTTAAAAAATATTGGAGAAATTATTAATAATCCAGAAAATAATAAAACATATAAACAAATTTTTTCAAATTCTTGGATTTACAATACAAGTTGTAGATTTCAAATTGAAGACATTAATGGTTCCACTTTTGAATTAAAAAGTTTTTTTGATAAATCCAACATTAAAGTTGGTGATAAAGTTGATATTATGTTTAGGAATTCTGAGACTGTTGCTCATGAAGGTGCGATTGTTTTTTCTGTTAGTCCACAATTAAGACAATTAACTTTAAATAATATTTCACAATTTTCCCCAAATTCAAGTTTTGAATATGATATAAGAAGAAAAATCAATAAATCATCTGCTTCTTTAATTCCTTTTAAATACGGTAACGAATCTGTCGTTTCTGATATTCAAAATTTGTACAATGACAATGATGAGTATGCTTATGTTGCTTCTAATTCATTTCCTTCCCAAGAAATTACTGATAAACTTTCATCAGCAACTTTGATAGATGCTTCTGTTGGTAGAGTTCAAGGATTTGATTTTGATACATTACAATATTCAATATTGTCTTTTGCTGAGAATGTTCCTTTTATTACTGGCGATGAGATATATTATTTTCCAGAAAAAAATCCTATTCCAGGTTTATCTGAAGGAAATTATTATGTTGAGGTTTTGGAAAATAAGAACCAAATAAGATTATACATATCAAGATCTTTTATAGCATTTAATGACTTTTTAGAGTTTTCTACATTACCTGCAAATAGTGGGACACACACTTTTATTCTATCCAGTCAAAAAAATAGTTACTTTGAATCGCAAAAATTACTAAGAAAGTTTAATTTAACTAAAAAATTTAATAAAGATTATGATTTCGGTGATTTTACTGATATTGGTTCAATTGGAATGTTAATAAATGGTGTAGAAATATACAATTATAAAAGTAATGATAAAGTTTATTATGGTCCTATTTCTAGATTTAGATTGTTTAATGGTGGAAGTAATTATGATGTTTTAAATCCACCAAAAATAGAAATATCTTCTCCAAGATCTGGAATTGGATCAACTGCTTTGGTTCAACCAGTTGTTACCGGATCTTTAGTGGAAGTTGTTGTGGATCCTCAAGACTTTGATATTCGTGGTGTTTTGTCTGCATCTATAGTTGGTGGGAATGGATCTGGATCAATTTTACAACCTGTTTTAGATACAAAATATAGAGAAATTATTTTTGATGCAAGAAATCTAGATTTTGGTGGTGGTATAGATGTTGATGAAGAGACAATCTCTTTTGTTTCTAATCATAATTTAGTCAAAGGTGAACCAATAGTCTATGATTCAAATAAAAACAATGCCATAGGTGTAGGATCATATAAAGCATCAAATTTAAATCAACTAAAGTATTTGGTAGATGGGGATGTTTACTATCCCGAAATAGTAAATAATACGTCTATAAAGTTATATGAAAATTTAACAGATTTAAATTCTGGTATTAACACTGTTGGATTTACAACTATTAATAATGCGGGATTCCATAAGTTTAGATTGTTAGAAGGCAAAACAACTCTAACAGAACTCAAAGTTATTGATGGTGGATCTAACTATCAAAACAAAAAATTAATAGTTAATCCTTCCGGAATTAAAACTGATTTATCAGTAATAACTTTCAAAAATCATAATTTTTCAGATGGTGAATTAATTAATTATTCATCATCAGGAAATCCAATATCTGGATTAACAACTTATAATCAATACTATATTTTAAAAGTTGATGACGATAGATTTAGATTATCTAAAACTGATAAAGTTTATTTAAATTTTTACACTTCAGTTGGTTCAGCAAGCACACCATCTCAACAAATTTTTATACCAGACCATAATTTTGAAGATAATCAAAAAATAATTTTTGGTAAAGATTCTATCTCAAATCAAATTTTGGTTAGTAATGCAATAGATTCTTCTCATTTTAGCCTTCCATTCGGAGATAATTTACAACAATCTGTTTACGTTATCAAGAAATCTAAGGATCATATTGGTATATCAACAGTTCCAGTTGATTCTAGCAATAGTGGATTGTTCATTCATGATTTAGGTTCAAATAATAACAAGTATTATTTTGATTTGGAAACAAAAAATTATAATAAGAGTTTTGATTATCAAAGAAGAAAATATTTAGATTTTATTGATAGTGGATCTGGACAACATACATTTGAATATCCTCCAATTGAAGTATCCTTAGAGTATTTTCCTATAGGGGTTGGAACTGATAGAAAATTAATAAATTCAATTAAAACTACTCCTGTAGTAAAAGGAAGTATAACTGGTGTTTACTTATATTATCCAGGATCTGGATATGGATCTGATATTTTGAATTTACATCTCAAACCAAACATTTCCGTAAAAAATGGTTCAAATTGCCAACTTAATCCCATCATAATTGATGGCAGCATTATAAATGTTTTAGTTCAAGATGGGGGCAAGGAATATAATTCACCTCCAGATTTGACTGTAGTTGGTGATGGTATTGGGGCAAAATTAAGAGCAGTAGTTGAAAATGGAAAAGTGACGGATGTTATTATTATAAGATCCGGAAGTGGATACTCACCAGAAAAAACTTACATTCAAATTGATACAAGAGGATCTGGTGCAATATTTGATGTTGATGTTAGAAGTCTTACTATTAATAATAATTTTAGATTTGGTGATAAATTACTGATTAATACTGAAAATGGATTGCAGTATTCTTGGGTTGGGTATTCAACATCACTTGCAAATTCTCTTTTTGGTGATGATGGTAAAAAACATTCTCCTATAATTGGATGGGCATATGATGGAAATCCAATATATGGTCCTTATGGATATTCGGATCCATATTCTACAACTTCTCAAATATCCATAATTAATTCAGGATATAAACTTTATAAGAATCTAGTTGTAGATAGACCAACACAATTTTCTGAAGGATTTTTTGTCGAAGATTATTATTTTGATAACTCTGGAGATCTAGATTACAATAATGGAAGATTTTGCGTAACTCCAGATTTTCCAGAAGGAATATATGCTTACTTTGCGGGTATTGGTACTAATATTTCTAATCAAATAGTAAGTCAGTTTCCATATTTTATTGGAGAAAAATATAGATCCAAAATAATCGAGCAAAATGTAGACCAATCATTTGATTTTAACTCTTCAAATTTAATTAGAAATACTTTTCCATATAAAGTTAATGATTTATATGCAAAGTATGATTTTATTGAGGACTCTACTCAAGATGTAGATCAATTTAAGCACTCTGCTATTGTAGAAAGTATTAAGAGAGGTAGTGTAAATTCATTAGACATTGTTGATGGTGGTCAATATTATATGATTGATGATCAAATCGTATTTGATAATTCAGATACAATGGGATCAGGTGCTTCGGCTGTTGTTTCTTCTATTGAAGGAAACCCTGTGGTTAAATTAGAAACAACTAGTATTTTAAGAGAAGATGTATCTTTCCAATGGTCAAATACATCTACTATTATTGGAAAATTTATTCCCGAAGATTATTTTGAAAATGATGCCGAAATAATAGTTAGTGGATTATCAACTTACGTAGAAGGGTTAACCAATACGTTCAAAATAGGAATTAGCACAGAAATAAAAATACTTACGGACAATGTTTCTTCCAATCCGAATATATCAGGTATAGTAACTGATATTCATTTAAATATTATACCTAATTTTGTTTCGGTTGGAAGCACAATTCAGGTAAAATCTGAAAAAATGAGAGTTTTGAACGTTTTTCCGAAAGATAATGTATTGAGAGTCAAGAGGTCATATAATACAAATAATTACGAAAGAGGAGATTCTGTTTTATTAAAATCTCCAATTTTTGAAATAAATCTAAGAACATCAAAATTTAATTCAATAATTAATAATCCAGTATACTTTAATCCAAAATATTCTTTAGGTATTGGAACTATATCTGGGATATCATCTTCAATTTCATACAATGTTGGAAAATTAGAAAAAAATCTTTCTGTCCCTACAAGAAGTATATACTTACCAAATCATTCTTTTGAAACTAATCAAAAAGTAACAATACATATACCATCTCCAGGAAATCCATTTTCAGTTTCAAATACTTCTGGTGGAAGTCTATTTAATATTCCTCAAAGTGGAACAACTCAAGATGTTTACATTATTAGAAAATCAAAAGATTACATAGGAATAGTTACTTCCGTTGGATTAACAACTACTAGCGAAGGTGTATTTTTTATAGACTATGGATCAGATAATTATGAGTATTATTTCCAATCCAACTATGAAACAGTAACTGGAAATCTAAATTATTTAAGAACTCAAGTTTCAGTATCTACTTATCACGATCTTACTGTAAATGATAGAATATCTTTAAAGGTTACTCCAAAAAAATCACTTGGAATAGGATCTTCTGAAGAAGTATATCTTAAGTTTGATTCACTTCATAATCAAATTTTAATTAATCCAGTAGGATTTAATTCAATTGCAGTAGATTCTAAAGACAAATCTATAGAAGTATCTAATCATGGATTTAAAACTGGAGAAAAAGTTTTTTATGAGCCATCTTCAGGTGAATTTTGTTTGAGTGGATTATCAACTGGAAATTATTTTGTTTACAGAATTGATGAAGATAATCTAAAGTTAACTAAAACTCCAATTGATCTGTCATTCAATCCTCCAAATTTTGTAGGAATATCATCTTATAATAGTGGATCTGAACATTATTTTTCATTAGTATCTCCAAAAATCAATATTATTGGAGAAAATAATCTGGTATTTAATGTTTCTAATCCATCTCTAGAAGGATATGAAATGAAATTTTATTATGATAATAATTTTTATAGGGAATTTGTTTCTATTGCCAGTACAGGTCAGACTTCTGTTAGTGGAGTTGGAACAGTAGGAATTTCTTCAGATGCTACGATTACTTTATCATATACTAATGATACTCCAAACAATATTTTTTATACATTAGAAAAAAATAATTTAAAAATAAATAGCGATTTAGAAGTTGTTGATTCATTATTAATATCTTATACTGATAGCAAATATAATAGTGATTATATTATTTCAGGTCTTGCAAACACTACTTTTACAATTAATCTAAAACAAATTCCAGAATCATTATCTTATGATTCTTCAGATAATGTAGAAATTAAATATACTACTACCTCAAAAACTGCTAAGGGTAAGATAGATAATTTACGTTTAACTTCTTCTGGATTTAGTTACAAAAAAATACCATCCATCAAAGAATACAATACTGAGGATGGAAGAAATTCCGTGGTTATTCCAAAATCTAAAGACGTAGGAAAAATTAATAAGATTAAAATAGTAGATCCTTCATATAATTTCCCATCAGATAAAACAATTCGCCCAGAAGCATTCATTTCACCATCTATAACATTAACAGATTTTGACTATATTAATAAAGTAGATGTTATAACTGGAGGATCAAATTATACTTCAGCACCAAATTTAATTTTAATTGAAAGGCAAACTAGAGAAGTTATAAACAAAGGAAGTTTTAGAGTAAACATATTAAATTCAAATATAAGAAGTATTGATATTTTAGATAGTCCAAAAGGTTTAAAATCTATTGATCATGAAATATATGCGGTAAATAATAGCAACGGAATTAAAATTGATACAATTTCATATGATAATGGAACTGTTACGTGTGAATTATTAACACCGATAAGTGGATTCGTATCTCCTCCATTCTCTATTGGTGACAAAATTTTTGTTGAAGGAATCACAGGAATTTCTTCAGTTCCGGGATCTGGATTTAATTCAAAAGATTATGGATATCAATTTTTTACCGTCACTAATTATGTAAATACTATTCCTGCAGTTTTAGAATATAGTTTGGTTGGGATTGCTACTAATCCTGGTCAACCAGTCAGCAAACAATCTTCATATTCTCTAATAGTAAATTATAAAAACTATCCCCAATTTGAAATTTTTCAAGAAAATTCTAAATTTATAGACAATGAAAAATTACTCGTTAAAGATGAATTATCTGATATCTATATTGAAAAAGATCTTTATATTTTAGATTATGATAAAAATAAGTTAAAAACTTATGGCGAAACAAACCTTTATAAAGGACAAAAAATAAAAGGATTTATATCTGGTTCGGAAGCAACAATTTTTGATATTAATGAATTTAAATTAAGATTTAATATTGATTATTATTCCGATCAAGAAATTGGTTGGGATTCTGATATTGGATTTTTAAATTCTGATTATCAGGTTTTACCTGATAATAATTATTATCAAAATTTATCGTACACTATAAAAAGTCCAATTTCGTATAATGAATTGGTAACTCCAGTTAATAATCTTTTACACACAACTGGAATGAAAAATTTTGCAGATTTAGAAATAGTATCCGAATCTAGAACTTCTCTTAATTCATTAGACTCACAATCAATACCTTTGATTGACGTAGTTAGTGAAAAAAGAGTTGATGATATTAATAATTATGATTTAGCCGTTGATTATGATGTTACAGGAAACATCTCTAAATTTATAAGATTTAAGAGTAAAAGATTAACAGATTACATTCAATGTAAAACTAACAGAGTATTGAATGTTGATGATATAAGTACCAGATTTTCAAACAAAGAAGATCTTAGAAATGGATATGTTGATATATCCGAATTTTATCCTAATGAAGGGTACTCTAGATTTTTAATTCAGATTAGAAATCCAAATCCAAGTCCAATTTATCTTAATCAAACTCAAATATCAGAAGTAATAGTATTAACTGATTCTGAAAATATATTTACTTTAGAAAAAACTCATTTATCAAATACGGATACTTCGTTAGGAAGGTTTGATGGTGATTTTTCTGGTGAAACTGCTGTTTTAAGATTTTTGCCAAGAGATCCAGTTAAAGAAGATTATGATATTAAAGTTTTAAGGACATCTTATACGACTAATTTACCAGGTATATCAACTTATAATTTTGGATCAATTAAGTTAACATCATTTATTAGTTCTGTAGGCATTGGTACAACGGTAACTCTAGTTTCTGAAGATATTGATAATGTAAAATCTCATCATTTGTCAGTTGAGATTATAGATTCTGTTTCAAAAGAGTCTACTTTTGCTGAGTTATATTTAAGTCATGATGGCACTAATCCAGTTCTTAGTGAATATTTCTTTGATACATCTCAAACTGCATTCTCATCAGCATACATTGGATCATTTACTTCATATATTGAATCTAATGTTTTGACCTTAAATTATGTAAATGACTCAGACAACCCAGTTTTAGTTCGCACAAATACTGTTGGATTTGCAAATACTTCAAATGGAATCGCAACATTTAGATATTCTCAAGATGGACAGATTCCTGATACAGAAAGAACTGCAAAGATATTTTCAAATTATTCTTTAACGTCTTCAAGTGTAAACGAAGTAGCAAGATTTAATAGGTTTGACATTTCATCATCCAAATCATTGGTAAGAATTGGATCTGGAAGTACAAATGCAATGCATCAGGTTATGTTAGTTAATGATGGTGCATATTTTTATACCAAACAATATCCAATATTATCCATAGGAAGTACTACTGGAATAGGAACATTTGGGGCAGTTGTAGATGGAAATGATTTAGTGTTAAATTTCTATTCGGACATTCCAGACACCTATGAATTAATATCATTAAACGAAGTTTTTTATCAAGAATTTGATTTCATTACTGATTATAATAATTTAAGATATGGAAGCATTCAACAAAACTTCTCCCTTTCCGAATTTTCTGGATCTGAGGGAATACGAGCTAACAGAAATTTCTTTGATATGCGATATAATGGAGTTCCTATTTTTAGAAAAGTATTTAATCCATCAAATACATCTGTTGTAAATAAAGAAACTGGTATCATCGTAATTAAAGATCATTTCTTCAGCACTGGAGAAGAATTAGAATATACACCAAATTCTACATTCTTAGGAATAGGAACTTCTAGAATTGGAATTCCAACTTCTTTAATAGGTGGTGTTGACTTTTTAGGGGACTTTATTGTAGGATTTTCTACTATAACTGGTGTTGGCAATACCACAGGAATAGAAATCGGACAATCGCTAAGAGGTGAAGAAATAGATTCTTCTACTACTATAGTTGGAGTTGGATCAACTTATATTTACTTTACCGGAAATACCGATGGATCTAATTATATTCTTGGAGTTGGAAATACTACAATATTAAGTTTAAACGACTCTGTATTTTCATACAAATCATTATCTGGATTTGGTACAATTACGTCTATAGGAATTAATTCCATTACTGTAGAAAATAATACTTCTATAGGTATTGGTTCAACATATTTTATAAATCGTAATGTATCTGCGGTCACAGTTTCGCAAGTTTCTACTGCAACAACACACAGGAGAAGTTATTCAGTAGGTTTAACGACTACATTACTACCCACATCGGTTTATGCTGTAAAAGTTAATAATGATTTATTGAGGTTATCTACTAGAAAAGAAGATGCTCTTTCTGGTATATATGTTACCTTTACTAATTCTGGAGAAGGTAACGCTCATCAACTTGAAATGACAAAGAAAAATGAAAAAACAGTTATTGCTTTAGATGGAATATTACAAAGTCCATTAGCATATACTCCATTGAGTTATCAGATAGATGGTAATATTGGTGGAAAAGTTTCTATTGGTTCTAGCTATATTTCTCTTTCTGGTATATCTTCTATCAAACCTTTAGATACTATAAAAATTAATGATGAATATATGAGCATTATTTCTGTTGGATTTGCCACATCAAATAGTGGTCCAATAACAGGAATAGGAAGCACGGCATTAATTTATGTTGAACGTGGTTATTTTGGATCAGAAGAGTCTGAACATGAAGATTCAAGTATTGCCAGATTATATTCTGGATCATATAATATTGAAGGAAATTCAATTTATTTTGGTGGTGTTCCTAGAGGATCTGCTGGGGCAAGTGCTTTTGATTTATCAAACATAAGAAGAATAAAAACATCTTTTAATGGACGTGTATATTTGCGTCAAGATTATGAAACTAATTTAATATATGATGATATTTCATATTCCTTTACTGGAATTGGAAGAACATACACTTTGTCATCAAATGGACAGGATGTTACCAATACACGAGTAGGTGATGGTATTTTGTTAATAAATCAAGTTTATCAAACACCAACTACACAAAATAATACAAATAATAATTATGAATTTATAGAAAATTCTGGTATTAGTAGTGTTGTTTTTAGTGGTATAGAAGATCCAGATACTGACGAAAAAATTGTAAGTTTATCTGACGTAAATCAAAATAATCTTCCTCGTGGAGGAATAATAGTATCTTTAGGTTCAACTAATGGTCTTGGTTTCGCACCTTTAGTTGGCGTCAATACTTCTATGGTTACAATTCAAACTGGTACTGGTGGAAGTATTACATCTGTTAACTTTAATGTTTCTACGGGAGTTAATACTGTTTTTGGATCTGGATACAGAGGTTTAGTATCTATAGGAATAACAGACTTTAGTGGTACTGGATATGGTGCAATAGTTAACGCTAATGTTGGTGCAGGTGGATCTCTAACTAAGTTTAATATTATTGATGGTGGATTAAACTATACTAGTCCTGTTGCAATTGTTCCTGATCCTTCTTACGAGAACTTACCAGTTGTTGGAGTTTCTAGAGCAGGTATTGGTGCAACTACTGATGTAGGAACTGGTTTACTACTTACATTAAAGGTTGAAGCAAGTCCATCTTCGGTTGGAATTGGATCTACTTTATTTGAAGTTTCTTCCTTTAAAATTTCTAGATCTGGTTATGGATTTAACGTTGGTGACGTAGTCAAACCCGTTGGGTTGGTAACAGATTCAAGATTGTCATCTCCAATAAGTGAATGTGAATTTACAGTTTTAGATGTATTTTATGATTCTTTCTCATCATGGCAATTTGGTGAACTCGACTATATTGATGATATAAAAAACTTGCAAAATGGAATAAGAAGACAGTTTCCACTTTATAAAAATGGAAGTCTGTTAAGTTTTGAAATAGATGTTAATAATGCAGATTCATCAGAAATTGATCTAAATTATGTACTGTTAATATTTGTTAATGGGGTAATTCAAGATCCAAATATTAATTATAATTTCCAAGGTGGATCAGTATTTACATTTACTGAAGCACCAGGACCAGAAGATAAAATATCAATTTATTTCTACAGAGGATCTGATACAGATTCACTTACAGTAACTGCAAGAGAAACGATTAAAAAAGGAGATACTGTTAAACTTGAGTCTGTTTATTTTGACAAATCTGGACTCAATTCTCAAGATACAAGAAGAGTATTTTCTATTTCAGGATCTGATATCATAGAAACTGATTTTTATTCTGGTGCTGGAATTGATGAAGAGACTTATAGACCAATAACTTGGTCGAAACAAAAAGTTGATAGAGTTGTTAATGGAGATTATATTTTTAAAACTAGAAATAGTTTAGAGTCTCAAGTATATCCTACTGCTAAAATTATAAAATCTTTTGATAATAATGATACTGAAATATTTGTTGATGATGTTAGTTTGTTTAATTATGAAGATGATTTTCTTACTATACAGACATTTGGTGCCTTAGTGCTATCAAGTGAGCAGGAGGTTGTTGCTGCTGCTGCAACTGCAACTGTTTCTATAGCAGGAACTATATCTGATATTACAATAACAGATTATGGTACTGGATATACTCAGAATCAAGTTAACATTAGAATTTCTGCTCCCACTTCTATAGGAGTTGGAATAGGAACAACTGCTTATGCAACAGCACTAGTAGATAATGGTCAAGTTACTTCTTCTATTTCTATAGTTAATCCTGGGTTTGGATACACATCAGATTCACCACCACAAGTAATTATAGATTCCCCAAATTTAATTAAGGAAAATATTAGTGATATTAATTCAGTTCAAGGTTTTTCTGGAATTGTAACTGGAATAACAACGTCTTTAGGGACTGGTGGAAATCCATTGGCTTTAAAATTCTATTTAAATTCTGATGGAAATTATGGTAATCTTAGTATTGGATATCCTTTGATAATTTCGGGAACTAATATTGGTAGTGGATTAACATCCATTGATTCTGACGATTCTACTTCTGTTGGTATTGGGACAACATATTTAGATAACATCTATTATGTCCATGCACTAACATATTCTTCAACAAATGCAGTTGTAACTACAAATATTCACTCATCAACTAACGTTTCTGGTATAGGATCAACAGGAAGTACGGAAAATCCAATAGGTAGATTTTCTTGGGGTAGACTTTATGGATTTAGTAGAACTTCACCAATATCAATTTCTCTAGATGGATATACTGTTGATTCTGGATTGAGCACATTCCCAGTTATACAGAGAAGAAATTATGGTTTAAGAAATACTGGATCATTGAGAGATAAGTTTGATTAATTAGTATAAATATATAAAAAACTCTGTTAATATGGCAGCCATTGTTACGGACCAATTTAGAATATCAAATGCAAGCAATTTTATTGATTCTGTAGGAGATACTTCTGCCAATTCTTTTTATATTTTTTTGAGCTTACCAAATCCAACCGCAGTTGGATTTGGTAGAGAAGGTGATTGGGATACAAATACTCCAAATCCAATTGATAGTTTTAATAATTTAAATCACGTTAAAAATACTATTATATGTGGTAAAAAAATTACTTCAGATAATTGCAGAAGATTGATAAGACGCATTGATTGGGCAAGAGGAACTAGATATGAAATGTATAGGCACGATTATGATATTACAAACCCTTCACCCGTAACTAAATCAACTCGTTTATATGATTCAAATTACTACGTTATGAGTAGTAATTATAGTGTTTATATTTGTATAGATAATGGTTCTTCTGGAATTAACACTACAGGAAATGCATCACAAGATGAACCACTTTTTACTGATTTAGAACCATCCAAAGCGGGAGAAAGTGGAGATGGTTATTTATGGAAATACTTATTTACTGTTGCTCCTAGTGATATTATAAAATTTGATTCTACAGAATACATTTCCGTACCAAATAATTGGGATACTACAAATTATGCACAGATATCTGTAGTTAGGGAGAATGGAGATTCTTCAGTAAATAATAATCAAATAAAAAAAGTTTATATAGAAAATCGAGGATTTGGATATTCGGATCCTACAGATCAAGAATTAAATATAGTAGGAGATGGGACAGGTGGAAAAGTTGTGTTGCAAGTTGAAAATAGTAGAATAGTAGATGTTTCAGTTTCTTCAGGTGGGAAAGGATATACTTATGGAGTGGTAGATTTAGGACCAATAAATCAAAATGCAACTTCCGATTTTGCAAAGTTAATTCCAATAATTCCACCCTCCAAAGGTCATGGTTATGACCTATATACGGAATTGGGAACAGATAAAATTTTGATGTATTCTAGATTTGACGATTCGACAAAAGATTTTCCTATAGATACTAAGTTTTGCCAAATTGGAATAATAAAAAATCCCACCTCTATTGGATCTACTAATACTTTTAATGATGTCCAGTTTACAAATCTTTATGGTATTAAGTTTTCATCAACTTCTGGTTCCTTATTTGTTGGAGACACGATCAGACAATCTTTAGGTGGAGGTGCTTTTGCTTATGGTTATGTGGCATCATATGATAGTGAAACTAAAGTAGTTAAATATTTTAGAGATCGTTCATTATATTTTAATCAGTCAACATATGATCAAACAGATTATGTTGGAGTATCAACTTTTTCCAGAGTTTTAGATTTTATTTCTACAGTAAATCCAGTTACTTCAAACTTTGGATTTTCTGGAACTATTGACACTGGTTTTACTGGAATTAGCACTAATCCTTCAGGATCAAAAATTATAAACCTCGGTGTCCAGTTTACAAATGGGTTATCAAAACCAGAAATAAATATAGGATCTGGGGACATCATATATCTAGATAATCGTCCAACGATTACTAGAAATTCTAGACAAAAAGAAGACATTAAAATTATCCTGGAATTTTAAAAAATGACTCAAAAAACTAATTTAAACATAAATCCCTATTATGATGATTTTGATGAAAATAATAACTTTTATAGAGTACTATTTAAACCGGGATTTCCAGTACAATCTAGAGAATTAACGACATTACAATCTATATTACAAAATCAAATTAAAAATTTTGGAAGTCATATATTTAAAGAAGGATCTGTAGTTGTTCCAGGACACGTAACTTTTGATAATAGATATTATTCGGTAAAAGTACAAGATACGAATTTAGGAGTAGATGTTTCGGTATATGCTGAGTTTTTAGTTGGAAATAACATAACAGGAAAAAGTTCAAATATTAAAGCTATTGTAACAAATTATTTACTAGTTTCAGAATCTGAAGGTATTGATTACTTAACTCTATTCGTTAAATATTTGGATTCTGGAAACGATAATCAATATGCAACATTTATTAATGATGAAGAATTAATTATTGATGATGATTTAACTTATGGAAATACAACAATACTCTCTGGTAGTAGCATAGCCAGAGTAATACCAACAGATGCTTGTTTCACTGGGTCTTCTGCTTCTATATCTGAGGGGATATATTTTATTAGAGGAACTTTTGTAAATGTTAATAGTGAAACTATTATTTTAGATCCATACTCAAATGTCGGGTCATATAGAGTTGGTTTATCTATTTTAGAAGAAATTATATCGGCAAAAGATGATTCTTCTCTTTATGATAATGCTAGGGGATTTTCTAATTTTTCTGCACCCGGTGCAGATAGATTAAAAATATATACTAAATTGGACAAAAAAAACATAGATGATTTTGATGATAAGAGCTTTGTAGAGTTACTAAGAATTGATGAAGGAAATATTAAAATCATTGAATCAAAGACAGAATATTCTACAATTAGAGATTATTTTGCAAAAAGAACTTTTGAAGAATCTGGCAATTATTCTATAGAATCATTTAAATTGAATTTTGTTAATTCGTTAAATGATGGAATATCAAACGACGGATTGTATTATAATTATCAATCTACAGAATCTGGTTCTACTCCTTCTGATGATTTATTATGTTTAAAGGTATCTCCAGGAAAAGCTTACGTTAGAGGATTTGATGTAGAGAAAGAATCTGTAACTATTTTAGATGTTCCAAAACCAAGAGATGGGAAGGAAATTACTAATGTTCGAGTTCCATTTGTTTTGGGAAATTATTTGAAAGTTAATAATGTTAAGGGAATTCCTTACATTGGTGTTGACAATAACACAAATATTATAGAATTATATAATAGAAGAAGTTCTTCTACTTCATCAGGAACTGGAGATTTAATTGGTAAGGCTAGAGTATATTCTTTTGAATTGAGCGATTCTCCATATGAGGGAAATAAGACTGAGTGGAATCTGAATTTATTTGATATTCAAACGTATACTAAAATTATAATAAACCAAGAATTGAATTCTGGTCAATGTCCAGTAACTTCTTTTATTAGAGGTCTTAGTAGTGGAGCATCCGGATATGTAGTTTCAGTATCTGGAACGTCTTTAACTTTAAATCAGACCTCAGGAAATTTTATTGATGGAGAAAAAATATCTATTAATGAATCTGATGATTTTGTAAGATCTATAAAAAGTATTCAAGCATATAACTTAAGTGATATTAAATCAGTCTACCAAGATACCAGCAGTATATATTCTTCTTTAGGATTTAATGTAGATTTTGTCGCAGATACTGTTTTAGCAAGTAGTATTTTGCCATCATTTTCAGTTGCTGATCAACTTACGATTAATACCGCAGGTATAGCATCCTGTTCTGGTAAAAATTTTATTGGGATTAGAAGTGATGCGATCATTAGATACAGAAAACCTGGTGATAATTTAGAGACATTTAATAGAATTTCTAATATTTCTTCCGATGGTTTTACACTAACATTATCAACTACCACAAACATTACTGGTGTATCTACAGGAACATTACCTACATCAACAATTACTGTTCCATTTAGCATTGGCATACCAAAGACAACTGATAATGAAAATCCTGGTTTATATTTACCAATTGGAAATTCCAATATTTATTCAATAAATTTAAATGATTCTGATTTAACAGTTAAAAAACAATTTACTCAATTATCAACTGATTCTGTAGGATCTCTTTCTTTTAATTTATCATCAGCAGGTATTAGTAGTGGATTTTTTGTCCCTTACGGATCAGATAAATATGCAGTTTCATATTCAGACAGTACTTTTGAAACATTAACAAGTGATCAGATTACGTTTAATGATAGTAATACAACAATCACAATAAAAGGTCTCAAAATTAACCAATCAAGTAATGTTATTTTAGATTCGACTGTCAAATTATCAAGTGCTAAAAATAAAAATAAAATATATTCTAGATCTAAAAAAATAATAGTAGATAAAACTTCCTCAGGCGTATCTACATCTACTACAGGTTTAACAACATCTTATTATTATGGATTAAGAGTTGAAGATAATGAAATATCTTTGAATGTTCCAGATGTTGCAAAAGTTATTAAGGTATATGAATCTTTAGACATAGAAAATCCTATTTTAGATAAATTAACTTTTATTTCAGATCTTTCACTAAATTCTAATGCAATTGTTGGTGAACAAATTATTGGATCATCTACTGGTGCAAGAGCACAAATAATTTCTATACTTTCTGCATCTGAAATAGAAATAGTATATTTAAATCAAGATAAGTTTATTGTTGGAGAAACAGTTTTATTTGAAGAATCATCGTTATCTTCTCCTCTTCAGCAAATTACTCAAGGATTTTATCAAGACATTACTTCCAGATATTATTTGGATGGCGGACAAAAAGATCAATATTATGATTATTCACGAATAGTTAGAAAGAAAAATACTCCACCCCCTTTCAGAAAATTATTAGTTATTTTTGATCACTATATTGTGCCATCAAATGACAATGGATATTTTTATACGGTAAATTCGTATGAAGAAAAATATTACGAGAAACAAATTCCATTGTTACAAAATGGAATGAGACTTTGTGATATTTTAGATTTTAGACCAAGAGTAAAAGAGTTTACATCAACTACACAATCTCCTTTTGCTTTTGAAAGTAGAAATTTTGGAGATTCTGGAAATAATCCAACTGTTGTTTTAAAACCAAAAGAATTAACAACTATTGGATATTCGCATTATTTACCTAGAATTGATAAATTATCATTGGATAAATTTGGTGAATTTTCATATACTCTTGGCATTTCTGCAGAAGTTCCAAAGGAACCAATTAATTATGATGAAAGTATGGATATTGCTGTTATAGAAATGCCAGCATATCTTTATAATGTCAATGATATAAAAATTAAACTCATTGATAATAAGAGATACAGTATGAGAGATATAGGAGATTTAGAAGATAGAATAGAAAATTTAGAAGTTTTAACTTCTTTATCTCTATTGGAACTAGATACTAAATCTCTTCAAATTCAAGATGCAGATGGTTTAAGTAGATTTAAATCTGGTTTTTTTGTTGATGACTTTAAAACTGCTAATTTAAGAAATTATCAAGATATAGACTCTAGATTTGATATTGATCCAGAAACTAAAGTATTAACGACTCAGATAGATTTTGCCTCATTTAAACCAGAATTAGGTTTAAATTCAAGTATTGATGAATCTACTGCAGATTTTTCTGCAAATTTAAATCTGTATGATTCTAATGTAAGAAAAACTGGAGATTTAATTACCCTAAATTATAATGAAGTTGGATGGATTGAACAAGCATTTGCAACACGAGTTGAAAATGTTAATCCATTTAATATAATAGATTGGAGGGGATCAATAGATCTTAATCCACTTACTGATAGTTGGATAAGAACAGTTTATGTTAGTGGCGGAACTAGAAATTTAATAGGTGACAGTGACAGACAATATGTTGAAGAAATTAAAGAGTCTAGTGCATCTGATGATTATATTCGGTCTAGAAATGTTGCGTTTTCTGCAGGAGGTTTAAAACCCTTAACCAGATACTACTTGTTTTTTGACGGATCATCCAACATAGATTTTATTCCGAAGGGAATAGAAATTTCAATGGTTTCTGGAGCATTTTCTATTGGTGAAACCGTGGAGGGTTTTGATGGACCAGAAAAATTAATCTCATTTAGATGTGCTCAGCCAAATCATAAACAAGGACCATTTGATGCTCCAACTTCAGTTTTTAACGCAAGTCCTTATAATAGGGATATTTCAATACCTTCTTCATATTCATCTGCATCAACAATTTTAAATGTTGATACAAATTCTTTGGCAGAAGATTCTTTAACTAAATTTGGTGGTTATATAAAATCTGGTACATTACTGGTTGGAAAAACTAGTGGAGCTCAGGCAACAGTAACAAATGTTAGATTAGTCACTGATACTTTTGGGGATGTTGGGGGATGTATTTTCTTTAGAAATCCATTAACAAATCCACCACCACAAATTAGATTTACTACTGGAACAAAAACGGTTAAAATAACATCAAGTCCAACTGATGCAAAAGAAATAGTAGGGTCTTTATTAATTAGTAGTGGGGAAACAACTTATCGCACAACGGGAACTGTTGATACGATAAGGCAAACTACTGTTGTTATTCGTAGACCTCCCCCACCACCACCACCACCACCGCCACCACCATATTATGCACCATCTGGTGGTGGCGCCCCTGGCGGCGCAGCGGCCGCTGCGCCGGGTGGTGGTTCAGTTGTTCGTAATACTACTGTAGTAAATGTTGTACAAGTAGTAAATGTAGTAAATGTTGTACAAGTAAAACAACCAAAACCAAAAAAACCTGATCCACCACCAAGAAGACATGGTGGAAAAGATCCACTGGCACAAACATTTACTGTCGATGAAAGTGGAGCTTTCTTAAGTTCTGTTGATTTATTCTTTGCTACTAAAGATGAAACGCAAAGAATGTTTGTTGATATTAGAGAAGTTGAATTAGGAACTCCAACAACTAGAATTATTCAAGATTATGCAAGAATCGCACTACTACCAGATGACATTGAAACTTCGGATGATGCTTCAGTAGCAACCAGAGTTACTTTCCCATCTCCAGTTTATTTGGAGCCAAATAAAGAATATGCTCTCGTTTTAACAGCACCATCTTCAGATAAATTTACTGTTTGGGTAGGAAGAATGGGTGAAAAAACTGTAAACTCACAGTTTTTACCTGATGTTGAGAGTGTTGTAATGACAAAACAATACATTGGTGGTAGTTTATTTAAATCTCAAAATGGTTCAGTATGGACTGCAAGCCAGTTTGAGGACATGAAGTTCAAGCTTTATAAGTGTAATTTCACTTCTACTAGTGGATCAGTATTTTTCTTCAATCCAGAAGTAGGAGTAAATGATATTACAGGAAATAAACTAATTGAGAATGCTATTAGAACTATTCCAAGAAAATTAAAAGTAGGAATTCAAAGTTCAACAGTTTTAAATTCTGTTTTGATTCCTGGAACTAAAGTTAGTGAAGGATCTTCTACTGGACCTGTTGGTATAATTGAAAGGGTTGGTGGAAAAGTATCAATTTCTGGATTAACCACACTCTCTGTTGGATATGGATATAGTAGTGGAACTTTTTATTCTGTTGGATTATATCCAGTTATAGGATATGGATCAACAGTTAGAGCTACAGTTTCCTTTAATTCTAGTGGAACTCTTGATTCATTAACGGTTACTGAAGGTGGAGAAGGTCATGAAATAGGAAATGTATTAGGTATTACTACAAGTGATGTTGAAAAAGGATCTGGAGCATTATTATCAGTTAATTCTATAGATAATATTGATACATTATTCTTAAATAATGTTATTGGAGAGCAGTTTACTTCTGGGCAGGGATTAGTTATATACAACGGTGAAACTAGAGGTTCTGCTTTAAGTACAACAATTGTCAATTCTAATCTTTATAACTCATTATACGATGGAAGTGTTTTTAAAATAACAGATTATAATCATGGAATGCATGGAACTAATAATGTTGTTAGATTGGCAAATATTAATCCAGATACTATACCAACTACTCTTACATCAAACATAACTTCAGAATCTATTACAATTTCTGTAGCAAGCACTGAAGTATTCTCAACTTTTGAAGGTATAACAACAACAAGAGGTTATGCAATAGTAAATAATGAAATAATATTCTATAATAATATTGGTTCTGGAACTTTGGGAATAGGAACTAGAGGAATAGATCAGTCTATAATTAGAAATCATAATTTTGGGGACTTGATATACAAATATGAATTAAACGGAGTATCTTTACATAGAATAAATAAACTTCATGATATGTCAGATAGTTATGATTTAGAGTATTTAAAAACTACTGATGACTATTATTTAAGGATTGATAGATCTGAAAGACCATCTGGAGATAATCAACTTAGCTTTAAATCTGAAAAATCTTCAGGTGGAAATAATATCTCAGCATCTTCAAATATTCAATTTGATTCTATAATTCCAGAAATAGCAACTCTTACTCCCGGTCCAACATCAAAAATAAAAACAGAAATAAGAACTGTTTCTGGAACTAGTGCGGGATCAAATGGTTCCGAAGTATCATTTATTGATAAAGGATATGAAAGTGTTGAAATTGATAAAGTTAACAAACTTTCTTCTACAAGATTAATTTGTTCGGATGAAAATCAAACTGAATTTTTAACTGATTTATATAAAAATAAGTCATTTACTATGAAAATGAATTTAGAAACTGAGGATACTAATTTGTCTCCAGTAGTTGACTTACAAAATGCATCTATTGTTTTTTCAAGAAATAGATTAAACAATCCAGTTTCAGATTATTCAACAAATCCTTCTGTTAAAGTAATTGGTGCTGATCCACATGCAGCAGCATATGTATCTAATCAAATTAACTTAAAACAACCAGCAACTTCATTAAAAGTATTTTTAACTGCTTGTCGAGATGTAAGTGCAGATTTTAGAGTTCTTTACAGAACAATTAAACAAGACTCAAGTGAAATTTATCAAACTTATGAACTTTTCCCTGGTTACGATAACTTAATAGATACTAATGGAGATGGAATAGGTGATGTAATAGTGGATCCTTCTAAAAATAGCGGAAGGTCTGATGTTTTTGTAAGACCGAGTGGAATTGATGAGTTTTTAGAATATCAGTATAGTGTTGAAAATTTAGATCCTTTTACTGGATTTATTATTAAAATTGTTATGAGTGGAACTAATGAAGCTCTTCCACCTAAATTTAAAGATCTTAGAGTAATTGCATTAGCATAATGATACCAGTAGAAGGACATAAAAATCTCTATCGTGATGATAAAACTGGTGCTATAATTAATTGTGATCAACAAGGGTATGTAAATTACGTTTCTCAAAAAAAAGATAGAGAAAAACTTAAAAATGATGTTCAAAACTTAAAAAGTGAATTGAGTGAAATTAAACTACTTTTAAAGGAGATCATTAATGGACAGCAAAAAAATTGAATTAACTAGTATTGATAAATTATTTGAATATGAACGCCAATCTAGACTTATAGATGAATTGCCAGAAGATGATCTAAAAGAGTTTGCAAAGTTATATTGCAAACTCTATTTAAAGCAACAAGAAGTTATAGCAACTCTTGAAAATTTTAAATTGTCGTAAAACTAAAGATATAAATACTTTTACAGCATAAAATTTTTTGAAATAAATGGCAGCAGTATATGTAACTAATTTAGTAATAAACACATATTCTGATTTTTCTCAAACTTTTTATTTGGGAGATCAAAATACAGACTCTTTGAATCTAGATGGTTATCAAGTTGGATCTCAAATGAGAAAACATGCCTCAAGTTCTTCTTTTGTTGGGCTTGGGGCAACCATTGTAAATGCATCTACTGGCCAAATACGTGTTGGGTTATCATCTATTCAAACTGGATCTATTAAACCCGGAAGGTATTTGTACGATGTAGTTGTAACAAATCCACAAGGTGTTGTCTCTAAAGTTATTGAAGGTATGATTTTAGTTAGAGAAGGAATAACTAGGTAAAAACTTATGTCTAAACCAGCATCAAGACAACAATTAATAGATTATTGCTTAAGACGCTTAGGAGCACCAGTTCTTGAAGTTAATGTTGACGATGATCAAATAGATGACTTAGTTGATGATGCTCTTCAGTATTTTAATGAACGACATTTTGATGGTGTCGAAAGAATGTATTTAAAGTATGAAATAACACAAAACGATATTGATAGAGGAAAAGCAAAAATTCCAAATGGACCTGGAATAGTAACAACAACAGGTACTTCATCTGGAAACACTTACGATTGGTATGAAAGTTCAAATTATATACAAGTTCCAGACTCTGTAATTGGTGTAGAGAAGATATTTAAATTTGATACTAGTTCAATTTCTGGAGGAATGTTTAGTATAAAATATCAGTTATTTTTAAATGATCTTTATTACTTTAACTCTGTTGAACTTCTCCAATATGCAATGGTAAAATCATATTTGGAAGATATAGACTTTTTACTTACTACAGACAAACAAGTTCGTTTTAATAAAAGACAAAATAGATTGTATTTGGATGTTGATTGGGGTCAACAACGAGCTGGAAATTATTTAATATTAGATTGTTATCGTATATTAGATCCTAATGATTTTACCAAAGTTTATAATGACAGTTTTTTAAAGCAGTATCTAACTGCATTAATTAAGAAGCAATGGGGTCAAAATCTTATTAAATTTAGAGGTGTTAAATTACCCGGAGGAATAGAATTAAATGGTAGAGAATTTTATGAAGACGCTCAAAGAGAATTGGATGATTTAAAACAAAGAATGTCCACAGAATACGAACTTCCACCATATGATTTTATAGGTTAATTATGGCATTAAATCCATTTTTTTTAAACGGATCACCATCTGAACAAAGACTTGTTCAGGACTTGATCAATGAGCAATTGAGAATGTATGGTGTTGAAGTTCTTTATATTCCAAGAAGATTTATTAGAAAAGAGAGTATAATAAGAGAAGTAACTACTTCTAAATTTGGCGATAATTATGCAATAGAAGCTTATGTTTTAAATTATGATGGTTATTCTGGTGCTGGTGATATTTTAACTAAATTTGGAATGAGTTTAAGAGATGAACTAACATTAATAATATCAAAAGAACGTTTTGATGATTTTATTTCTCCCTTTATGGCAACCGACACCAGTGGAGAGTTAGAGGTTGTAAGTAGACCTAGAGAAGGAGATGTAGTTTATTTTCCTTTAGGTAGAAGATTATTTGAAGTTAAATTTGTGGAGCATGAGCAACCATTTTATCAATTGGGAAAGACTTATGTATATGAACTAAAGTGTGAATTATTCGAATATGAAGATGAAGTTGGTGGATGGGATGAATCTAACCAATCAACAACAGAAATAGACAATGTTTTAGAAAATCAAGGATATATAACGTCCTTGAACTTATTTTCTAGTGGAGAATCTCCTACTTTAACTCCAACAATAAGTACAGGATACATCAGAAAAATATATTTAAATAATGATGGTTATAATTATACAAAAACTCCAACTGTAGCAATATCTTCTGCACCATCTGGAGGAACTAATGCAACTGCAATTGCCCTAACAAGGTGCATAGCTGGATCTTGTTCCATTAAAGAAATTTTAATTACAAACGCTGGTGCTGGATATACAACTATCCCAACAATAACTATAACTGGTGGAAATGGTGTAGGTGCTGCAGCAACTTGTGAAATAGTTCAAGATTACTATGGAATTCAAAGTGTATCTATAGCATCATCTGGATCCGGATATTCTAAATCTCCAGTGATAACTTTTTCTTCTCCTAGTGCAGGAATTGCTATAACTGCTACAGGAAAAGTTATAGTTTCACCAAGTGGAAATATATCAAATGTTTATATTTCTGATGCTGGAATAGGATACACTGCACAACCAACAATAACTGTTCAAGATCCTCCACTCATTACAGGTATTGGAACGTATACCTTCAATGAAATTGTTAAGGGTCAAACTTCAAATACTAAAGCTAGAGTCAAAACCTGGAATAAAGATACCTATATATTAAAAGTAGGAATAACAACGGGATCGTTTATTCCTGGAGAAATTATAGTAGGAACATCTTCTTCGGCAATTTATTCAATGAAGTCATCTTCCAGTGGTACATTGATAGATAATTATGAACAAAATGATGAATTTGAAAGTGAAGCAATTAAAATACTAGATTTTTCAGAATCAAATCCATTCGGTAATTACTAATGCTAGGAACTTATTACTATCACCAAATTATAAGAAAAACTATTATTTCTTTTGGAAATTTGTTTAATCAAATATACATCCAACATAAAGATGGTGATGATGATGTATATTCTGAAATGAGGGTTCCTTTGACATATGGTCCAACTCAAAAGTTTTTAGCACGTTTAGAGCAACAAGCAGATTTGAATAAACCAGTTGCAATAACTTTGCCAAGAATGTCTTTTGAGATGACAACCATACAGTATGATACTACCAGGAAAACTGGAATAACACAAACTTTTAAAGCACTAGAAGGAAATAATTTAAAAAAAGTTTTTCTACCAGTTCCATATAACATTGGATTTGAATTAAGTATTTTATGTAAACTAAATGATGATGCCCTACAAATAATTGAACAGATTTTACCAAATTTTCAACCTGGATTTACTATTTCAGTAGACTTAGTCGACTCTATTGGGGAAAAAAGAGATATTCCAGTAGTTTTAGATAATATTTCTTTACAAGATGATTATGAGGGTGATTTTTCAACTAGAAGAGCTTTGATTTACACCCTTTCATTTACTGCAAAGACGTACCTATTTGGTCCTGTATCAGAGTCTACAGAAGGATTAATTCGTAAAGTTCAAGTGGATGTTCATGCAGGAACCGATAGAAACGTATCAAAACGTGAAATGAGATATACCGTCACTCCAGATCCTATTGATGCCGATCCAGATGATGATTTTGGATTTAGTGAAACTTTTGAATACTTTGGAGACTCTAAATCATATAGTCCAACTCAACAAATTGATTTATAATTATAAATTAATCTTATGAAAAATTATGATTCTATAGATAAGTCATTAAATGTCTCAAGTAATATTGTACATAGTGATGGAGAAAATAATCCTAGTGTTGAAATTGTAAATCCTAGTTTACAAGAGTCTAATGACATTAAAAAAGACTATGAATATACTAGAGCAAATTTATATTCATTGATAGAAAAGGGACAAGAGGCCATTGATGGAATCATGGAACTTGCTATTGATGGGGGAAGTCCAAGAGCATATGAAGTCGCTGGTCAATTGATAAAAAATGTGGCAGATACTACTGATAAATTAATTGATTTGCAAAAAAAATTAAAGGATGTTGCAGAAGAATCTCCAAAAACAACTAATGTTACCAATAACGCACTATTCGTTGGATCTACTGCAGAATTGTCCAAATTACTAAAGCAAGGTTTTCTAAATAATAAAGAGTAAACTAATAGTTTAATGGGTTGGTCAGAAAAGTATAAAAAATCTATTGATTGCGACAATCCTAAAGGGTTTTCTCAGAGAGCTCACTGCCAAGGACGTAAAAAGAACGTGAAAGAAGGTACAGATGGAATCGGTGCGAAGTCCAAAAATTATAATTTAAAAAAATGGTTTGATGATGGTGGTTGGGTTCAAACAGGTGGCAAATATGATGGAAAACCATGTGCTAAACAACCAGGTCAAACTACAAAACCATTTTGTCGAGATCCTGATGATCGCAAAAATATGAGTAAAAAGGAAAGAAATAAAAGATCTGCTAAAAAACGTAGAGAAGATCCAAATCCCAACAGAGAAGGAAAAGCAAAGATGGTTACAACTGAAAGTAGCAATCCATTAATGACTGATATGCCAAAACCACAAGCAGCATATGAGAAACTTGCAACAGATTTGGCAACAGATTTGAAGAAACAAGCAACTCTTAGAGATGCAAAAAATGCTCGTATCAAACAACAAGCATCTCAAAGTAAAATGTCAGAAGAAAAAGATGCATGTTATCGCAAGGTAAAAAGTAGATATAAAATTTGGCCAAGTGCTTATGCCTCTGGAGCACTCGTAAAGTGTAGGAAAGTAGGCGCAGACAATTGGGGAAATAAAAAAGAAGACTATAACTTTTCAAACTGGAGAGATGATTTTAAGGCAACTGAAATTGAAACTATAGATTTAATAAAACCAGATCCAATTAAAATTATTGAAAAGAAGGAAGATCCATGTTGGGATGGTTATAAACAAGAAGGTATGAAAAAGAAAGGTAAAAAAATGGTTCCAAATTGTGTTCCAGAAGAAGTAGAAGTTCAGAGATATTGCCCAAAATGTAAAAAAGAAGAAACTCGTAGTGAGTGTAAGTTTGGACCAAAGTACTGGGATTTATATTCTACACCAGTTTCTTTAAGTTCAGATGCTTATGATCCTAATGATCCCCATCCAGCAAATGAAGAAAAAGATCATGAGTACTCAATGGCACGTTCAGAAATTTCTACAATTATTAATGCAGCAAAAAGACTGAAAAAGAAAATGGGAAAAGGTGAGGGTAATATTGAAGCATGGGTTCAATCAAAAATTACTAAAGCAGCAGATTATCTTGACAGTGCTGCGGATTATGTTGATAGTGGTGAGATGAAAAATGAGAGTATTTACAATGAGCAAAAATTATCAAAAACTATCACTGCAAAAGGTGAAGGTGGATCTCCATATGAACCATATAATAAACCAAAAGGTCCTTCTCAACCAACTCAACCACCAGGAGGTTTTGATAAATTTAGAGAAAAATATGGAATTCCCAAAAAACCTTCTCTTCAAATTGCACACTATATCCAAGACAATGATCTCGTAGATGAGCAAGTAAAACCTATTGAAGGACCTTATGATAAATTTGATAGATTGGTAAATGCTTCCCGCATACCATCATCTACTAAAAGTAAAGTAGAAATATTAAAGAAAGCTGCAAGAATTTATCCAAAAGTTACAAAAATTGAAGATTCTTATGAATCAAGAGATGATTTAATTGAATATTCAAATTGGAGAGAAGATTTTAAATTACTAGATTTAGAGAATGAAGTTCTTGATGAAAACCTAGTTAGATTAGGTAGTAAGTTAGCATCTAAAGTAATTAAAGCAGTAGGAAAAACGCAAGTTAGAAAATCTCTTCCGCCATTAAAATTAAAAAATCTTTCTCCATCAAGAAGAAAGGAGGTTATGCATCAGGCACAAAAAAGAGTTTTATCTTACAAACCAGGTCAAACGGACAAAGTTGCAAATAAAAAACATGCTGCATCAGTTTTAAATACAAAGTATGGGGCAAGACAAGATATTTTGTCTAAGGGAGGAACTCCTAAAGAAGCTGCTTCGCAAAGCAGATCTTCGTTAGGACCTGGAGATAATACTGCAAAAGATTTTAATATTAAAAGAAGTGGTAGAGGTAGAAAAGGTTTTCATGGACCAGAAACCGACAGGGGTAAAGGAAATAAAGCAGCAAGAAGAGCAGGAGAACCAGTATTAGACACTGGAGATAAAAAACTTCATTATCGCCCAACAAGAACTCAAAGTATTGAGAGATCAAGGCAAAATAGACAGAGAAGATCTGTAGAGAGAAGATTAAATAATTTATTGAATAAAAAAAATACTAAAGATAATACACAAATGAAATCTATAGAGAAAAGATTGAATAATTTGCTAGATACAAATTTTGAACAATTTTCTAATTGGAGATCAGACTTTGGATTAAATGAGCAAAGTGCTTATGGGCCACAAAAAGGTGGTTGGAAAATAGGTCAACCAGTTGGTCAACACTTGGCACAAAAAAGCACATCTCAAAAAAGCACATCTCAAAAAATTAAAGATGCTGGTGCTAAATATGGAAAAAAGGTATTTGAAGAAGATTGGCAAAAAGTAAATCGTCAAGACAAGACTGATGGTTTAAGTCAAGCAGCAGTTGATGCTTATCGCCGTGAGAATCCAGGTTCAAAACTACAAACTGCGGTAACTGAAAAGAAACCAAAAGGAAAAAGAGCAAAGCGTCGTGCTAACTTTTGCCGACGTATGAAAGGGATGAAGTCTGAATTGACTTCAGCAAAAACTGCAAGAGATCCCGATTCAAGAATTAATAAAGCATTACGCCGTTGGAGGTGCAACTAATGAAAAATCAACTATCAGAAAACATTACCATTCAAGGAGATTTCAATGGAACTCTTAATGTAGGATCTCCACAACCAGAACTGCAAAAAGTTGGTGAAAGTTACACCGCCGATGTAATGTGGAGAGGAAATCTATACAGAATGGATTTAACTTCCATATCCGCACCAACAAGAGAATCTCTTGGTGAGGATATTCAGAGTGAATATCCAGGTGCAGTTGTTCATAACATTTATCCAGCGAATGTGTCATCAAATAGTACTCTTAGAATAACGGGCGTAAAAAGATATCAACCAGAAAGATTAACTTGGGGTGAATAATGGCTCAGTGGAATAAAAATCAACAAGATTATTTAAATCAAGAGAGAACTCTCTTTGAAGTTTTCATGTGTGCTGATAGATACGGCAACATCGGTAACTGTGGTGTTGCTGGTACTGGGGCTGTAGGGGGAGATGCTTTTGGGAGGATGAGAATATCTCAACCTCTTACTCTATTTGATAGTTCTCACAGGTATAGAGACAATAATCTTTGGGAAAGTTTGATTGTAGGCACTGGTTCTACAGTTGGATTTGCAACAACTCAAGGTTTAATCAATATTGGTATTGGAACTACTGCTGGTTGCTCTGCAATTAGAGAAACTACAAAAGTATTCTCATATCAACCAGGCAAATCTTTGCTTGTTTTAAATACATTTGTTCCTGCCACACCA
>Ga0099848_1000122_pt1 | contig 31829 bp, 13 predicted proteins | sample CB_VirMetaG_3_FD_78179 | JGI IMG/M metagenome (GOLD analysis project Ga0099848, IMG submission 78179) | Freshwater to marine saline gradient viral communities from Chesapeake Bay - CB_1508_1S Viral MetaG | ecosystem: Environmental > Aquatic > Marine > Coastal | place: USA: Chesapeake Bay...
TATTTGTTGTTGGAAGTATAGCAATACCGCCTCCGCCACCAATTTCTCCCACAACCAAGTGTCCGTCAAATGCCGCATTACCGCCAATGTGTAAACCGCCTGCAATACCAACACCACCAGCAACTTTTAATGCACCCGTTGTGCCTGCTGTTAGTGAGTTATCAACTGCTGTTGTTGATGATACTTGTAGTGTGCTTGAAAAATGTCCAGCACCTGTAACATCTAAATCAACCGTCGGTGCAATATTGTTAACACCAACACGCTTGTTTGTTCCGTCAATACGCATAACGGTTTTAACAACTTTATCAACATTTGGAAATACTTTAAAGTCGATGTTACCGTCAACGGAGTTATTTTTAATAACAGAGTTGTTAGAAGCAATTTCTAGGTTGAAAATTTGGTTTGAACCAATTGTCAATCCACCATCATTACGAATGAACAACTGTCCGTCTGTTGTATCTGTAATATCGCTTCTTAAAAAATTGTTTGCATTTACAACTTCAACCGCAGGCTGTGTTACGTTAAGTGCATCTGCCTTTGTTGCTGTTGCATGAAGTTTGTTAAGAACAATACCATTGCCATTAAAGTCTGTTGCCGAAACGTTAATTCCAGGATATAGTTCTGAAAATCCTTCAATAACCTGTCTTGGAATAAATTGATCTTTTGAAATAATTGTTACAACTTTGTCTGCAACATAATTTTTAATAACAGTGTGTGTTACACCTTTAGTGTCAACAACTTCTTCTGCCTGAGCACCTGATTGTAACCCGCCTGCAAAGTTAGGTCCTACTAATTGAAATTGTGCACCAGTGTGAAGATAAAGTTGATTGTTGGTCGTGTCTACCCAAACATCTCCTTTGATCGGATTGCTTGGTTCGATTGCTTCAACATGAACTCCGCCTGCTGGCCTCCAGTTACTTGCACCAGCGGTTGAGTCATTAATTTTTAATCTGTTAGTACCACTGTCATACCATAACTGTCCTTCAATTGGATTGTTAGGCGGAGTGCTGTTTGCAAAATTCTCTAGTATGTGTACAAAGTTTTCAGCAATCGCTTGACCATAACTTGGTTCATTACGACCAAGTAGTGTCAATGACGTATCAGAAGTATTTCTACTATTGTCATCGATAGTAATCGGTGTCTTTTGTACTAGATTTGAAAAATTTACCGTATACGCCATTATTAAATCTCACTTATGTTCGTCAAACTTTGAATTCTAATAGTATAATCAATTTGTATTAGTCTGTTCAATGACTTCTGCACAGGGTGGAAAATAACGTGAGTTAATAATCTTCCCTGATTGGCACCGCTAGTTGAATAAGCCTTTAGACCTAATTCATCAAACACAAAGTTTCCATCCATGTCTGTCGAATTATCAAATGCTTGTTGTCCTGTTGGTTCACCGTAATCAAGTAAACAACTAATTAGAATATCTGTATATGTTGTACCTAATGTATGTCTTGTTTCAATAAAGTTACGTGCAGGGTCTGTGTTGTTGGTATTGTTATCGTCAACAGTTTTATAATATGTTTGATTATATAACGATGCGTTAACACCAGCATTGTTTGGCGTAAGATAAGTGATGATTCCGGTTGGATCAACGGTTGTTCCACCGTTACCAAAGGCCATCTCAACAATATTGCCCCTACCCTCATTACCTAAAGATTCAGCAAGTGAGATACTCATGTTCTCATAGTGGATAGCATTACGCTTGTCAATAAAAACTTCGTTTGATTCTGGGTCAAATATCTTGATATGACCTTCCATCATCACTCCTGTGTTTTCATTGGGTTTTTGAACCGTTTCTTTCACTGTTTGCTCCACTGTTTTATCCTTACTGTTATCCGTGTTAGACATATTGTTATTCCTTAATATTTATTACAGGCAAACCAGAGGTCCTCTCTAGCAAGAATTTGGCTTGCGGTGTTTCCGATCTTTGTAGTGTGGCACCGTTTGACGCGGTTGCAACGCCTTGTTGATACCAAACCCTGCCCTGTTTTTGCACTACTTTTAGTTCTAATCCATCTTGAGGTTCATCTCTTAATGTTAATTTATAGTAACCTTTAGCAACACTATCGCCCACTGGCTCAATAGTAAACTCTGCTTGTTGTGTTACATCACTTGCTACACCTAAACTGTTTGTTTCATTACTGTCAAATGCAATTTCAACATTATGTTTCTTAATTGGATTTGCTATAACTGTCGGTTTTTGTAGTTTTCTACCACCTAAATATACCTCAACCTGGTCGTGTGCTCTTGCACCCGAAGATATATTAATAGTTTCTAGCACGTGAATCTTTCTACCATTTGGTAATCCTGGACGTATAGTACTTTGATATACGTTCAATGCATCAACATATGGAACTGTTTGATTAACTGATACATCTTCAACATACGTTCCTACAGGATAGTTATCTTTAACTCCTGTACCTAGTGTACCTCTTGTAATTTGTTTTAGAGTATTTCCTGATTTTTCATAGTATTCAATACGCTCTCTATCAACAAATATCACACCAGGTATTTTTCTTACCTTGCTAGGTTGAGGTAAGAAACTTGCATCTTCAAGTTTAATTTCGGTGCTGGTTTTTGTTAGTGCTTGTGTTAGCACTGTTCTATCCTGGGCACTAATTCTCTTGAAGTGTGTTCTGTTTAACATATCTTTAAACACATGATATCCAATACCATCATATGAAATGTCTTCACTGAATGTTGTTGCAACTACTCTGCTTGTTGGTAACTGTTCAATCTTATCATCAATGTAGAATGAAAGCCTATCATCAAGAACTTTATAATCTGTATCAGCAACTAAAGGTTTACCATCTAATTCAACCCAAACATAGTTTGTGTCTACAACTCTACGAGATAATGTATAGTTTCCTCCAGTATTACCTGTAAACACTTCTTTTCTAATTAAGTTTGTATCATGATTTGTAAATGTTGTAACGTACACGGTATCATTATTATTAATTACATACGGTGTTGAAGTGTCAATTGTTACAAAACTTGCACGACTGCTGTCTGCTTGGTTTTGTATTTTTACTTCATACTCATGATTTCTTAAAATTGTAATAGCAATAACATCACCCGCTTGTAGTGTTCCAGCGTAGAATGTTAATAAGTTTGTTGAAGTATCAAATTGATAGTCAGCGATAGCCGTCAACTTAATACCATTTTGATAAACTTCAAGTTCACCAATAGCAAGGTTAAATGTTGAATACTGTGGATCTTGACTTACAAGATAATCTAACGTTACTCCATTTGATACATAGTAAACAGTATCAGGAGTTTTTAATCTTCGTGTTACACCTGTTAAATTATTTTTAACTTCAACAATTACCATAGCATGAAGTGGTGCAATGGTTGCCGGAACTTCGTTAAGAATAAATTCTTTAACTCCTGTGTATGTAAACACTTCTTTCTTAATTTCACTGTATGTTTTTTCAGACGAAGTTAATACTAATATTTGAATTCTGCTGTTAGCAGGTGCTGTATAAGAAATATCAACAATAACCGAAGCGTTGTTTGCTTTTCTTAAAACATAATTTTTAGCAACACCATTTACAGTTACAAAAGCAGATTTAACATCATCATATTTTGCTGTTAATTCAAATTCGGTTGTTGAACCGTCGCCAACAAAGTTTGCTCTTTCAAGAATCTTGCTACCAGCAACGTTTAATGTTTGTATGGTTACGAATACATCTTGTGCAGGAACATTTGATAGTGTAACTGTTTTGTTTGCCCAGTTAATAGTATAATCAGTATCGTCAATATAAATTCCGTCAACAGTAACAAATATACTTGCTTCGGATCCAGGAATTTGATCAAATCCAAATACTGTTGTTGTACCATCACCTTGATATCTATTTGTCTTAATAATCGGTGATCCGTCAGCAGGTGAGTTGTAAACTTTCATGCTTAATGTATCAAACACCTGACCTGGAACAACTTCTTCCGGAGCATGACTTGTTTCTGGTGTAATGAATCCATCACCGTCTAAGGAAATATCTTCTGGTCGTGAACCTGTCGCTGTATTGAACTTACCATTGGTGGTTGTAAAACTACCACCACTTAATAGTGTGTCAAGGTTGTTTACATCTGTTGGTACCAACGCACCGTCTGATGTATCTAATCTAAATACAACCAATACGCCATCAGCAGGTGTAACATTTAAAACAAATGTTGCAGTATTGCCATCTCCAACAATAGTAGGTGTTACGTCAGGATCTTTTCTTACACCATCAAAATAAACATTAACATTTTGTCCTGCTTCAGGAGTATATGGTAATGTAAATGATGTTGTTGATCCATCTGCACGGAAAGCATAGTCTGTATTACTTCCCGAGAATGTGTCCCAACCATGACTGAACCATGGTAGACCATCCCAACCCACGCTAACACCAAAGTCTAAACCTTGTATTTGTACTCCAGGATATTCAACACCTGTCATTAATTGTGCAGGATCTTTGCCTGGCATACCAGCGGTTGGTGAATAATAGTAATCAATTCTATCAGTTGCCTGCATTAGATTAATTGATTTTTTATATTTAATACTAACTATCGAACCAGCACCCGGAGGGTTCTTAAAGATAATGTATGCTTCTTTTGCTTTATATGTCCAATTTTCTTTTGTTGCAAGTACAATGTTATAACTTTCAATATATGCAGTTTCATTATTAACATCAATAGTAAACTGACGCTTGTCTAGTGTTGACAAATAAGTTAATTTAAATTTAACCTGTCCTGCTGTTGCTGTATATCTGTCAGTAAATGTTTCAGACTGAATTACTTTACTTGAATTCAATCTATCAAATTTCATTACAACTTTATTTGTTCTTACTTTTTTGTTTTCTAATATCGGCGCCGCTCTTGCAGTTTTTGTAACAACATCTGTACCACCGCCACCAACAATACTAACAATAGGTGCAGTTGTGTATCCAGTACCTGATTTAATTAATCTAATTTCACGCACTTTTCCTCTTGCCACGTATGCTTCTGCTAGTGCATCTTCTTGAACGCCTGAAGGTAACTCATAATTTCCATTTGGTAATAACGGAGTTCCATAATATTTTGGTCCAACAACATAAGGATACACAGCAACATCTGTATCTCTAGGATCAACTGTAATAAAGTATGCGTATGTGCCTTGTGGATATTCTGGTGTTGCACAGAATCTTCCGTTATGCTCATCTAGGTCACCTAGACCAGCAACGTATTCATAATCTTCAATGTATCTTCCATTAGGAACAGAACCATCTGATCTTAAAGCACTTTTTAATCTATAACTAGATGTCATTATCTTAATTGTACTAGGACCGTTAACGTTCTCAAAACCATATGGACCATAAATTGGGAATCCATCAAATGCATAACCTAATATAGGAGAATGAACAGTGTCATCTTTTTCATACATTAATCGAGGATCACTGTGATAATGATAAACACCGTCCTCTTGTGGATGTCCTGATCCGTCATCAATACCTAATTCTTCATGACTTTCAACAGCATTGATTGTGTAACTAACACCATTTCTAATTTCTTTTTCTATTGCTCTAGGATCAAAAAATACAACGCCGTTAACAGCAAGACCAATTGGTCCCATTGGTGTTGAAACTTTCTGCAATGCTTCTGCAGGAGTTCTTGTAATCTTAAAGATAAAATTCTGTCTTAAAACATTTGTTACACTAAAATTATGATCAGGCAAGTTGCTTGATTTAACATAGAAATCACTTACAGTATAATCTGTATCAACTAATGCCCTAAAAGGTGTTGTTTGTAAAATATTAGGTTTAGCAACACGGCCACCTGTAATTACAACCAATGGATTTTGATTATACCCTTCTCCTGCATCACTAATTTCAATATTACCTACAACATATTTGTAGTTGTCAAACCAATTTACATAAGGTTGTTCAGAAATTAATCTATGATTTTCGTCAAGAACTTCCCATTTTCCTGATTCCTTATCAAAGAAACCCGGAAGGTCAAAGTCTGTGCTACCAATACTTCCTTGCTCTAAGTTTTCATAAGAAGTAATAAATTCTCTAATGCTGGATCTATAAGGCTTAACTTCTTTTAGATATTCCTCAATGTAGGTTGGTTCGTTTAGATTATAAGTTAATTTTTTGCTAAATCCACCAAGATTATTTTTAACATTTAAGAAACTTGTTTTGAACGCCCAGTCAATAAATTCTGATTCGCTAAGTGCATACTTAACTGCAATAAAGAATAACTTATTCCAATTATCACGTAGATCATCAACAAAAATATTGTTTTGTATTACATCAATAATAATTCTTGTTTCAGCAATAGGTTGTTCATCGAACAAGTTAATATCAAAGTTTTCAGCACCAGCAAAACCAAAGTTTAATAAACTATAATCGTATAGGTTTTCATTAAACTTAATTGTGCTTTTTGCTTTAAAGACTAAATTGTATTCATTATTAAACGATCCGCCCGATGCAACACGCTGAAGTATCATCTTATTGCCATCGCCAGCATTGTCAATTTGAACAAATTGTCCAACTGTTGTAACCAATGTATCTAATTGATATGGTGCTGATATTTTATGGTTAATAATTGTATCAACATCAAAGTCTGCATTTTTGTAATCAACATATGACCAGAATCTAGATAGATCGTATGTCTGTGTATTTGTTCTGTTCCATAAACTTGTGTTAGCGTTCCACTCATACATTGTCCAGTAGTTGTTTGCTGTTTCATCTATATCAACAAGAACTTTAAATGGTCTTACTTTTATTTCCGCACTGTCATATCCACTGCCTGTTTTTACAATCTCAGTACCAATAACTTTACCGTCAGTATTGATTATTGACTTGATTCTTGCTCCGGAGCCGTTTCCTGTAATGGTAATTTCAGGAGCGATTTTATAACCATATCCTTGTTTAATAATATCAACGTTAACAATTCTACCATTTTTTAATACAGGCGATAATTGTGCTTGTATTAAGTCCTGTGTTCCAATATTTTCTAGATCGCTAAAATTATCAACCTTAACATCATACTTTCCTGATATAGCAGTTGGCTTAGGATCGTTTTGTCTTAGTTTACTAATATCCTTTGTGTCAACGATTCTAGTTTTACTCATTACTTCGTTAACAAAAGTAATTACAATTTTAAGTGCATTGAGTCTATCTCTAAACATTGACTGTCTAGGACGTATTTGTAAACCATATTTTCTTTGTTCAGGTAGATCAGCATCTGGTACCGCACTTCCTTGATCATCAAAGCCAACTAAACTGTCGTACAATTTTTTAATCAACAAGTTGTTGTCAATTTTTGCTGTTTGATTTTGTCTTAATAACAGCCATTCATTATGTTCAGGTATATCAGTATTAACATTTGAATAATGCACTGCTAAGAAAACATCTTCGTCTGTTAATGTTGTTTTAACATTTGCTAAACTTATGCTGTTCTTGCTTAATACCTGTAAACTCTTAATGCCGTATGCTGTTGGATTAGAAATAATATTTGATACTTCAATAGCAGGAATTGTTCTTCCTTCGATATTCTCCGGAACAATTACAGTATTCTTAACCCAATAGTAATAGCGTGTTTGGAAAGTATTAGTGGTTGCGTTGTACACACGTTTGATTGAAACTGTGTTGTCGTCATATTTTGCTTCGCCGCTAAAACCAGCCGCCACACCTTCGTTGGTGTCAGCAACAGTATTCCATTCACTTGGTAATAAATCGGTCGCTACCCACTCGTAGATGTCAATGCTTGACCCAGGGAACAATGCTCCCCAGTTGTTTGTTCTATATTCTGTATCACCTTGTTCATAATCAATATAACGAACAGAACTTAAATCCCACCATAATTCCCCTTCGTGTTCATCGGTCCAAGGTTTACCTTCATTAATATTAACTGATTGATCACTAACTGTGTATATTGCAGGATCAACGTTTGTTTTATAACTTAATTCTTTTTCTGCTAGATATGGAATTTTTCCTTTTACAGGATCAATAACTTCTAGATAATCTTTAACCTTGTTTGTTTTTGTGTTGTATGTGAATACATTTTTAATCTTATAAGGATCGGTAAATTCTGTTTCTTGTCTTAACAGGTTCCAACCTGCAGATTTTGTTTTTTGATAAACGTATAAACTTCCTGTTTGGAAATCTTGTACGTCTGCTTGTGGTGCACCAACAAACACACTGTTTGTTCCATAGTCAATACCTGCACCAAAACCGTCTGCTGTTTTGATATCACTGCTGTTTAATTTTTGACCGAATATAAATTTAGTTCCAAGTTTTGTATATGTGTATACCGTACCTGAACCTACATTGTAATCAACTATTTTAGTTGTATTAGAATCAAAGGTTGTAGCAAAATCATTTTCACCACTGGTTTCAACATTTGGTGTAATATATTTGTCAAATGTTGTTATCTGTGTATTCTTTCCACCTTCGGCTTGTACAGCGAAAGATGTACCTTCGGCGTTTATAGAAATTACTGAACCAAATCTATCATTACCATCATTAAATGGTGCTGACACTTCTTGTTCCAAACTAAACAGATTGTTTACTGTTTTAAAGTAATAGACCAATCCACTGTTAATATTGTTTACATCATTGCTAGGAGATCCAACAACCAACACAGTACCGTTACTGTTTAAATCAAGGCTAGCACCAAATCCATCACCTTTAAGCACCGTAGGAATAATAAGTGTGCCGCCGGTTGTGTATGTTCCTGTTGCTGTTACAGGATTCGTTAATAGGCTATCATGATATAGTGTAAACTCTTTTGCGTTTGAATTGCTAACCTTAACAAAATATTCTGCATTGTTTAATCCTGTTATACCTCCAACACCGGTAATTAAAATTCTCTGTCTATTAGTGAATCCATGATTGTTTGTTGTTTGAATTCTTACAGGAGTTTCTGCGAACACTGCACTAATTGTTAGTTCTAATACTTCACCTGTGGTAGTTGCATCAATCGTTTGTGATAAAACATATGTACCGTTGCTGTATTTGTAAATGTATACAGCACCTCTGTTGGCTGTTGAGTCATCTCCTGTTAATTCTGCATTAGGAGCACTCACAGCAACAATGCTTAGATCTTTTGAAGCAACCATTCTTGCTCCAAAGTTATCATTGTTTACTCCGGAAACGCCTCTGCTGAACGAACTAGCAACTTGCCATTGCAAACTACCATTTAATAATGTTTTTTCAAATACATAAACCTTACCTTTACCATTTGACCAACCTGGTGCTGATACTAACATTTTTGTATCTGTTAATGCTACCGCTGAACCAAAATGTGTTCCTGTGTTTGGTTCTGGTGATTGAATTATATATTCTGTTTCAAATAAGTTTGTTAATGAATTATATTTTAATAATTTAACAGCACCCTCTTCTACGTGTGTGCTAGGTGTGCTACCAATACTTCCAAACGAGAAGTTTGGTCTATTAGGATCTGTTGTTCTTTTGAAGTGACTTGCAAAAGGTGCACCAACAACTAAATGTTGATCTGTATTAGATAATGCTAAACTGTATCCAAAGCGAGGAACACCATCAACAATATTGTCTGAAGCATTATCACTAAGTGCAAACCCTTGAACCGCTTCAAGAGTTGAAATGTTTGTATTAAGTTTTCTTCTTAACACAACCACTTGACCTTCATCACCACCCTCTGGTGAACTTACCACTATTAAACGTCCTTGATCACCACTAGTAATTGTGCTACCAAATTTCTGTCCTGGAATTAGGTTTACGCTTCCCCATTTGTTTCGTTGGAAAGCCAGCGTCTTTTCATATACACCCCAATTGCCAGTTGAATCATTGTCAGCAAATACCTTTGAACCGACCTCAAAGTTAATAACATCTTTTAAATTGTTAAGTTGATCAATATTGTCGAGCCTTACTGAAATAAACTCTAACAATGTACCATTAGCACTGTCTTCTTGAATTTGCAATGATGTTAACTCTGTTTGAATTGTAAATGAATACGCTGATAAAACTTCTTTAACTTTGTAAACAGAATCTATGCTTGGATCAAAATCTTTAATAGAAATATATGCACCTTCTGTTAATGTGTGCGGTAGATCCGTGTATAATGTAACAACACCGTTAATGGTAACAGTAGGCTCTAGGTCCACTGTTCTAATAACTCGTGCATCTAGTCCTGTTAATCTTAGTACGTTCCAATCCTTTGCTGGTGTTTTACCAATCCAAATAGTGTCGTTTTCTTTTAATGCATTTACAATTGGATTATTAAGTATATCTTCTTCATTGAAGATTGTCATTGTAACATCATCTAATCTTCCGTATCCTGCTGTTGGCAATTTTTGGAAGTAATTAGGTGTGTTAAATTCTATGGTTCTATCAATTATCGGCCACGGATTATTATCGTATGTTGATGGTTTTACAGCAATGTCCTTGGACAATAGTTTAATAATATTAGAACTTGTTAGTGCAGTTGATCTTTGAGAAACAAAGTCAAATCCTTGCGGATTATCAACATTTAATCTTTCACTTAACGCAAACTCAATTTCTTTTACTGTTGAATTACTTCCTAAACTACCAACCTTAAATGCCCACTCTTCATCAACGTTGATGTTAGTATCAACACCATCAATCTGTAAACGCTGAATTTTATCAATGGCATTTTTTGTTCCTTTTTCTTTAATAAATCCTTGATAGAATTTGTACTGTGCTGTTTCATCTTGAATTAAGTTATCAAGATATGTTCTCTTTTGATATCCAACAAGATGCTGTGCATATCTCGTTTGATTAACATCAAAGTTTTCGCTTTCTAAAGAATAAAAATCTTCAAATGAACTTGTTTTATAATCTAAGTTAGGTAATAGTTCAGCAACCGGTTTGGTTCCTAGATACAACCAGTCGTTAACATTAAATGAATCTGTGCCTGGAATAAATTTCTTAGCACTATAAAATGTACCTTTATGTTTTACAACTTCACCTAAATAGTAATCATTAAATGCAAGCCAATCATTAATTTGTGCTTCGTCGTATATAAAACCAGGGGAGAAAAAGTCTCCATCCCATTCACTTGTTTTAAACCCTAATAATTTAATTCTTTTTGCTCTATATCCTGCTTCTTGGTCGTACAGAATATCACCAAACTGTGACTTATCATCAAATACAATTACGTGTTCTTTTTGTACAACATTTAATTGCATAAAGAAAATACCGCTCTTGGTATCTCTTGGTCTTATTGTAAATGCACCATTTGCTCTCGTTGTAGTAAATTCTTCTCTTGGTAGAATATTACCGTTAGCAGTTAAAATTGTATAATCATAAAAACTGTTTAATACGTTATCAACTTGTCCAGCATTAAAATTAAACTTGATTCCATCAGCGAATGGTGCTATTGCAATAACACTTTCTACCGCCCATCCCTGTGTTGTCCAGAATAAAAATTCTTTACCAGAGAACTCCCAATTTTGTATATCAAACACTTCCGGAATATATTTGTCAAAAATAAATCCTCTGCTTTCTAAATATTTTCCATAACCTAATATTAGATCATAAACATCCTGAACACGACTGTAAACTTTACCATAACCAACCTGTGTTACGGTTTGTTTCCAACGTGTGGCTTTTCTTACTTCGGCTCCGCCCGTCATAGGCAGTTGTGGTAATGAAGTAAATTTAGAAGCATCAAATTCTGCTGTGCTTGTATGCTGTTCTTTACAACGATAATATCTTCCACCCGCTTCAACAATTTGTCCTACGCCATAGAATTTATCCACCGTCCAAATAACATATTTGGCACTAACACCTCCTACGTTAACAACAGGATCATCTTTTTGATGTACTGGTTCAAATACTTTAAAGAAAGGTTTATATCTATCGTATCCTCTAATTTTATAACCGTCCTCAGTCCTTTCAATGATAATACCGCTAATTTTTTCATTGCGTACAGGGTTACTTGTTCTTAATTTTAATTCATAGTTTTCATTTGGTAAGAACACACTTGATTGTTTAGAATCAGGATTAGAACTTTCTAATAAAACTCTTAATCTATTTTTATTTGCAAATCCGCCTAATTTATAAACAAGATTCATACTGGTCTTGGTTACTTTGTTCCAGTAAATATCATCCGGTGACTTATCAGAAGATTTTAAGTATTCAACAATAAATGTATGGTAACCTAATCCTATGTGTCTTACATTATTATAAACAGAATCATGTATTCTAATATCAGTTAAATCTAAAATTTTTCCTGTTGGTTTATATAATACACTTCCGCTAGGTGCAATTTCAGTTTGTCCTACATCAAACAATGAACCTAAGTATTGTGCTGGCTTCATTAATATTAATGCAACTTGTAGTGCAAACGGATACCATGAACTTGTTCTCCATGACGATTCTGCAGGATGCCAATCACCGAATTTAAAGTCATCGTCTAGTGTTCCATCAAAAATTTCTCCGACCATTCCTGCTCTGATTGGATCTTTTAATTCTCCGTATTCATTAACAGGAATAATTTTAGTTACGCCTGGTCTAGCATAAACAGGATTAATTTTTTCTCCGTCGGCATATCTAATTCTACCTAGTTCTATGTCATCCCAAAGTTTTTTATTACCATCTGTGTATGGTGCCGCACCGTATTCAGTTTCCCACCAAGTTGGTTTTTCACTAAACCCTTGCATTTCCCATGGGTGACTATGTGGACGATAAGTTCCATAAAATTTTGTATAAATTCCCTTCCAGTATCCAGGTAAAAACTCGCCTGTAAATGTATCACGTGTTTTCCCATAGTTTAGGGTAAACATATTTTCTTTGTTTGTGACATCATTTTTTGTTGAGTTAACACGATACACATCAACCCATGATCCAAAATCATTTGTTAATAATTCGTTAAATTCATCTAATGTGTAATCACTCTTATTAAATGCTCCAGGAACATATGAATTAATATCAAATACCTTTGGATTGTACTGTGCTTTGATATTATTGTAAATTCTTTTTTCAAACTCTAATAAAATGTCATCTCTAAAATCGTCGTAGGTAACATTTATAGATCCGTCGTGACCTTTTATAACTCTGCGAGGCGTTACAAATGTGTCATCAACAAATATTTCAGGCTTAAATTTAGGATACAAACCTAACTTGGTTGGTGTCTGCGGTACAATGTTACCCGTTGTATCATAATCACGAATAGTAACAACGTCACCAACATTTACTGTTTTAATAATAGTAACACCGTTATCAAGTGCATCAAATGTATAGTCCTGACCATAATATAATTGTTCATCATTAATGTAGACATACACTGATCTATTCTGTAATGCTGTTGTATCAAAAGCAGAACTAAGACCAAATATCTGTTGTGTTGGTGCTACTTTTGTGTATTTTAACTCTGTAATTTTTCGACCAAAACCAAGCATATCTGAGTAGAAATAAGGTGAATTTACTGGCTTGTCTAAAGACATACGATATAGAATTAAATCAACATCTTCCTTAACATTGCCAGAAAGTTCCATGCTCGATGCTTGAACTAGCAGTTGTTCTTTAAAGAAGTTATAATCTCTTGCTTGTTTTCTAATTGCTTTAACAATGTTATTTTCAAAGTCAACTAAACTAAAAATACTGTTTAGTATTGATCCACCGTGCTTAACATAACGCAATCCGTCAAAGTGTATATCCTTAACATCTCTAGCATTGTTTGGACCAAATGCCTTTCCAGAAATATTAACATTATTTTCAAAAATAGTTTTGAAGTGATCACTGATACTACCTAGCGTGAATGTTGTAAGGTCATTATTCTCAGCATTGTTTGTTAAGTTTAATGGTGCTTCATAAAAACCGTTGCTATTAGGAACACGATCAGTATAAATTTTTGTAACGGTTCTTGTGTTTAAAGAAATTGTATTTTTAAAAACAGCATAAACTGTATTTGCCAGATCGTCAATCTCAATGTCAAAGTCACCTGGTTTGTAAACTGTGTCATTAAACTCAATGGTAATTTCCATTGAATTTACATAATTCTTAATATTGTCTACACATAATAATTCAATTCTGTCAGTTTCTTCTGTAATATCGTTTAACTGAATAATTGCTTGTCTGGTCTTTTTAGTTGCTTTCTGCCAGCCACTTTGATATTCTTGTTGATTGTTTTCTTTGTAAACTTTAACATATCCACTTGCTGTGTCAACTGTTTTAATTGTTCCGTCTGCAGACGTATAATCAAATGTGCTGTCGTCCCAATCAAATTCAAAAACAATATCACCAACGTTGGCGACGTTTTGATAACTTAATGGAAACCCTAAAATAGAGTCGTTGTTTCCTGATCCTACTTTATAACTTACAATCTCATTACCTGTAAATGTTGTACCATCATAGTCAGCAAAACTTAGACCATCTTTGTTAAACAATTCAAATGTTGGTGCTTGATTTAATTTTGTTTTTTGTTGCCCTGAAACCCAACCGGTTCCGTTATAGTACCAACTCTTTCCTTGATGAGTTGCACCGTCAATGGTTACAATATTATCTCCTGTCGCCGGGACATAAGTTTCAACAAGGTGTACTCTTTTTACTCCGTTGAACTCGACAAAATCAACAGTATAAACTTTACCCTTAACTGTGATATCTGTATCAGCATTGAATATAACTCTCATGCCTTTCTTTAATATCACTTCGTCAACATAATAACCAATAGAACCTTCAACATCACTCATTGCATCAACAGTTTTTGTATCAATAACATCAATGTTGTCAATACCTATTGATCCAAAGTTATGTAATTGTATATTTGGTTTAAATTCTATAATAGGTCTTTTAGCACGTTGGGTTTCGTCTAACACAATAGTTGTGTTATTATAAGTCGCCGCGGCTTCGATAGCATCTTTATGAATCCATCTATTATATCTTGACCAAGGATTCTTATCTTGAGCACTTCTATTAATAGTGATGTATTCTGGTTTGGTTGGATAACTTTCAACATCGTCAAATGGTGTGTCATCGTATTCTTCAACATCAAATTCAAAGTCAAAATTTGAACTATAAAGTTCAGGAGTTTTTAATTCCTGCTCGTCAATTAATTTAATTTTATCTCCAACACCTTCAACATAAAAATTTTTATTTTTATAAGTGTCTGGAGTTACATCACCTTCAAATTTAACCTTTAAACCATTAGTAAACTTAACACCATTGGAAGATGTAAATTCTTTTTTACCTAAGATTTCAATATTAATGTTAAGTTCTAATTCATCTTCAGTATTTTTAATTTCGAATAATCCAACCATCGATTGGTGTTTGCCGCACTGATAATATAAAGTATCTGGTGCACTTGACGGGACCGTAAATGTAACAACACCTTGTTCGACGCCATTATTTTGAATTCCTACATTGTATTGATCACCAGCACCTAGTGTTTTTGCTACTTTAATATAAAACGGATGACCCACAGAGTTAACATCAAATGCGTATGTCGCACCTCGATATAATGTAACAATAGGATTTTTGCTAAAGCCATTTGGTGTAAACACCCATGCCGCATTATTGTCGTTGGTTACTTGAAATGAACTTGTTGTTCCTTGCGGACTTCCTGACACTGTTACAGGACTAGGTCCGTCTGCTAACCAATAGTACTGACGATAGTTAACAAACTTATCAAAGTCGATAAGAGGATTCCATACATAGTAATCACTCTTTGTTAATCTATCTTGGTTAGTTGTTATGCCATCAAAGAAATTAATTTGATTTAATAAGTCGTCGTAGGTTCCTACCCAATCAGTTCTATCATTGAAATCATCTCTAACAACAACAGATGGAAGAAAGTTATAACGTCTTCTGTTGTCAGTTAACTCAGGAACATAAACATCTGACGGTTTTGCATTTTTTGAATACCTTGATCCAACATAACCATTAAGGCGTTCTAAGTTTCCTTTAGAAATTAAATTATCAACCGTAGCACCAAGAAACTTTTTGTTTGCTTCTGTTCTAAAAAATAAAGGAAGAAGATCGGCACTATTTCTGTGCAAATCCCTGTTTTCTTTATCTACCGGTGTTTGACTATTTTCGCTGTATGCCATTTCCTATACCTAATTAACTAGTGCCAGAAGCAACCGAAACTCCGCCGGTTACTTGATCAACTGAAGTAACAATGCTACCAGATGCTTTTAAGTTAGATGCTGTTATGCTATCTATAACATCAACATTATCTACTGTTGCAGTGCTGATAAAAATTTCGTCCGATCTGCTAGAAATTTGAAACAGTGATCCAAAACTTTGATTGTTACTTCTTGGAACTATTACAAGGCTTGAAATGTTTGGAATCATTTTAGTTTGTACATAAGTTGCAAGTTCTGTAAAATGGAAACTGTCACCAAACTCCCAGTTTTCAATATCAAAAAAGTCATTGATTGCTGAAACAACCTGCGACTTAATTTCGTTGTCACTTAGTGTTATTCCATCGCTCTTAACAACCTTAAATGTTGCTTGAAGTGCTGTTTCTGAGTCAGCACCAAAAAGCGATTTGTATTTTACGCTGTGAAAAATAATTTCATCGCTGATTGATTTAACTTTGTTTAATGATTCTTCAAATTGCACTCTTAACTGTTCTGTAGAAGGTGCTGAAGGTTTTGTGCCTGTGCCATTGATGTATGCTCTATAAGCATTGTCATATGACTCTGTTAATATGTAAAGATCGATTAGGTTTGTTTTAGAAGGATCAAGTCTTCTATCATTCTCAGCATTGTGAATGTATTGGAATCTAACGTTGTCTCTTCCTGGTTTAGCAGAATAATCTGTTTTTAAAACTAATGTACCTAATGTTGCATTATATTGTTTAACAACATCTTCTGTTTGATCATAGAAGTAAAATAACTGTCCATCGCTATAAGAAGCAAGAATTACTTTTTCTTCTTTATCGAAAATTTCAAATTTAGAACTATCAACTTTAGTTGTGGTTGTATAATTTCCAACTTCTGTTGTTTGGAAAAACACAAATTTGTCTTTATATCCTCGAATATCAACATTATTAGGTTTAACAATGTTTTCAAAACTATCAGGATCATCAATCATTCCGTCGTCATCTGAATCATAAAAATTAACTTTAATTTTGTTTGTTTCTTGATATCCATCTGAATTTGTTACAGCACCAATAATTTCCCACTGAAAATCTTTTGATAGAATAGCATCCTGTACAGGATCTTCGTTCACCTTAAGAACTTTAACTTGGTCTTTAATTACTGCTCCGGTTTCGTTGTTAAATTTTTTCTTACCAATGTCAACATAAAACTGAATTAAATTTTCGCTTTCAAATCTGTAATCTAATCCTCTGTATGTAACTGTATAAGTTTCGCCGTCATTGGTGAACAGTACAAACCAACTTCTGTCTGCTTTGGTTCCTGTTAGATCTCCTTGGCGTTCTAAACTAAATCCGTCTTTTGTGTTTAGGTTAGAGTTTGCAATAATTTTCCACTCTAATGCGTTTTGATCATAGCGTATACCAAATGTTTTATAGTTAAACACCAAATCAACAATTTCTGTTTCAATCGCTGTTGGAAGATCTGTAACAATATTTGGAATAACTTCGCTAGGTACCGCTAGTGAAGGAATATTTTCACTTAAAATAATAGGTCCAGTATTGTCATCTAAATTACCTTTGCCGCCGTTAGAGCCGTCGCCAACAACAGTAATAACTTTTGCCCAAATGTATTCGCTTGTAAATTTTGATTTTGTTGTTGTTAGTGTTCCGTTTGGTAGGAAATATCTTCCTGCAGGGGGAACAAACTTAATCATTGAATCTGCTTGAACATACTTAAAGTTATTTGACGTAAACGAACCAATTGTAATAGGTGCATCATTTACATTGTTTCTAAAATAACCAGTGCTTGAAGTTGTTGATTGTGTTGAATGAACCCAATCAATGTTAATACCCGATGTGCTTATTCTTGAAAACTTATCATAATAAAATGCTTTTGTTGGCAAACTAACAATAATTGGCTCAACTTGATTTCTTAAAACTCCTAGCACGTCATTACGTGTTTGGAATGTAAATGTAAAATCGTTTTCAAAATCGTTTTTATAAATGATCCCATCATCAGCAACTAGATTAGTTGTTGAATATTTTCCTGTAGGATCCGCAATGTCATACTGTCTTGAAATTCCCGAACTTGCTCTGTTTACCGCTTTTGCTTTTACAATAGACTGGTTGCTTGTTAAAGGAAATGTATTGTAGTCCTCACCTGTGATCATTCTGTTCTGTGTGTAGAATGCCTGTGGTGCATTTTGTCTAATTGAAGCAACTGTCTCTGTTGCGGCTGAATTTGTAACAGTTGATTGTAATCCCATCTGTATCAATAGTGTATGTGACACACCTGCTTTGTTTACATAAGGAACTTCAATAACAATGTTTGATAGGTTGGTTGGTGAAATTGTGTAAGACAATCCGTTAGATGTTCTATAATACAAACGGAAATCTCCTTTTGGTAAATCACCAAAACTGCCGTCGGCAAAATTTAGACTAATTTGATCGTTGTCTCTTGTAACAACACTATAAATTGATCTTGTTTGTTGATTGACCGAATTAAAAATTACGTTACTACCATAAACGCTATCTAACTTCGTCCATAGTTTAGTATAGTTTCCGAATCTATCTAATTGCCATAACCAAACATCGGAGTTGTTAATGTTATCAACGTCAACATTAATAACTTCGTTAGCACTAGGATCTACAACACTAAATCCCGAACTTTGTAGTGATCCTTGCTTAAAGTCAAAAAAGAATCCTGTGTTAGGTGAACTGTTTCCACGTTTGTCTGTTCTGTAAAGAAATCCCATTGAGTTTCCTAGCGTTGGAGTTTCTTCAACTATGTTTCCATCAGTTATCCCTGAACTTACAAGTTCAAAATTCATTGATCTTCCTTGAATCGTTTTGCTAAACTGGAATAGTGGAACATCAGAGTTTGTAGTATTAAGTTTATATTGTTCTGTAATAATTCCGCCTACTACACCTGATTGATTTGGTTTTCCAATAACCATCTGTCCCGGCATGGCCGCATTAAGAATTGTTTGAAACTGTTCTAACCAATTGGTATTTGTTTCATCGTTCCAAGTAATAAATCTGTTTGATAATGTGATACCTAAACTGTCCTGCACAGGCTCTGATGTTTGAACACCAACAACTTTTAAAAGGCCTGAAGCACCTTGGTTACGTTTAATATTGTATCCAACCAATCGTGCAAGTCTTAGTACAGACTCTTTTTTCTCTGCTAGTTCAATAAAGTTTTCTCTAGCATTTAGATCAATTCTGTAAGATATACTCTGACCTAAGAATGCAATAAGGTCAATAAGGGCAAGGTACTCACTGGATTCAATATAATCGTTAAAATCTTCTGGGTAGTTGTTACGTAGATAGTTTATCATAGTTCTACGTAGGGTAGGGAAGTCATAAGAAGTAAAGTCTGCATCCGTAAATGCACGATAGATTTTACTCCAATCTTCGTTCGCTAATAGTGAGTTCTGTCTGTTAATACTTGCCATACCAATATTTACCTTTTAAAATTAACTGCGTACTTAATTTGTAGTAAGACCGTTGTTCTTGTCAAAATTAAGTTGCAGTGTTTCGCTAATGTTATACCTTAAATATGTAACGCTAACCAATATTTGGATGCCATATTCTTTCTCAATGATGTTCAAAGCATCCACTTGAACACGTTTTTCTGTGTTTAATATCGTAGCAACGTCATTTGCTATTGCTTCTTTAATAACAGGAGTAAGCGGTTCAAACAACACATTCCAGATAATTGTGCCAAAACTAGCATTGTTAATCTTTTCTCCCTTGCGGATGTGAAAATGGTTGATTATATCCTGTTTGATTAACGCAAGATCGTACAAAGAAAAGTTTCTAACATCAGGGTTAACCGTGCTGATTCCTCGGTATACCTGTGTTCTAGAACCTTGGTTACCTGCGTTAGAAGCATTTGGTTTAATTGTTATATCGTTATATCTTGCCATACTCTTATTTACTTCCTGTTAAATTATCCGTTTTCTCTATCAGTGTTTGCTTTATTGCTCTTTTCCTTAGCAACGTTTTCGTGGTCTCGCCATGGTTCATGCACTGGTTTGCGTTTAACAATATCATACGTATCTGGTACTTGATACCAGTTGAATTTTTCCCATTGTGCAGTTTGACTCGTATCCGGATTCGGCCATAAAGGTAAGTCTTGTGTTGGTCTTCCAGGTTGTGGTATTAGCGTTTGTGCTGACATTGAGGTTGTTGCATCAACAGCACCCGGTCCAGGTAAGTTTAAATGCACTGCACTTGTACCATCAACATAAACAGTAGAAGGTGTTGTAAAGTGCATATCTGCCTGTGTTTTAACATTAATGTCTTCTAAAGTTTGAACATAAATTTGACCATTTGTTTTAACATGAATTTGTCCTGTTTGCGGACCATCAGAAGTTAATCTTACATCATATCGAGGTAATCCTTCTGCGGTTACAGTTAAACTTTCTGCCCACGGAACAACTGTCCAGAAATCTACATTCGGTGGATCAATAACTATTCTTTCAGGATACTTAACGTTTCGTCCTATACATTCATAGATTGTTAACACACCATCTTCATCGGGTGCTATAACACGCATACCTAATTGATATACATGACCAGGAACGTGTGTATTTGCAAATGATTGAGGTGAATTTGCTTTCAAATCAATATTTTCTGTTGCTGATAATCTAATTGTGCTAACCGCAGATACATCAAAGTTTTCTGTTTTAAGATATGTGTTGTGTTTTGCCAGTGTACGAATATTGTGTGCATTGATACTTAAATCATTAATTTCTACATTGGTGTTAGTTGCTCTTAAATCAATTTCGCCCCTAACTTCAACTGTTGCGTTTGCTCCGGTGATGCTTCTTAAAAATTTATTTTCTAATTGCATTCTTTCTGTTGCTTTAATATTCACGTTGCGTTTTGCTTCAAGGTTAATATCTCTATCTGCAACAAAATTAAAATCATTTTTTGTATGAACTGAAATGCTGTCATTAGCAAAAATATCAATCTTGCCATCAGCAGTTAATTCTACCCAAGCAGTTCCTTTTGCATTACCGATATAAATTAAATCGTCTGTGTCGTGTAATAATATTTGATGACCTTTGCTCGAACGTAGTCTTACTAAATTGTTAAGACCTTGTTCATCACCATCGTCCATGACAAATACATGGCCACCTAGATTTGTTACCTTAAGTGGTATCTTATTAGGACCTACTAATTTTTTATCAAAAGTATCTTGACTTACAGCACCAGGTGTATTAATACCAAAAATTCTATTGGATGGATCTCTAGTAAAACTAGATGTGGTAGTTCCTCTAACTGTATCAACTAATAGTCCTTGTGCTTTTAAAATATTAGCAAATGGATGTATCGGTCTTCTCTCGTCACCTAATGCAATCTGTCCTTGTTGTTGTTTTTTATTAAATTCTCCAGCAGGTAAACCATTAGGAGAACTGTAAGAATTAAATGTTTGATTGTCTGCTGTAATAGCCGTTGATATTGCATAATCAGGGACAGCATGAGCCATTCCTGGTTCTATAAAATATCCTATCCAGTACCCTTGAGACACATCGTTGTTTGGACAAATAACCAATCCTTTTGTGCCTATTTGTGGTGCAGGAAACACCATACCGTATGCCTGTTGTGAATCACCAAAACGCTGTGGATCATCTCCAGCATTTCTATAATCCTTTAAACTATAAAAAGGATACAACATACGCACAGAAGACTGTCCTAATGATGTTTCTCTATCTGTTTCAAAGGAAGAAAACAAAGAAACTCTAAAAGATCCTTGCTTTTGATAATCAACCGTGCTTTCAACAACACCAATAAAAGGACCTTTGGCTTCTGACTGTGCGACCTTCTCCTGTTTCGCCGAGGATAACGGTCTATTGTTTCTTGTCTGTCTATTAAAAAACTCTGGCATTTGTTATCCTATACACTTGTTGTTTCATTTTTCTTTGCTTTGTCAACGGCACTTGCAACATCAGTTGCACTAGGAGGTGCTTTACCTGATACATTAGTTATTGCATCCGTAACCGTACCAACACCACCTTTGATTGCTCCAACAATATTTCCTATTGTTCCTTTAATCGCCCCTGTAACATTGCTAACAACCGTACCAACACCATTTGCAACATTACCAGCGGCACTTGATGCTTGTTTGGCCGCTTCATTAATAAAGTTCGATCCTGATTTAATTGGACCAATTTCAGACGCATCGTTAAGTTGTGCTGTTGATAGTTTGTCGGTATTAACTTCCAGACTAGGTTTAGTATCCATTTTGTTAGTTTGTGTTTCATCACCCGGTTTAAGCAACGGATTAGGAACAGATGTAAGTTGAATAGTCGCTTCAGCAACACCTTGTTTAACAAAGTCATTTTTCTGATTTTGTCTTCTAACCAACTGCAACATTTGTTTAAACTGCCCTTCAGAAAATTGATTTTCAACCAATGTTACTCTGTATAATCCACTGTACCTTGATGGTTGTGGAAGTGCAACAAATTTAGCACCTGATTCTAATTCTTCTGCTGTTGGTGTGTCTCCCGGAAAACCAAAGTTAAAAATAATATCGCACTCATGTGAAAATATATTTGCTTCTCCGTCGTTAGTTTCTTTTTCCTCTGTGACTGCTCTAGTATCAATACCAGTTCCTACTAAAAATACAGGATCTCCCACAATTTGTAATTTTGCATTTAGTAGTCCTCTTTCAGTTCCGTTATATAAACTGTCATGCAATAACTCAGCAATCTGTGTCGCGTTGTCTGTTGGCATACCAGAACCTTTATTTCTATTCTGTGGAACACCTTCTGACATTTGTTCAATACCTACCGCATTGAATAGATCTGTTAATGCATTTGTATTTTTAATAACCGTTTCTGTTTTTTCAGCAGTAGCAGGTGCCGTTTCACCTTTGGCTTGTTGGTTCACTGACTTCGCACTCATTTGAACAAACAAGTTATTATATTCTATGTCAAAGTCTAAAACATCAATATTTTTTCCTGTGTAGATATAGTTGTATTCTCGAACAGCACGTTTCAATGCTTTGTCATAATTGAACACTCCTTGTATTCCGTATTGTGCCGCAAGTTTGCTGTAATGAATTTTATAAGGAACAATTAGATAATGAAATTCATACACAGGTGTATGATAATAACTGTCATATCCTATCGGCTTAGCAAACTTATCAATCCTATACCAAGGAATATAATGATTTGTTTTAATTTCATTGAATACTTTGCTGTTTCCTTGATCTGCTAGTCCGGTTGCATAATCGCTATCTAGTATAATATTATGAATGTTACTTTCTAGTGTTGTTCCTTTTTTAAACTGCCATGCTTTCTTTCCAGACCCGTATCTTTTATATTTTTGTGTTGCTGTGGTGTTTAAAGAATCAGCGGATTTCTTGTATCGGTTTCCATAAAACTCAATGTCTCGTTGTGCATTGTTTAGTCTTAACTGTTCTTTGTTAAGTTCTTTAATTTTTATATCTAAACTTTCTTTTGCTTCTTTTTCTTTTTTAAGCACATCAGGAGTTTTACTGTATGTTGTTGCTTGAATTGCTTGTGGATCATATCCATATGTGTAATAAGGATAAGTTGTTTGGTCGTCATCATAAGCAGACTGATCTGCTTTTTCATTGTAATTAATAGTACCACCAATTTTCTTTGATAGTTCATCCACTTCTTTTCTTAAAACGTTTATTATTTTTTGTGCGTCTTGTGCTTCTTTTTGTGCTTTGGCTAGTTTCGGGGCAATGTCTTTGTCTAATACTTCTTTTTCTGCTTTGATTGCTTCACTAATTTCAGGAACTTCAAAATGTCCTGAATACGTAAATTCAGTTTCACGCATTCCTGCTTTTGAAAAATCATTTTGATATGCTAATTCAAATTGTTCTTTTTGTTGCTTGGTTATGGCCGTCATTCCAGATACAGGATTATTAGATTTAATTAAGGGCACTTCACCTGCTAACCAAGTTTCAAAATTAACCGCTTGTAAATCAAATTGACCATTATATCCTGATGGAAACCAAACACACCATCGATGCGGTTGGAAATCACTTACTTTTAATCCTTCTGATTTTGCCTGAGCAATTTGTTCTTCACGCTGTCTTCGAATTGCGTCGTCTATTTTTTCAGGAACTTTTAATCCTGTTTTACTTTCACCTTTAGCATCACTCATCTTTTTTTGATAAACGTTATTATGTTTTAAAAACATATCATATATCACTTTACCAACTGTCAATAGATAATCGCTAGGACCATTAAGGTTGTCAACTAATTGTGTTACACCCGGTTTATTTGCTTCTAGATGACCTCTACTACTAAAGTTAACGCTGTACCTAGCACCTGCTTCTGTTACTTTCATTGAACTCTTTGTGATCATTATTGGAAAATAACGTGTTGATCTAGGAACTGTCATTGTTCTGTTTTCTGTAACACCCCCTAGTGCTTCATGTCCAACAAAGGATATTACAAGTAGAAAAGGTGCGGCGGCATAACTTGGATGACCTGCGTGTCTTGCCGCATTGAATAAAGATTCATAAAACCCGCCAACCCCTAATGGTTCAAGAACTTCAAAAGTTCCGGTTGTTAGGTTACCACCGGATGGACTGTTTACACCCATATAGGTTTGAAAGGTTAAATTCTCAATAAAAAGATCTTTAGTCCTTTGATCGGTGGCTTTAAAAGTATAATCGTCGCCGCCATCAAAGTCTCCATAGGTACTTGCCGACCTTGCATATCCTCCGGTTTTGGCAACAATATAAAAAGGACTTTGTTCTACGCCGCCTTCTGTAACTACTTTCCCTATATAACTGTTAGGATCTTTTATTTGTTCATTTGATAAACTTGTTAATGTAATAATATAATTGTAAGAGTTATAATTGTGTAATATGTTATTGCCAGGTTTATCTTTTCTTGATCTGGTGCCGGCCAAAGAAAAATCTATTTCTGCACTCTCTATACTATTTTCAACTTCGAATACTCCTCCTTCACCGGTATCGTATGTTGTCTTACCGTAGGGGTTTCTTTCATCACGTTGTATTGTTTTTGGTATTCTAGAGACTGCGTCGGGTTTGTTTGTAACACTACCCATAGTCCCTTTTGAAATTGAAGGGTTTGCACCCGTTGATATTTTGTCTGTTGCCTTAGTTCTATTAGCAAACGCAATCGCACCTGCCGCTATACCTAAACCAACGCCTAGTTTTTTAGACATTAAACTCCCCCAACAACTGATCTAATTGTATTAATGGTTGGAATTTTAATTGTTACTCCTGCAACAAAATCAAAAATAGGATCATCGATCGCCGTTGGATTTCTTGCTTTGAACACCCACCATAATTCAGGATCATCATATAAGTCACTGGCTAATAGATCCGGGCGGTAATTGTATTGAGACAATATTGTGTATTCTACATCTGTATCAAACTTTGGTATTCTTTTAAAATCTAAAATACCAAGGGCACCGTTTTCTTGCAGTGTTGTAGAATACAAACTTGTGTTTCTATATTCAGCCATATTTTAAATAAATCCTTTTTTCCTTAATCCGCCTTTTGCAAAAGCGTTGATTGAGAACGTTGCTTGATCTCGTCTGCTGAATGATGGTAAACATTCAATTGTAAATTCTGATCTTGACGGCACCATTACGTTGCTACCATCATCTAATGTTACCGCAATGTAATCAACATCGTCGTTCATGGTGTAGAAGAAACTTGAAATAACAACTGGCATATTATTAAAAACATATTCTCCATATCCATGTAATCTACAGATCGGAGGAGGTGCACCTGCAAAGTCGCTGGCACCAAAATGCATTTTTGTTACTGTTCTAAGTGCATGAATGCAACCTAGCACATATTTTGCATCGCCTTGGTTTTGTGCTGAAAAGGTTCCTACAACTGATATAGCGTCAATTTGTGAGTTCTGGTAAGCATAGAAAGCATAATTACTATGAGTCGGATGTATTGGACTATAATTTGCTCTAGTTTGTAAAACAATTTGAGGCGTATATGGAAACACAACAGCGTTGTCTCCGACTTTTTGAAGTTCTTCCGCTGGGCCTTGCAAATATAGAGACGGGATTTTAATTTTGACTCTAAAATCATCTGTAAATGCTGTATTGGGACTTACTTGTGTTGCTTCTGGTGCTTTACCACCTTTCAACAATCCACTCAGTCTTGCCGCCACAGGTCCTAGACCAGTTGCATCCAATGCCGCACCACCGACTGACTTCAACAAGTTAGTTCCGGCGAAGGTATTACCTTCGTCACTGTTACCTTTTATTTGGTTTTCTTTTACGTTTTGGTTAAAATCGTCTGCCATATTGGTTCCTTTTGTACAATTATTTATTGCTTTTATTAACCGAGTATATTATAATGTTACTTATAACTGGAGAATTCTATGAGAAAAGTAAAGTATTTAAACAACAGAGATCTGCTTAAAGAGATACATCGATCTAAAGTGTCCTTTAGTAGTTTTGCTGACGACTCCTATGCTGTGTATGACCTAATTCTGCCCAGTTTAGAAAAGGTTAACAGGCTAACAATAGCAGAAGCAAAGCGTAAAAGAGCGGACAGGATTGGAAAAGAAGCCTACGAAGCGGCAAGAGAAGCGGGCGATAAAAAGACTAGATTGGCGGATGTAACTCCGGATTGGAAGAAAATAGACAAAACTGACTTAATTTTTAGAGTTATGACTTTCGATCACGTTCCATTATCTCCTGGTCGTAAACGCAAAACTAAATCAACAGCAGACGAACACGAAAAAATTAACTTTCCACCATTCCAACATTGGAAATATGACGAAGCAGATAATTTAATTTGCGTTGGTAAGAGTCATTGGAAGGGCGGAGTACACAACGGACACTTTAGCAAAAGTCACGGACGTATTACAGAAAATCTAGGACGTATGTTCCTTAAACTTGCTGATAGGTATGGAACACGATCAAACTGGCGTGGTTATACCTACAACGACGAGATGCGTTCACAGGCAGTTTTGCAACTAGCACAAATTGGTTTACAGTTTGATGAAAGCAAATCAGAAAATCCATTTGCTTACTATACGGCGGCAGTGACCAATTCATTTACACGAGTATTGAATATTGAAAAGAAAAATCAAAGCATCAGGGATGACATCCTGCAGGAGAACGGATTGAATCCATCATTTACTCGACAGAACGAAGAATTTTTTAGAGAGGACAAAGAAAAATTAGCAGAGTTCTACAAGTCGATGAGAAAACCAAAGGCTGATTATTAATTTAAGGTTGACAAATACAACTTATATGTTGTATAATAATTTTTATTGAGGAAAGGCATGGCACAATTATTCAAAAAGGCCGCGGTGTTTACGGATATACACTTCGGACTTAAAAGTAACTCAAAAATTCACAACGACGATTGCGAAAGATTCGTTGATTGGTATATTGAACAAGCAAAAGCAAACGGCTGTGATGTTGGAATATTCACAGGAGATTGGCATCACAACAGAAGTGCGTTAAACTTAACCACTATGGATGCCAGTTTGCGTTCACTGGAAAAATTAGGAAAAGCATTTGATAAATTTTTCTTTTTTCCAGGCAATCACGACTTATATTATAAAGACAAACGTGAAATTCATTCGGTAATGTTTGGTAAACACGTTCCAGGTGTAACCATTGTAAACGAACCTATGATCATTGATGATGTTGCATTGGTTCCGTGGATGGTTGGAGAAGAATGGAAAAACGTTGTTAAACTAAAGTGCAAATATATGTTCGGTCACTTTGAACTTCCGCACTTTAAAATGAACGCTATGGTCGAAATGCCTGACACTGGAGAAGTAAGGGCGGCAGATTTTGTCAACCAAGAAATGGTGTTTACTGGTCACTTTCATAAACGTCAACATAATAGTAACATTTACTACATCGGCAATGCCTTTCCACACAACTACGCCGATGCGTGGGACGATGAACGTGGCATGATGGTGCTAGAGTGGGGCGGTCAGCCACAATTTATTGATTGGCCTGACTGTCCTAAGTACCGAACCATGAAATTATCTCATTTACTGCACGAAACAGATACACTGCTTACACCAAGCAACTTATATGTTCGTGTTGTATTGGATATTGATGTATCATATGAAGAAGCAACATTCATGAAGGAAACATTTATGAAGCAATATCAACTTCGTGAAATTAGTTTACTACCTGACACTGAAAATCAAGACGACGATTTAATGAAGGATCGAGGAGAAATTGAATTTGAAAGTGTTGATCAAATTGTAACAGATCAAATTACAAAAATTTCCAGCGAAAACTTTAATAGAAACTTATTGTTGGATATCTACAGGAACCTTTAATGTTTAAAATAAAAACTATTACCGTTAAAAATTTCATGAGTGTTGGTAACGCAACACAAGGAGTTGGTTTTGACAAGGATCATTTAACGCTTGTTCTAGGTGAAAACATGGACCTAGGCGGAGATGATGCTGGCTCACGTAACGGTACAGGTAAAACAACCATTATTAATGCGTTAAGTTACGCATTGTATGGCGAAGCATTAACAAAGATTAGACGTGAAAACTTAATTAATAAAACAAATGGAAAGGGTATGTTGGTTACCGTTGAGTTTGAAAAAGACGGCAACAACTATCGTATTGAACGTGGACGCAAACCCAACACATTAAAGTTTTATAAAGAAGATGTTGATGTAACTGCTGATGATATAGACGAATCGCAGGGCGATAGTCGTAAAACACAGGAGGACATCGATCGTTTACTGGGCATGAGTCATACCATGTTCAAGCATTTGGTGGCCCTTAACACATATACGGAGCCTTTCCTTTCCTTAAATCCGAATGCTCAGCGAGAGATCATTGAGCAGTTGTTAGGGATCACCATCCTTTCAGAAAAAGCAGAGAAACTAAAAGAACAAATGAAGGTAGTTCGTGATGAAATAACATCAGAAGACGCTAGAATACGTTCTGTTGAAACTGCTAATACAAAGGTCCAAGAGTCAATTGACAACTTGGAAATTAAAAGCAAGGCATGGGATAGTCAAAAGATTGATGAAATCAAAAAACTAACCCGTGCGATTGCTGAATTGGAGCAGGTTGACATTGAAAAAGAAATTAATAATCATAAACTTGCAGAAGAATGGTCAACTAAAAATACTGAACTAACCAATCTTAAGAAAGAAAAAGCCAGCATAGAGTCAACATTAATTCGTGCTGAACGTGATCTAAGACGTTATGAAAAAGAATTACAAGATGTTAAGGATCACAAGTGTAGCACCTGTGGACAGGATCTGCATGACGAAGCACACACAGAACTGTTGGCATTAAAACAAAATGACTTTAACGAAAGCAAACAATATCATGACGGTGTTGTTGTGCATTTAAAAGAAGTTACAGATAAGATTGACGGCATTGGTGATATTAATGGAAAACCAATGACCTATTATGACACTGCTGAAGAAGCATACAATCACAAAAACAATTTAAAAAGTTTACAGGAAAAGAAAGTTGAAAAGGAAAATGAATTAAATCCTTATTCAGAACAAATGAATGAATTGCGTGAACAAGCAATTCAAACAATATCCTGGGATCTAATGAATGAATTAACAAAGGTCAAAGAACATCAAGAGTTCTTGTACAAACTGTTAACAAACAAAGATTCGTTTATTAGAAAACGTATTATTGATCAGAACCTATATTTCCTAAACAAACGTTTAAAATACTACTTAGAAACCGTGGGTTTACCACATCAAGTTGTCTTTAAGAACGATTTAACTGTGGAAATTACAGAACTAGGACGTGACTTAGACTTTGATAACCTCAGTAGAGGCGAACGAAATAGACTTATTTTAAGTTTGAGTTGGACATTCCGTGATGTTTGGGAAAGTTTATATCAAAGCATTAACCTTTTATTCATCGATGAGTTGATTGATAGCGGAATGGATGCCGCAGGTGTTGAAAGTTCTATCAGTGTTCTTAAGAAAATGGCACGTGAACGATCAAAAAATATCTATCTAATTTCACATAAGGAAGAGTTAAGTGCTAGGGTGAATAATATACTAAAAGTAATCAAAGAAAATGGCTTTACGTCATATTCAAACGATACTGAGGTAATTGATGCAAAATAAAACAACACACGAGTTATTGGTGCAGGCCGTAATGGATTACTATAATGCACAGGAACGTTTTGAGGTCAAGGGGTTTGATGAAACCGGACGCAAGGCTCGTGTTATTTTGAGTGACATTAGACGTTTGGCTACTGTTAGACGTCATGAAATACAAGAAAAAAGAAAATTAAACAAGGAAAAAAAGCGTGGCCAGCAAGAGCAAGACTAAAGGAAAATCATTTGAACGTGAGGTTGCTAATTTTTTAAGCGACTTGTACGAAGAGTCCTTTATCCGGGTACCGGGTAGCGGTGCATTTGTTGGCGGAGCCAACGCGGTTCGCAAGGACACTCTGTCCGAAGGACAGATTCGCGGAGCGAAAAGCGATATTATACCACCTGATTTGTGGAATCATTTAAATATAGAGTGCAAAAACTATGCTGACTTTCCATTTCATCAACTGCTGTGGAACAAGAGCATACCACTTTTGGACTCTTGGATTGAGCAACTGCTTGAACCAGCGGATCCTAAAGATCTAAATCTATTAATAATGAAGTTTAATCGCAAAGGACGCTACATTGCGTTCGAAACCAAGATTGCGGACCGCATCTCGCCTGCAAGGTTATATACAAGTAGGCACGTTACATACAGGCACACAAACAGCAACACAGAATGGTTTATAACAGAATTTGACGACTTTTGGTCACTTAACAAGGCACAGGTAAAAACGCTTTGTATCCAAGGCACGGATCCATTTGGTTCTGTAGGCACATCAACAACACAATCTTAGGCTGTACATAGCAACACTGTTTGGTCGAGGCTCCTCGACTCACCTTGAGTCCGCTTATCTATATGGTAAAGTGCGGTCAGATACTGGTGCGTTGCAAGGATAATGCTAACTTAAGGCATAAAAGATGTATGCTCTGTGAAAAAGATACAACATACGCGGCAAGTGTTTTTGCACTGTTAAGGAACAACTGCCGTCCGTGGATACTGCGAATGCTGAAGTAAGGGGTTGACGATCTACCGCCTCTGTTATACGCTAAAACGTATAAATCTTCTTTAACAGTGTGGTGAAGGCTAACTCACATGATGGCCCAAATTACTCAATTCGTCCGGCAACGGGCGAATTGTGGCTCAACTATCTACATGATGCTAACAATTACTTCGTAATTAACTCTGTATCATATAGAAGTAATGTGTTTGAGCGATAGCGAAAAACACAAGTGATCTTTAGATCACTTATAAGCACTCAAATTAAATAGATTGTAATAGGGTTATCATAATAAATAACTGCAAGGAGAACCGATAGTGAGAATCGTTGAATTTATACCCGCACAACAAGCACAATCTATTGCTAAAAATGTAGGTCAAGCACAACCACAGGCACAAAATACAAAGCCTAAGGATGAGAAGTTCGAACCATTTAATAAGACCAGCGTAAGAGGCAATGGCCCTGAAACCGCAAAACTGCAGAAGTTCCTCGCTTCGCGAGGATTTAATGTGGCCGTTGATGGACTGTGGGGACCGGAAACAGAAAAGGCTGTAAAAGCATTTCAACAATTCAACAGACTTAACCCGGATGGTAAGGTTGGACCACTAACAGTTAAAAAGATTCACGACATCATGGGTGTTAAAGGACCAGTGGCTGGTGCACCTAGCGTAAAAAATGACGCTAGACAGGAACCCGAGTTTAAGGGTGCGGTGGCGGATGTGTCCGGCGATTTGGGCATTGATGTAAAA
>Ga0099848_1000123_pt1 | contig 31680 bp, 40 predicted proteins | sample CB_VirMetaG_3_FD_78179 | JGI IMG/M metagenome (GOLD analysis project Ga0099848, IMG submission 78179) | Freshwater to marine saline gradient viral communities from Chesapeake Bay - CB_1508_1S Viral MetaG | ecosystem: Environmental > Aquatic > Marine > Coastal | place: USA: Chesapeake Bay...
CTTTGTCGGATAACTCGTCAGATTTTTCGCCTTTGGCCATTAAACCGCAAAGTTTTACAAGTTGCTCATTTGACCTTTGAAGCGTCTCAACATATTTGGCAAGAGTGATTCCCATATCTCTATGTCGAGATTGGTCTCCTGCCAAATACTTCATTGCGTCGTCCAACAGCTCACGAGTTGTTTCTCGGTCGCTGCGGATATTGTCAATAGCTTCTTTTATGTGTTTGTCGCTGCTCATAAAACTAATTAGTCCTAACTTAAATTTCGCCTTCGTCCCAATCTTTCTTGAACTCTTTGTATCTTTTTCTCATTTTATTCAATTGAGTTACGATTTGCTTTGTACTCATACCCGTAATCTCACGGAGGTACAAATAAATAGCTTTCTTGTTAAAGATTTCAATCTCGTCAACTGAATCAAATAAGACCATTACTGCGTCATAAACTTTCTTTTCTTTGTCTTTATCAAAATCAACTTTCCAAGTCTCCATTTCTCTTTTGAGACATTCCATTTTTTCCTCTCTCAACATTTTGTTTTGAAAGCTCTCGCTTTTGTCAACAAAGTTGATATCAGGATCCAATTCGGCAATTTCAAATGGAACTTCTCTCTCATTTTTTTTCTTGTTTTTCTTGACCTTGTGAATAAACCAGTTTTTGGTAATCACTGAAAAATAAGAAAAAGCTTTTGAACCTTTTGCAGGATCAAACTTTGTGAGGATTGTAGCAAGATAGATTTTACATTCTTGCCTTAAATCGTCAATATCAGGTAACGTTGTAAATCTATAAGTAAAGACAATCTTGTCAACCATTTGAGAGAACACAGGTTGAATAACTTCAACATATAGTTTCTCTCTTTTTTTCATATCTTGCGTTGATGAAAAATCAATTATCGCTTGTTCGTGTACCCGCGTAAAATACATGTTGTCCTTTTGGGATCTCTTTCTCGACATCTTGTGTTTCCTCGTTTTCTTCGTATTCAATTTCCTCAGATAGAGCATTTAAGTCTCCATACTGATTCTCCAAGATTGCGCTCAAAGCCCTTGAATGCTCCAGCAAACCTTGCAATGTCTCGTCTCCATAAAAAGAGTCGAGAGAATATACTGCCCTAACATGCTCTCTAAATGAGCTAATTAGTTCAATTAAATCAGAACTATTGTCAGCAACAGTTGATAATCGTCTAGATTGTTCTCTAGCCAACCAGTACAACACAACATTTAATCCGGCTGAGATAACCAAGGCTATCGTTAGCCATACACTAATTTCCATCTTTATACTCCACGCGTATCTTCTTTTCGTCCTTTAAAATGGCTCTATTTTCCTCGATAGCGCGTTTTACATTCTTACCAGCGTCATTATCCTCTTGGACTTCATTTCGCTTTATATGGACCATTTGTGGCGTTCTATGAAGGTCCATTGAATTACAATTTGGGCAATGTTCGAGGCCCTCCATCATTCCATGAAAGACCTCTTGCTCCGTTGCACAACCAGCACAAAAGTAAACATACTTAGGCATTAGTTTCGCCTTCCGTAGAAGATACCTCGAAAGTCGGAGGGTTCATAACAACGAGTTGTCCACTGTCGTCGATTTGAATTTCAAACCCTTGAAGAGTTGGAACGATGTCCGTTTGCTCGATCAAAGATTTTTGTAGTGCCATCATAATTGCGCCGATGGCTTGGCTTGATAGTGTGTGATTCATAAAGACTCCAATTGATTTTTGATTTTTTTAATTCTTAATTTAGAATTTAATTTCTTATTTGTCCTCAGTGTTCTATTGCAAGATTCTTTAACGACAACAGGGTTAATTTTTATTTCTAGATTAAAAGAATCCGCTATTAGTGATACAAGTTCAAACTTTGAAACATCATCAGAATGAATATGATAAAGACCTCTTTCAAAAAGATTTTCATTAATGATTTGCATACAACATTCACCATATTGCATTGTTGTCATGCCGTTCCAAAGATGGTTGGTGTATCCGGATATTTCATTTCCATTTTGAGATTTTACCCAAGATATCAAACTTGAGTAGCTATGAATCTCTTCTCCAATGATACTAGTTCTCAGAGTCATACAGTTTTTAGGTTCACCTAGTGATTTTGATTTACCGTATTCATCTAAGCAATCGTGCGCCGAGTCTTCAGTGTAGAAACCTGTTAAGCCAGAAAACACACAATCAGTGGTGATGTGTATCATTTTTGTCCCATTCTTTTCACACCAATCTGACAATTCATGAGGAAAAATAGAATTTATGTATATGTTATCTTTCAAACTTGAATTCATGTAAGGCTTAATTATGCCTATGCAATTTATAAGATAATCACATTCTGGGATTGAGTCTAAAGATGAATTTAAAGCATCAAAATAGAACATCTCTTTTCCCGAGGAGAACTCCTCTTTCCTATATGATTTATTAACTTCAAAATTAGAATTATCAAAGACTTTTGCAACAGAATTTCCCAGCATTCCTGTGCTTCCTAAAATTACAACTTTTACCATGGAATCCTCCCTATTACAATATCCTTCAACATAACCCAGTCAGATGCTTTTGCCCAAACGGGGTTCTTAAATGCTGCTGGCTTATTCTTTTCAAAAAAGTAATGACCTGACCACGCAAATGGATATACCACAAATGGAGTTGCAAGCAACAAGAAATACACTTGATTATAAAGACAGGATGCAACAAAGATTAAAGTTGCTAGTTGACCTATAACGTGTAATCTCCTGTTCCACTTGTTCTTGTGTAGCTCAAGATAATTTTTATAGTATTCTTTAAATGTCATCTGTAATCTTCCTCCCAGATATTCCACTTATCATAATCAAACCTAATATCATCGCCTTTGCTTTCTTCAAGCGTTGATGTTGAAAAAAACATTAAAATCGTATTTTCTTCTAAGGTCTTAAAACCGTTAGCAAAGCCTGGTGGGATGAACAACATAGATGGTGATTGTGATGTTAATGTGGTTTTATAAACTTCTTCACTATCCATATTGACAGCCCCAACGAGAGCGGAACCCCTAGCAACGTATACATATTTTCCTTCTTTTTTGTGGCCATGCCACGCTCTTACGAAATTTTTTGAGTGATTTTCAACTTGATAAAATCTCTTTACATCGCTAAAATCAAAGTCATTAACAAACCTTAAAAAACCTCTATCGTCAGCAAATAGTCCACCTTGTATCTTTTCTATTTTAGAATTCATTTAATTTCCTCATATAAGCAGCATTGGAGTAAATTAAGTCTGTGACATCTTTTACTCTTTTTTCAAATATTAAATTAGAAACTTGTTCGATTCCATCTACCAAGGAATATTGTGGCTTCCAGCCTGTTTCTAAAATTCTGTCGTTCGAAACTCTATAATTTCTTAAGTCTTCAAATTTCATATCTGTGTAAGTCACATGGCAATTAGGGATAAGTTTTTTTATTTCGTCCGCCAAATCAGAGATGATGAAGTTTTTATAGCTTAAATTATAAAGACCTTCAACATTATTTTCTAGTCCATGCAATATGGCGGTGGACACATCTCTAACATGCAAAAGTGGTCTCCATTGTTCACCTCCAAATACAGTCAAGGGATCTCCTTGGGCTGCTTTCATAGATAGGATATTGGCAACAAGATCTAGTCTCATTCTAGAGTGTAAATCTCCAACTCCAAATAAAGTACCTAGTCTAAAAACTAATGAGTCTGGTCTATACTTTAAAACATATTTTTCAGCCTCAAGTTTAGTTGCTGCATACAGAGACAGTGGGTTAGGTTCTGCATTTTCAGAAATTAAATCATTATTCATTCCATAAACAGAACAGGTAGATGGGAAGACTATCTTTCCTTTAAATGTATCAACTAGCCACTTTACACTATCCACATTTATTTTTTTTGTAAGCTCAGGGTTTACAGAACAAGCTCCATCGCCGACTAAACCTGCTAACCAGACAACAACATCATAGTCATTTATGAATGTTGACATCTTTTTTTCGTCTCTAATGTCTCCATAGATAAATTTGCATGGCTTCATAAACCTTGATTCAAACAGTAGGTTGTCGTATACGGTGACATCATAATCATGATTACTTAGATGGTCTGTTAAGAACCCACCAATATATCCACACCCTCCAACAATTAAAACTTTTTTCATTTTTTCTCCATTAATTTTTTAAATTCTAAAACACTAATTGTGTTTAATACTTCTTTTTTATTTTCAACCAAAAAATTCCAACTTGACTCTATGTTGCCTTTGTATGTCTCCTGTTTTCCGACCCTTATGACCCCGCAGCCACAATCTGTTTCCACAACATACATTTCTAAGTCCTCATTTTTAGTTCTAAAAAACGCAAACGCTTCCCAACTATTGTGGCAATATCTAGGCTGAAGTTGCTCCTCTCTTTCAGGGCACATATCGTGACAAACTATAGTGCCACCTTCGTTCAGTCTTTCCAAGCTGTTATTTATGTCTCTCTTAACCTGTTCTCTTTCGTGATCTCCATCGATAAAAATAATGTCCCATTTCAAATCTTTGTAATTATCGTTTGCAAAGAAATCATCGGAAGTCATCTTAAAAGTTGGATTATGGCTTGGAATATGTCCAAGCCAACTAAGTTGTGGGTCGATTGATTGCTTAAGTTGACAATCAATTTTTGAAATATTTTCACCATTTAAAGATCCTATTTCCAAATAGGACTTATAATCATAAAATTTTATAATTTCATTTATAACTTCATTTCTTAACATGTTTTCTCCTACAATAACATTATAACACAATTTTTTTCCATTGTCAACATTTAAAACCACATAGAAGCTTTTTTATTCACAGGCTCAATTCGAGTTGTTAAATCATTATTCCAATAACCTAAAATTGCACTGTCATGAATTTCTTGCAAAATTTCTTTTTTTTCTAAATTAGGATTTTTTAATATTATATAATCGCAATACTGATTTTCTTTATTTAGCAACCAAGAATATGATAAACCTTCCTCAATTGAATAATGACTATTACAATAGTTGTTGGATGCATTTTCTAAAATGAATCCTAGATCTTGCTTCCTAACAAAACAAGAAGGAAAATTAAAATACCATTTATGTTGAAAAATTTCTTTGTCTTTTTTTAAAAGACAAAAATCATCAATATTAGTATAATTCTTGTTTTGTTTACAATATTGAATTGTATCATTGGTTGGAAATTCGTGAACATGAGCATTCAAGGAAACAAAGCCGGTTTCTTTTGTCAATATTTTTTTTAAAGAATCGACTGAGGGAATATCTCTTAGGACAACATCATCTTCGCAATAAAGCAGCCATTCGGTATCAACAAAATTTAACAAATTTTGTTGATTTGTAACCATGCTATTTTTTCCGGTGTGATCCTTATAGACTACCTTCCAACCCATTTGTTCAAAATTACTAAAGAAGGAGAAATCAGTTTCAATCGTTGGAAACTTGTCTACACTTAATATTTTTTTGATATCTTTAGTTTCATTTTTTTCAAAACTATTAATAGTTTTTAATAGTGTGTCAAATCTTTTTGGGTGATTTGTGGTTATTACTCCAATGGTATACATTAGTTTAGCTCCTTTAAAATTTTTTCTATTTCTAGAATGTTTCCTATTTTATTTTGATGATAAAATTGGAGACCTAAGTCTGTTATTCTGCGGTATTCTTCCTCAGTAATATTTTTTACTGAATCTATAGCTTCATTAATATCTTTAAATTTTCTTAAATCGACATAAAGATCGTCAGGAATTTTTTCTTCAACATTATAGCAGCCAAAGTATAATGGTATTGTCTTGACTTTTAGGCAATCAAATATCCTTTCTGTTAGCCAATCAAAGCTCCACAACTCATGGTACATCGGCTCTAGGCATAAACAAAATTTGTATCTAGAAATTACTTCTAAGTTCTTTGGAGAACTTGGTGTTCTATTTGGATATCCTTTGTAATGTGGTCCGCCCCAAGCTGTTTTTCCATAGGAGTGTTTAATAATTCCTTCAACATCAATGCTATCAAAAATCTTAGGCCTTAGGTGGACAATATCTCCTGGTTGATTCGTAAAATAAATGTTATTTAGTGCGCAAATACCATCTATTTTGTGCTTAAAAGGGATGAAATCACTATCCTCTGCAATCCAAAAGTTATTATAATAACCGGGACCATTTGTTAAATGAATTTCAATTTGGTCTCCATAAATTTCTTTGAATTTTGAATTTGGAGTAATCAATCCTTTGTAGTTATTTTTTAAAAATTGTATGTCGTAATTTTTGGGTATAGTTATAAAACCTTCTGTGGCGAATAAAAATTTCCCAGTATTGTGAGCTCCCGTCCAAGATTTGTGATTAAATGCAATATTTCTATATTTATCTTTCAAATAATCAAATTCTAGTCCTTCATAGCTCAGTCGCTTGTCTAGATCTGGTATTTTACTATTTAATTTCAAAGCGATTCCCTCTCATATTTCTTTTTGTTTCTTATTTTGTTGGCTAATCTTATTTGCTCTTTTTCTTTGACATACATGTCGCTGAGTGGGTTTGTTTTGTTATAGCAGTAAAGTATCTTTTCAATGTGCTCACTGCGTTCGCCTGCCATTTCCAACATTGGAAACATTAAGGCTAAGTCACATGTAACCTCATAATGTAATCCGGTCTCTTCATCGATTAGATCATGGTCTTTGATCCTGTTCCATAATTTTGCCTTAAATGTTCTTAAGTGAGAAGCTTTCCATGGTACTTCTCTAAAAGCATTATTTTTCACTACTTCTTTAGAATAGGGTTTAAGATAATAATCATGTGTTACACCAGAAGGATATTCAATAAAGCTGCCATAGGTCATCAGGCAGTTTGTTGATTTATATTTTTCCACAACTGTCTCTAACGCACTATCGTCATATAGCCAATCATCTCCATCTATTTGTATTAAAATATCTTCAGGGTCTTTTGAGTAATTTCTGAAGCAATCGACAAAGTTTTTAAGAGCATACTTTTTTTGTTTATTTAGAATGCAAATAAACCTAGGATCTTCAGATGTTAAAGTCTTCATTGTCTCGTAAGTATTATCTGTCGAAATATCATCAACTAAAATACAAATAAAGTTTTCATAAGTCTGTTTCTTTATACTGTCTATTGTTTTCCCAATCCATTTTTCACAATTATAGGACGGAACTACTATTACTAGTTTTTGCATAATTTTTCCTCAAGTATTTCAACTATTTTCGTACTAGTTGTTCCATCTCCAAGCCATTCTTGGGAGCCTTCAAACTCCTTTAATGCCCACTCTAAACTACTGCTGAAGAATTTTTCTTCCAAATCCAGTTTCTTACTACAGTTTGTTGTATACGATTCAGGTCTTTCGGAAAATTCTCTTGGTACCAAAACAGGAACATTTAGCAAGGCAGGCTCCTCTTGTGCTGTGCCACTGTCACTTATGATAAAAATTGAGTCTTGCATAAATTTGACAAAATCTTTATACCCCATTAAGTCTATCATTTCTATGTTTCCAATTTCGAGACCATATTCCTCAATAGCTTTAATTGTCCTTCCAAATTTTAGCATTTTTACCGGCTTGTTTAAATTTTCATAGCAATAATTTCCAAAGTCTATAATTTTTTTCATCCTTTCTGGGTATTTAAAATTTTCAGGGCGATGAATGTCAATTAGAATGTGACTGGATTTTCCTTGATATTCAAGATCGGCTATGTTTTTTAAAGGTTCCACAACCGTATTCCCTACTACAAAAATTCGTTCTTCTGGTATTCCTTCTTTTAAGGCTTTTTCTTTATAGTTTTCATGATAAACAAACAAAAAATTACTTACATGATCGCAAATTTTGCGATTAATTTCTTCCAACATTCTCTCATCATAGCTTCGCATTCCTGCCTCTATATGTCCTATTGTAAACCCTTCTTTCCTAAGTGGCACAGATACCAATGATGAGTTGCTGTCTCCCAAGAATAAAACAACATCTGGTTTTATATTCTCATTTTCAAACAGCTCAATTATTTTAACTCCAAGTTCCGCTTGTTGATGATAGTGTTTTTTATCAGGACCGCCAATCCTCAAGTTATAATCTGGTTTGCGGATTTGTAAGTCTGTAAAGAATACGTCAGACAATAGAGAATCATAATGTTGCCCTGTGTGTATTAGAATGTGCTTACACCAGTTAGACTCGTCCAATTTTCGAAAAATCTCCGACATTCTAATGAAGTCTGGTCTTATTCCAGTAACAGTAACGACTGTTTTCATGATAAAATCTCCTTTATTATTTTTCCTATTGTATTGTTAAATTTCATATAATTTAAATGATTTATTTTTTTATTAAATTCTTGACTTAATGGATGACCACCATACCAATGAATACCTATTGAGTTTTTTGGCAGATCTAAACATTCATTATATATTTGGTTTATTTTTTGAAAATGAAAATAATATACTGACTCGGGGTCTAAGTTCTGAAAATTATTTAAATAAAATTTACTTCTACATTCTTCAAAAGTGTTTGATACTTTTTTTACAATATTTGTTCCTAAGCTTTGATATTCGGAATCTGAATAATTTTTTTTGCTTTCATAAGCATGTTTCTTGAAAAACACATTATTTCCTCCAGATAATAAAAACCCAATTGGTTTTGTAGGAGATCCGTCAATTTCCTTTATCCTATAATCAAAAGAAGTAACAGTGTCTGTTTTTGGATTACCATGATTGATCGACAACGAAGTCATTGGCTTATTGAATACTATGTCCATATCACACCACAGACCACCCTTTGAAGATAAAATTTCCCAAGTTAACAAATCAGATTTGTGAGGCTCTGGAGCATTTTCGGTTATAAAGCTCTTGGAAAAATCTACTTTTATAACCTTTATAGCAACATCATTAAGTAATTTTTCATAATAGTCTTCGCCATCGTATTCTAGGTTGTCTATTTTGTGATGATTGTCTCCACCTTTTATAAGCCAAGTATTTTCCAAAGAAACTTTCTTTGGAACATATAGATGGATTGACCAATCCGGATTCATTTTTTTAAAAGAATAAATTGTCAAATATCTTAAAAAAGACATTTTATTTGAACCCCAATAAAAATTGGCAATCTTGGGGATATTTTGTAAATTCCACTTATCTTTTTCCATATAAAGTTTTCTAGACAAATAGTTTGCTTCCATTGTGCAGTCTCTATTTGTCATGGACAAAGAATCTGGGGGGTTATGATGAGTTCCAAGACATTTATCCAAATATCCAACTCTCGAATTGAATGCCATCTTCATAGTCATATAGTAATCTTCACCCGGAATGTTTAAATATGGTCCCATTTTATTTTTTAATCTCATTGTAAACATAAAGCAAACACCTAGCATACAAGAAAAATTATTAAGTTTGGCCCAACTGTCAACTATAAACCATTCTCCAGAATTTACACCTGAGTGTTTATCTTGGTCCATTATTGAATACATTTGCAAAACATTGTTATTTTTTTCATATGCCTTGACAATCTTGTTTAAATAATCACTGCGAAAGGAAGAACACACAAACTCAATGTCCCTATTTTTTTTCATGAAAGAAACTAAATCTTCCAAAAAGGTTGCCTCTTTCGAATCATCAGAAGAAACCCAAGTGCCAAATTCTCCACTAGCTTTTTCGAATCCATAGTTTAAAGCAGAACCGGTTCCTCCATTTTCTTTTTTAAAATATTTAATTCTATGATCACTATCGCAAAAGCGTAATATTATTTCTTCAGAATTATCTTCAGATCCATCATTAACAATAATTAATTCAAAATTTTCATAACTTTGCTTTAAAATATCGTCGATGGCTTTTTTCAAATATGGACCATCATTATATGTTGGCATAACTATTGACACTAAATCTTTAATCATTTTATTCCTCAAAAGATAATCCTAAGTCTACATTTTCCAACTCTTCCCATTGACTATAAAAGTGATTACAAAACTTCTCAAACAATACTTCGTCTCGGAAATGAGTGTCAACATAATCCTGCAATTCTTCCGCTTGCTTCTCAAAATCCTTATATCTCTTTTTCATCATTCTCAAAGCCATTTTAAACGATCCTTGTTCGGCAAAGGCCCATTGAGAATCGGCTTCCAATACTCCAGGCCATACAGCGGTTTGTTGGATATTATCCATTGTATGTTTTACTTTCAAATATTTGTTAGACAAGAAATCAACTTGACCGCTCCAACCAACAGTAATAATTGGCAAAGCATAACGAGCAGCTTCAAACAAAGGAAGACCAAAACCTTCTCCGTGAGAAATGTTCACCATAGCTTTAATCTTATCGTGTGTATAAAGGGCTCTCATTTGCTTATTAGAGAGGTCTCCGTGAAGAAGTGATACAGAACACTTTCGTTCAGGATAAGCGGCTAAAATGTTGCTTAGCGTTCGTTCTACAGCCTCTTTGTCCATACGACAATTTGACTTGATATTTGTTTTTAAAACAAAGCCTACCTCTTGATCTACAAACTCTTCGACAAACCAACGGATTGTGTTCTCGAGATTCTTTCTAGGGCCGAACTGAGATACACACAAAAAGTTAAAGTCGTGTCTCGGATTAAAACCGGGAATCTCTTCTGTTTCGGTCTCGAATGGAGTGTTCTCCCAAACAACTTCAACGGGAGTCTCTAACCTATAAGGAAAGGTTTCTCCTGTTTGGTTATTTCTTGCAATAGCCTCAGTATTGACATAAGAATCTTTTGCGTGTTGAGATACAACAAGAATCTTGTCCATTTCGTTTCCTTTCTGTAACCAAGCCGGTGAAACTTTTGTTGTCTCAATTCCTGCTGTGTATCCAATGTTGATTGGGCAAAGCTTTTGAAATTCATTTGGAATTGTAATCTGTAAAGAGATATCTGGTTGTAATTGCTTTTGTTGCAATAAGATTTGAGTGGTCAAGATTCTCTCATCCATCCATTGACGAAACTCACTGTCCTCCCAAACCCAACCAGTTTGGCCCCAGTTAATTGGTTGAATGTAAATGTCGAACAGATCTTCTCGAGACCTCAAAGCTCGAAGAGCAAAACGAGCTTGTTCTCCATATCCAGATTGAGAAAGAACAGGTCCTCTCACAAATATTTTCTTTTTCATTTTTTCTCCTCGATTTTCTTTAGGTTGATTGAAAAATATTTAACCTTCTCTCCTTCAATTAACACTTCAAATACTTTAAAACCTAGCCCAGTCTCATTGGTGATCTTGGTAATGATCCCTATCTTATCATCATAGGTTGATACAAGATCGCCAACGCTTAGGTCTTCCATTTGTTCTAGCCAACCTTTGTGAATTGACATTTGTAAACTATTGTCTTCTGGATAATACCCCGTACAATCTGCGCCATAAGGATAAAGCATTTCTGGGTTCTCAACTGAAATCCATACATTCACGTCGCTATCTAGATATGGATTCACGCAATCTCCTTGAATGTGATGCTAGAATATCCATTGCGAGTTTCCCAAGATCCATGTTCTTCATGGACTTTTAACATAAGGTTGACCCATTGCTTATTAAAATTTTCAAAATTGTAATTTGCCAATACGTGATTTCTTCCGTTCTGCCCAAGCTCTTTTCTATGCTCAGGTCCTGCGCCATACATTTTATCTAACGCCAAAAGAAAAGATTCTTTTGAAATACGGTCTTCATAAATATAAGGAACTTGCTGAGAACCAATAATGGCTTTGGAGGCTGGGTAAATAGGTTCACCATTCAAACCATAAGCTCCGATAACTTGCTCTTGAAGGCCTCCAGTCATTGTTGCGATAATTGGAGTGCCACAAGACAAGGATTCTAGAGTTGCCAAACCAAAGCCCTCAGCGTCAGAAATATTAACTGTTACGTCTGCCATATTGTAAAAGATTGGCATTGATTCCAACGGGACCTTTTGAGTTGAGAACATTACTTGTCTCTGACTATTGAGGCTCAACTGATCTGCAATAGCAGCCAAATCTTGCCCATGTGGATCTTTTGGTTCTGTGTGCATAATCAATTGAGCTTTGCCATGCATGTCTCGCTTGTCAAGCCACTCTTTCCACCACCACAATAAAGTACCAGATTGCTTTCGTCGAGCATTACGATTGTTCCAAAATACAATAAACTTGTCTCGATCTTCTTCAGGCAAAGCTTTTGCTCGAACCTCGTCTTTATCCATAGGAACAAAAAAGTCTCCATTCACAGCATGAGGGATATATCGACAAGGAACGTCAGGTGCAACTTCCTTAACAACAGCATCCGTCAACTTTGAAATGGAGACGATTTGATCATTTGATTCATAAAACTTCTTATTGAAGTGTGGCGCAGGGAAGTTATCCCAAACGTGATAGTAGACGATTGGACACAATGGACGAATCTCATTCTCAATAGCCCAAAGCCACTCATAAAAACGAGGGTCAGTCATCATCCACAAGATATCAGGTTTTTCATTTCGGAGGATTGATCTAATCATTTCTTGTGTGCCGTATCCGTCAACAGGTACGATCTTCCAATCAGTTCCCCAAGGTTCAACATACTTTGGGGTATAATCGTGGTGCTTAATTGCGCCTCCAAGAGACAGAACCTCAAATTTTCCTGTTTTCAAGAGAGCTTCAATGACATATCGAGTTTGAGTTCCAACACCAGAAGGAGATAGTGGGTGATCGCTCAAAGTTAAAACTTTAATTTTTTTATCCATATTTTATCCTTTCGTCTACCAACGATTTAGTCAGGGATATCTAAATAAAAAAATAGACAACCCAACTTTAATCATATAATAACACATTAAAATCAGGTTGTCAAGTTTTTTTTTGAAAAAAAATATTTTTTTTATCTTTTACAATGTTCTGTATTGTTAAATGGGCATTTATCGCAGTGATTACGGTTCTTTACTTTGATCCCATTATGGATTGAGGTGCAAGAATCTGTTAGGACTTTTGTTGCATTTGTTGTTTTTCTTGGACCAGAGGTAACTCGAAAGATTTCAACATTATCTTTCTTTGCGGTTCTCTTTAGTAATCCAAAGTATGTTTCAACCATTTTAGGATCAAGACCATGTTTCTCACAGAAAAACTTTTTATAGAGAGTCAATTGGTAGGTTGTCATTTTATCAGACTTCTTTTCCATATCCCAACCCCAAGAGCAAGATTTCCAATCAATAATATGATATTTGCCGTCGGGAGTCTTAACGACAAGATCAACAAATCCCTTGAGGTATCTTTCAAATTTAAGCTCCGATATTGGCTCATAAAGAGCTTCTTCGGAAGAATATACCTCATAGCCCGGGAATAGCTCTTGAAGGGCGGGAAAGACCTTGTGGAAGATACCACGGCTTTGTTCTCGCATTTCCACAATCATTTTGTTTTGAGGTTTCTCGTCAAGCTTTTTTAGTTCGTCTAAAAAGACAATGTCAAAGTGATCCGCAAAGTCTTCGTCTGGGAGATTGCCGAGAGCAGATTGTTCACATACGCTATGGATAGCTGTACCAAAGGCTGTGTAGATATTACCTGTAAAGCCATTCAATCCTTTTTCGTATTGTAGGTGCCACTTATATGGGCACTCAGTAAAGATTTTTAATTCAGAATAAGAAATGTGTTGTTTTGTCATAATGTCCTCCGTGTTTATATTAATTTAACACGTTAGAGAAGACTTGTCAAGTATTTTCTGAAAGTTCTTTTACTAAACGAACTAACTTCTTGTACAATACGGGACATTCTTGTTTTAAGTTTCCTGTATCATTAAGAAACATTTCTTCAAATCCAATAGCCCAATACTCACTTACGGAAGTAGCAGCGTAGCCAGAAGGAAAGATATTGACACACACTTGATTAAGTACGTCATATCCAACGTCTCTAAACAAAAAGTTGTCGATGGACTTATCGAACTCGAAATCAACGCCAAAATTAGAAGGCACGTCATATTTTTGAGAGAGAAGGTTCTCGAGCCTTTGTCTTTTTGCGAGAAACTCTCTTTGTAAGGAACCGTCTCCATAAATGAGCTCCTGATTATAATGCTCAACGGCGTGAGAAATCTCATGAACAATATCTTCAATCATGTCCATTTCGTCTTCTTGTTCGCAAGTAACAAAAATAGCATCATTCTCATAATAAGCATTAATGTCTCTCTCTTTCATTTCCGGAAATAAACCAACATAAATAATATCAATGTTGTTCATTAAGTAAAACGGAACTCTTGTGGAGATATAGTCAAAGACAAAACTCGCACTGACACCTTCAGGCAAGGCGTCCTTAATTATGATATCTACACCTTCCATAGTATAATGATCCTTTAAGTTATTTCCTCTTTTAATTGATTCTTGTAGCCACATAACTTTCTCCTTAGTTCTAAAGTTATCATACTTTTATGCTCTTGTCAAGCATTTTTTACAATAACTTTGAAGCCTCCGTTGCAAGTTTTGATCTTTCGCCTTTTTTAAAGGTGATATGTCCCGACAGTGTGCTGTGTTTAAATTTCTCAACAGCATAAGTAAGTCCATTGGAGGTCTCGTTTGTGTAAACGTTATCAATTTGTTCAATGTCTCCAGTGAGGACTAATTTTGTGTTCTCGCCAATACGAGTAATAATTGTTTTAACTTCATGGGCGGTCAAGTTTTGAGCTTCGTCAATAATAACAAAAGCGTCAGAAATTGAACGTCCTCGAATATAAGCAAGAGCTTCAATCTCAATGATTCCCTTTTGAAGATACATTTCAATATAAGTTTTGTCAGCTCCCATAATGAATTGCATGTTATCAAAGATTGGCTTCATCCACGGAGCCATTTTCTCTTCCATTGTTCCCGGAAGATATCCAATGTCTTTACCAAGAGTCTGAATAGGTCTTGAGATAACGATTTTCTTGTACCTACCCTTGCTTGCTCCCAACACTTGTTCGAGTCCAGATAAGATTGCCATTAACGTCTTACCGCTACCAGCTCTACCGATCAAACTTACAAGAGGAACATTCTCGTCCATCAAAAGATCGTATCCACATTTTTGTTCTTTGTTTTTTGGCTTAACCGACCAAGCAATATCCTCTTTTGTACCATAAAGTCTCTTGATTGGCTTATTGAAGTTAAGGAATCTTCCAATGGCAGTCTTCTTTTCGTTCTCTGAAGAAATAAGCATGACAAACTCATTTGGGTGCAGAACAATTTTTTGTTCTTCAATATCTTCTTTGTACAAATATAAAGGTTCTCCGTCATAAAATTCATCGATATCAATGTCGTCAACCAATAGTTTTGTGAATCCTTCAAAGATAACGTCTCGAGAATCAACGACACTAGACGATTGGTAGTCTTCAGTTAAAAGACCAATGGCGTCAGCAATAACCCTCATATTGATATCTTGAGAGACCACAACGCACTTTCTTTTTGGAAACTCTTTCATTACAGCAAGAGCACCAGCAAGAATAAGGTGATCGGGAGCCTTGTGGGAAAGTCCACTTGGAAGCTCGTCAAGGGCCAATTCTTCCACTTTAAGAAACTTGATAAGTCCCAATCCCTTTCCAAGACGAACACCCGTTGAGAGAGAACCTCTAGCTCTTAATGAGTCAAATTTTTTAATCGTTTGTCTTGCGTGAAATCCAACGGAATCTTGTCGAGTCTTATGTTTATCAATTTCTTCGAGAACCTTAATAGGTACAAAGATATCGTTGTTCGCAAACTTACTGAAACAATCGGAATCGCTAAGGAATACGTTTGTGTCAATAATCAGATTTTTTTTTGCCATATAGGGCTCCTATTTTTATTTGTATTTGAGAGATTTACTTAAGGTACTCTCGACTAATGGGATAAGCTCTCTTATCAGTCTTTGCTCCGCCAACTCTTCTTCTTTACCTTCTTCGGGAGGTCTGTATCGGGACATGATATCATCCGAAACTTTACGTTGCATTTTTAGCATATCTTGCTTTCGTTCTTCATCGCTTTGCTGCTCTGGTTGTTTGCCAGAAAATTTATTATTATATTCAGATTGAACAAAGTCCTTTAGCTTACCAAATGCTTTTCGGAACTTTCTACTCTCAAAAGACTTCTCGAGAGCAATTTGATTGAGAAAAAATTCATCCAATTTACCATCTTGCTCCATAAAGTTTCTAACTGTTTTTAATAGAGTTCTTGTTTGGTTTTTTGATTTGCGAGTTTTCATTCCAAAAATCTCGTCAACTCTCTTTTGAATTGTTCTACTAAGGACTCGGGCGATAGCAGGATAAACATAATTCTCTCTAACCTCGTCGTCTACAGACAATAAATTGTCGAATGCAGTCTTAGTGTCTTGCATTTCAGAAGTAGGTCTATCAAAGAATCCTTGAACTATTTTTTCAATCTCACTTTTGTCGTAGGAAATATCTGTTTTATCTAGGTCACCTTTTCTACCAGCAACGAGAAGATCTTTTAGCTTGTCAATAATGATCTCCGATTCAAACCCAAAGTCGTCTTCTAAGCCCATTAAGCTAATTAGCCTATCAACGTTTTTCTCTGGATATTTCTTGCCAGAAGCTTGCTTCTCTTTGATCTTTCGAACAGCAGCAACAAGACCTCCGGGGATTCTCTGTCCTCGTTCGGCGTACAATTGCTTATAGATTACTATTAATTGATCAAAGAATTCTTTTGGATCTTCAATGTTAGCCAAAGCTTTCACTTGAGCTTCCAAATCGCTTGATATTACTTTGTCTCCAGTTTGCTCTGGTTTCGACTCAACTTCTTCAGGTGTTATATCAATGACTGTATCAAAAGCGTCATTGACAACAGGTATAATTTCGCTTTTAAATTGCTCACTTGAAGAGGGGATAACAGTGATTTGCTGGAGTGTTTGTCTGTCTTTTTCAAACTGTTGGTTGTTTTGCCATTCTTTTGCTAATCTTTCAATATCAGGATCTCCAAGGTTCTGAACTGCTTTTAAATATTCTTGATAAGTCACAACAAGATTTGCAATATTTTCTTGAGCCTCTTCTGAGATTTCAGATTCACCTTCTGCAATTGAATCGGAAACTTCTCTCATTTTATCTTGGAAATAGCCTTCTTCAAATAGACTAATTACTTGTTGAAATTTTTGCTCCTCTGCTCCGACAGGATTCCAAAACTTTTTAAAGGCTTCAATTGAAGTAAGAGATTCTTTAATTGCTTCAAGGGTGACCCCTTCTTGATTCATTTTTTTTCTTGCAGCAGATTTTGCGTCTACCCATCCGCCAGAGGTTGCTAGAACGGTCTCCTCCGGTTCTACCTCAGTTTCTTCCGGAGTTCCCTCGCCGTCTTCGCTTCCGAAACCAAAGAAGCTCTTAATATCGTCTAGAAAACTATCTTCCAGTTCTTCCTCCTCGTCTATCGGCTTTGTTTCTTCGGCTGTTTTAACAAGGGTGTCTACTTGTCCACTAAGACCCGCTTCTTCGATTGCCCCTTCCGCAGACTCTAAAGATTGCAAATTAGATACTTTTGTTTCCAAAGCGCCAGAGGCTTCTTCTTTTGCGGCACTTAGAACTTGCTTTGGATCTTCTGAAGATTCTGCTGCTGCAACTGTTTGCTCTGCTTTTGTAATTTGTTCTTGTATTGAATTTCGAATTTGTACCTTAACTGGTTCCAATTCCTGTCTTAGTTTATCTAAAGCACCCGGCTCATTGAATTCAGGATATTGCTCCAATAAGGCTTGAGTATATTCTGTATTAAATTCCTCTGCTTTTTGCTGAGCTTCTTTTTCTTTGTCAGTCGCAAAAGATTCTCCTGCTCCCTTTAACTTATCGGCAAGCATTTTTTTGGATATTTGTTTTGAAGCATATTTAGTAACACCCTTTTCAGCTGCCTGTTCCGCTGCTTCCTTAGAGGCTCTTTGAAAGAATGTTTTGATTCCAATTTTTCCTCCTTTAGCAGCAGCTCCAGAGCCGCCCGGAGTGAACAATAATCCCAATCCACCTATTATCACACCAATCAAATTACCGAATGCGTCGCCCCAACGACCCAACAGAACCGCAGCAAATAATGCAACAATATCACAGCCGAGGATAAAAACGTCCCATGCTTTTAAAGCGGCTACTGTACCAGCGGCCAGTGAGATTGCAACAGGTGGAGCGAATGACATAAATGCAGCAGCACCGAAACCAATAACAGCAGTTAAAAGGCTAAAAATTGTAGCGATTGTAGATAAGGTTTCAGCGATCCATTGGATACCTTGTATCGCCTTAGTTAGCATACCCTCTTTCTTTTCTTGTGGCGTAATATCTATAATTTTTTCAAAATCTTGACCTAAAGCATTTGTAATTTGTACTAATTCAGAAGGCTCTAATCCAGGAGATGATTCGGAAGCTGTTTGAATTAATTCTTTTGCTGCTTCAAAATCACCGGAAACTCTTTGGATCATTGCTGCTACTTTTTGATCGTCTTCTTTATCTTCTGTTCCAGCAGCCTTTTCTGCTGCTACTCCGAGTTTCCCTAGTGTTTCATTTACAGTTTCGATAACCGCTTGCACTTCTTTCAGTTCTTCTTTTAAATCATTTAAATCCATTGAAGCATCTTCAATTTCTGACCTGTCTAATTCGCCGCTCTTATATCTTTTCCTAAGTTCTTTCATTTCGAGCTTTGCTTTCGACAACTCTTCTTCAAGTTCCTTCAAGGCGCCAATGTTTGCCTGAAGCACATTAGCCAACTCTTCTGCATTCATTTTTTTGATTTTTTCTAAATAAGGCGTCAAAGTATCAACAGCTAGAGGAGAGAACAAGTCAGAATCATCTTCTCTACCTGCTTCTTTTAAAATCTCTTGTGCAATAATTCTATTGATCTCGGACTTTGACCAAAGACCAGATTCATTTAATTGCTTGATCAAAGGAGTTCTCAATAACTCCAATGCTAACTGTTTCTTGTTAATGTTCATCTTCTGATATCTCCGTCATCTGTATCTGGGTGTGCTCCAATGGCAGTTTGTAAGTCTTGTTCAAGCTTTGAATTCAAGTCTGGTAATGGCTCGTCTGGAGGGACATTCTTGGCATTCCGAATAATATTCTTTGCCCATTTCTTAAGAATGTCTTTATTGATTAGTTTTTCATATTCGTCTTCAATATTTAATGCAGAAAATCCCGCTAGGTTTTTAGTTAAGGAATCGTCCATTCCCATGATATCGTCCACCAAGAAAGCTCCAATTGAACCAGCATTATTTCTAGCAAAATCAGAAAGACCCTTGATTCCTTCTTCTGTACCTTGTTCGAGCTTTGCTTGAATTTCGTCAGGGATAAAATCCAACACGTCCTCAAGGTCGTCTACAGAATCCATAACTTGCTTTAAAGCTCCTGTAGCAACCTTGAAGCCAAACTTAAGAAGAGACTTTCCTAGTCGAGGCCATTTCTCTCCAGCAAGAGTTAAAGCAATTTTTTGAGATAATTCTCCCCAAGTTTTTGGGTTTTCTATATCTTCTCTTAATAGAGTGTTTCTTCTCCAACCTTCCATAATTGGCTTCATGTTGTTTTTCATTTAATGACTCCTAATCACCATAAATAGTTACTTGTCCTTAATGTCCAAGCCCATTTTTGTAATTTTATCCATATTCAATATCATTTCTTGAAGAGAAGGGTCTTCGCCAATAGCATATCCCATCATACAAATGTTTGCCATTTCATTGACGCTCATTCCAATAATGGCAGCCTTTTGAGCAAGCTCCATAAACATTCTAAAGATTTCCATATACTCAGGGTCTTCTTTGCAGCGCTTCATAATAGCGTCCATTGTTTTATCATCAAACATATTCTTTCCTATATAAAATTTTTCCAACTTAATGGTATCTGTATGTTGGGCACTGTTCTCAGAACATTGAATCTAGGAACAGTAGGCTCTTTAATTAGCGGCATAGAAGCTTCAGGAGGCGTTTTGTTGCCTTTTTTTTGATTACAAGAGTAGCAACAGGCCACAATGTTTTCCCACGTTTTTTGACCTCCTCTTGACCTTGGAATAACGTGGTCTAAAGTCAAGTCTGAATGGGAAAATTTGCCTTTACAATATTGACATATATATCTATCTCTCCAGTAGATATTCATCCTTGTTGGAGACATATATACAGTTTTTTTTCTTATATAATTGTTCAATACGATAATCGACGGATAATAAAAAAGAGCGCTAAGCTTCTCGGAGTGATTCTCGAGTGCTCGCGCTCTTCCTGTGTAGACCATAGAAAATCCTTTGAGACCTTCAATGATCTCAATAGGTTGATAGGCTGCATCTAGCTTTAATGTATAAATATTACATTCCATTACACAGCTTAACTAGTTCTTTGATAATAACTTTGAGGCATTTCCATCAACGGGAATTTTTGTTTTTGCAACTTCTGCCAAGTCGAAGTTGTCGATAAAAGATTTAAGCTCACCAAAAGCTTTCTTATAGTCAGGCTCCATAATAACTTCTGTTTTTCCACCATGACCGTGAATCGCGTGTACTTCACCGATATTGTCATACACAGTTACGGAAGGGTGATCACTTAGCCAAGTAACAGCAACCTTTCCATTGTCAAAAATGAAGCCTTGTGCAACTCTTCCAGTGCCAGAAACTCCACTTTCGTCTTCAGTTCTATTAAGATAAAAAATTTTCATTAAATCCACTCGCTGTCTTCCGAATCCTCTTCTGAAGAGGGATCTTCTTCAAGTTCAATCTTCTTTTTGACTCTCTTTACTTGAGGGTCTCTGATATCACCATTTCCCTCTAAGTAGTTGAAGACTTCCAATGTTTGCTTATGGTGTTCAGCTATAAACTCCAATACATCCAACAAAACTTCATAAGGGGCCTCATCAATTGGTTTAATGCGCAAAACGGATTCAAAAATATAAATAATTGCAATTTCGTTTGATTCATGATCTTCCATTAACGAGAACTCACAATCTGTGATTGTTGTTGTAACATAACCCTTTGCTTGTTCAAACCATTGCTTGATTGTCTCGCAATAAAAAGCTTCGGCTTTTTTGCTGTCAAGCTTTAGGTCAATTCCAAAGTTTTCTAAATTGTCAATTGTATCTCTTAGATCCATTCGTCTTGCTCCTCGGATTCTTGTGATTCTTCTGAATCCTTTTCTTCAACTTCTTGAGGTCTAGAAAAATATTCCATAGTATCTACAAGGACCTCGAAACAATTCTCACTGCAAGGTAAGAACCTTAAAGTAGAATCTTTGATCACTAGTGTGCTAACATGCTCTTCGTATAAATAAACCTCCATTGAGGTCTTATTCAATACGGAGGTTCGCATATAGCTTTTTTTATTAAGAAATGAATTTAACTCAAGCATGATTTTAATTTCCTCTTCTCTAGAGGAAGTTTCTAAATTCATTCCATTTTCTAAAAATCTTTTAACTAATTCCATTCTTGTTCTCTCTAATCAATGCTTCAATTTTCTCAATAACTTCTTTTGTTTCTTCAGGACCTGTCGTATGAAAAGACCGAGGCCCACAAGCCTGAAAGATTTCATAATCATTACCTTTCGGACTGTGGGCTCGATCACCAACAAACCAAACATTTCTACCACTAAAGTGGCGGAGAGCATAAGTTTTATCCCAACCATTAGGATAAATATCAAAAGAAGTATCACCTCCAAGTTTTACTGTAACATTTTGTAAACCATTTGAATCAAACAATGTTCTTAGCTTAGAGAACATTTGAGTTCTAAATTTAAAGTCCTTATCGAACTTCTTAAATCTTTTGCGCTGCTTGTCAGAAGCTAATCTTCCAGACGGAGACCAATTTATCATTGATCCCCTTGGAGATATAAAATGACCGGATAACGGGATATCAAATTCTGAAGCTTCTGTTTGCAGCTTAATTAAAATTTCCAACAACTTTCGGTAATTGTCTTTACCAATCTCTCTTTCCATTTCTGCTGAATGAATAATAGAATGTTCATGAGAGGAAAACTCTGGTGGAGTGTACCATTTTGTACCATTACAAGGAAGAATATGGAGAGAATAACGAATAGAGTGGTTTTGTATTAAAGTTGACATCTGTTCAGATACATAATCCATATCTGATCCTGTGACGATTCCGATATCAGCAATTTGACCTAAGCTCCACAAGGGGGAGGACAAAAAAGGAGCAAAAGGTTTTCTTGCTTCCGTTAAGGTTCCGTCCATATCAAATAATACGATATCTCTACTCACTACTCTCTCCAATTCAAATGTGTGTGTTTCTTGTTGTGTATTATTAATATACCACAATCTGAAAGGGTTGTCAAGTAAAAAGTGAAAGTTTTTTAAAAAAGTTAAAACGAAAAAAATCTGAGCATATTTTATATATTATAATATATTATATACATGTATTATTCTCTAATGTAATCTTTATAGATCAATATAAAAGTATCATAAGGAATACCTAATGTATCTGCCATGTCTCTTTTAGTCTTACAGTTTCTAGATACAAAATTAAATAGAGACTCTCTAATAACATAAGGTAAAGAATACCATAAAGGAAATCCATATAGCTTACCTGAGACCATTTTAGCTGCTAATTCAATCTTTATTGATATCAGTTCTTCTAAAGTCAATTCAGAGACCTTGTCGAGGAAATCGGGAGTAATCTTACCTTCTTTTCTTAACTCAGAAATAAATGTATTTTTTTTCTCTTTTTCTCTTGACATTAGGTCTCCGACATGGTATACTAATCATGTGTTAGTGTTATAGATTGTTGTTTCTTGTGTAAATAAATTAGTTGGAGGACTATTGTGGATTTTGGATATCTGGTTGTTGAAGCTGCGGGTTTAACTCTTCTTCGTATGAGTCGAGTAAAAGCTTCAAGTTATATAAGCCCCATTTTTTAAACATTTCTCTGTCTTCACCTGCGTCAAGGTCAAGATAGTTATCTGAGAAATAAGATTGTACTAGATTGAAAGCGTCAAAGGCTTGGTTTCTACCTGTTGAATCTCCTTCAAGACCAGAACCAAATTCTTCTCTTTCTTTCTCTTGTTCTTTTTTCTTTTGAACATCTTTTTCAACCTGAGACATATTTTTATTTGTTTCAGCTTCTTTTTCACCTTCGATTTCGTCGGAGACAACATCATTCTCTTCAGGATCTTCGTCAATATCAATGTCAATTTCACTGAGGATACTTTCAAGCAAACCTTCAGCAAGAAGATCTTCAATGTCTCCTTCAATATCCATATCTTCAGGAGGAGCCTCTAAATCAGTTCCAGTAGAAGGTTCAGTCTCAAGGCCTAGTTCAGTATCAACTGCTTCAACTTCTGCCTCATTTGCAGAAGCAGATAAAGCGTCAAGTTGATCAAAGAGACGAACAAAAGCAGCGAGGAGATGATTACTGAATGACTCTCTTTGTTCTTTGGTTGAAGTTAATTGTTGAAACTTTGTTTTGATAGAAGGTTTAGCTTTACGAATAGCATCACGTAATTTATTGATACCAGTATTAGGATGAGGGTTAGCCATATCTCTAGCTTCAAAGATAACAGTGTTTCTCTTTTCCTCAACAGTTTCTGAAATTAAAGAACGTACAAATTTTCTAACTTGCTGCTCTTGCAAAAAAATCTTTTTTTGCTCTTGCAGCATTTGTCTTACAAAGGTTTTTCGTACAAATTCTCTTAATAATTTTTCTTGATTATTATTCACTTTCTTCTTCCTCACTATCAAAGTTTCTATCGATAAAGTCGCCAAACATTCTTTCAAGAATATATTTGTTTAATTCTTCATAGAGAGCATTGTTGATTTCTTCGAGAACAATCTGTCTTAATTCAGCTTTGGTAATATTCATTATCTAATTCTCTTTTTGATTGATTTAAGTACAACCTTGTTTGCTTTTGCGATACGCTTAATGGACTCTTGAAGTTCTCTAGTTTTGCTTTCGTGTTTACGATCACCGCTCATTCTTTCTTTTCCTGCGTCATGATTCTCATTACCAGTACGAGCAGCAGCACCACCTTCTTCAAGTTCGTCTTCTTCTCTTAGTTCTTTTTTATCTCCACAAGAGGCCTCGTCTAATTCTTCTTCCTCGTGGATACGATCTGGTTGATATCTATCTTCATGTCCTACAAACTTGTCAGAGTTAGTTGTACGAGGGTTATTGCGACCTTCTTCTAATTCTTCTTCTTTAAGATCTTTATCACCCTTGCCATCGATGGCATAATCAGGAACCATTTTTCCGGTTTTTGGATCTTTTACCATTTTTTTCTTCTCTTCTTTGAGAATACCAAACTTCTTAAGAAGCTCTTTATTCAATTCGTTGTTTTTCCATTCTTTGAGTGACATTTTGTTTTTCTCCTCTAATTTCAAATTGTCTTCGTATTCTCTCATAAGAGCATTGCCTTCTAGCATAGCCTCTTGTTCAAGTTTCTTCATTTCTTCATTCTTTAAGTAGTAGCCTTCACCCATATAGCCACCAACCTCTAATCTACCTTCTTCATTCTGTTGATGGTGAATTAATTCGTGGGCAATTGACCTGAGCATATCTTTTGGGTGTCTGCCGTCTGTAAATATGTGTATTTCAAGGGTGCTAGGGTCGTAATAAGCGGTTTTCCCAAGAACCTTGGACTGATTACTAGGCTCTGAATCAAAATAGATTGTAGGGGGCTTATTGAAGCCTATTTTGCTATTAAAATAATCATACATCCCTCGAACATGAGGTTCAAGAGACGTAAGATCAATTTTTGAAGGGTTTTTTATAGCACAAGTCATAGTATAATTAGTTCCTTTTTAGCATTTTTCTTACTGAAATAAGTGGCATAAGAAGGGTTTCTCCACTACCAAATACGTTGATTTTAGCTATATATCCCCACCCTGAGATCCTTTCTTCTTCAATAATATCTAATAAAAGGCCACTTTTTGTCTCAAAAATGTCCGTAGTTAGGTTATTTTCCCAAGAATCCCACTCAACAAGGTCTCCAACGGACAAATCTTTGAGTTTTGAGGCTCCAAAACCTTCATTTTGCATAGTTCTAAACTTAGAACCCTCTTTCTGGTCAATATTCTTCGTCATAATCCTCAAAATCACCCATATCGTACTCGTATTCTTCCATTTCAGGCTCTGTTTGGGCCAAAGGTGGCATTGCAGTAGCCATTGACATCATTCCTGCATTCATTTGAGGCATAACTTGGTCATAAGCACCTTCTTCCATGCCATATTCGACATAATGTTTAACAGTTTTGATATAATCAGCGGCTTTTGTCAATTTCGACTGTACCCAAGCCTCTAATTGAGTCTCATCATTCAACATTTGACTTAATTCCTGAGCATATTCAGCAATATCAGTCAATTGACGCTTAGCCATGCGACCTTCTTCGTCGATTTCACCATTAACCATACCGGGCTGAGTATTCATAGCGGCTCCACACTCTTCTTGAAGGATTTCCAACAATCTTTTTTTAGAAATTTTCATTTTTTGTTCCTCATTTCAAATAAATTAGACACAAGAGCAGCATGATAACAGTTTCAGACTCGAAATAACTGCTCAATAGTAACATAAATAGGATAAATCCTGTTGTTTTAAGTATATTCTTCAAAAATTCTTCCTCATTTGGCATTATTCACCTCCGCCATCGCCACCGTCACCTGAATCATCGTCTAAAAAGCTAAAATCATAATATCTACTTCCGTAGATACCCCATTTATTTTTATTTTTTTTAGATTTTCTCTTCTTTCTTTTCTTGCGTCGCTTCTTTTCATCAAGCTCTTCTTCTTTTTTAATCTTAATCTTATAAGTTTTTACAGGTGTTTCTTCATTTTCCTCCTCTAAAACTCCAAATCCTGGAGGAGCAGACTTGGAACGCTTAAAATTTGCGACACGCTTTAATCCTTTTGCACCAGTTGTGCGAGAACCACCTAAGCCAATGATTCTTTTTTTCTTAATTGAGTGATTTTTCGAGTGAGGTTGATAAGATTCAATCAATTCTTGCTGCATTTGCAATATTTGCATGACATTTTCAAGGTGCTGTGTTGCATTACCAGCAATTTCTTGCATAACTTCTTCATAATCACCACAAAAATATTCAGCAACTTCCCACTGCAAGTCAATTACGCCCTCTAATTCGTCTGAAGAATAGTCAATTCTACCGAAAAAGTAAAAAGTATCCTTAGTTACACCTCTCCAAGTGGTCTCTGTCTTGTCCAAAAACTGAACTTCTTTGACTTCGAGCTTTAATTCTTCTTTAACTTCACGCCAAAAAGCATAATTTGCCTCTTCTCCCTCTTGGACATGGCCACCGGGAGCGTCCCACTCATAAGAATCGGAGCGTTGAGCAATAACAATCTTGTTATCGGAGGTCAAAATGACTCCTTTTGCAACTGCGTCAATATCTTCGATAAGGTCATCGGGGTATTTTACTTCAATTTTGAAGTCTGGGTGCAAGTTTTTGTATGCTGCAATTGCCTCATGTTCTGCTGGATCGTCATCATAATGTACTCGAGACCCTAATTCATATAATTTTTTAGCTTTTGGCTCACCATTGGTGTAGAACACAGCGTCAACTTCAATATTCAGTTGAGATAAAAGTGCTTTTACACTTGATTCTTCTGCTTCAAGTGCAACATTTCGAGAAGTAACCACCATAACAGTAGTTCCAGACTTCTTATAGGCCTGAATTCTCTTGATAATTTCTTTGTTGACTCCTCCAAACATGTGATGTTCTTCTCCGTCAACGGTTGTATTAAGGAAAGACTTGACAATCGTGTGGTCAAAGTCGAATGTTACAACTTTTCCATTGCGATTGTCCTTGAGTCTGTCCATTGCTTCTAATAAGTTTTTCATTTAGACACCTCCACCCTTATTATATCTTATTTTTTGCGATTTGTCAAGATTTTTAGTCGGTAATTTCTAGATTCTTTGATTCCTGCTTGTGGATTACTACCTCTGAATAGTCCGAGATCAACTATAACGATATCACTACCACCTTCTCTTTTCATAACATTTTGGAAATGTATGTCTTTAGCAATCAATCCAGTCAAATCGTAGAGCTTTTTAATAGCTGTGAACAATTCTCTGCCCATTTCGCCCGATTGTTCTCTTTCTTCTGGAGTTTGACTTAAGTCTCGTTGAGTAAATCCGATAGGAATCGAGGTTGTAGTTCTAATTCCATTAATATAAGCTGTTGCAACCTTTTGAATTGCCATTTCCAAATCTGTTTTAGCCTTTCTAGCGGCTTTTGAGTCAGCTTGAATCTTTTCTGTTTGAAGACTTTGAATTAAATTATTGTAATAATCAATAAATTGTGTAGCTTGCTCTGGACTAACTCCAGCTGCGCTTGCATTTGTCTGCATTTGTTGAATATTTTGTCTTGCTTCTTCGATTTCTTTATCGATTCTTTCTTCTTCAGCTTGAATTTTTGCAGGGAGAGCTAAATCTTGAACCTTAACCATAGCATTCATAAGCTTTAGCAGGATCACAAGAACATACTCATGACCACTTGACTTAACAACGTCTTCTGTTGGAATCTCATTTAACAAGATATCGTAATAATTTTGAAGACCGAAACCAGAATTAATATCCATTTCGTCAATTTGGTCTATGTATACGTCATCTAACTTATCTGGGTCTGAATATTGTAACATTTCAAACCTTCTAAGTTGCCTTGGAGTGATACTAGCAACCACTTGGTCAATTTCAGGAAGTCCTCGACCTAGTTCTACGGGCGCAATAAGATCTTCAGCGATTGCTCGAATCTTTCCATCCATATCAAGGAATTCGTTATTGATAAATCTTTTCGCTTTAATTGATTGGTCTCGACTTTCTCCAAAGTCGGCAACATTTTTTGCATCATTCATAAAGTGGTCGGCTACGGCGTCATTCACGTCAGGAATAAATGCCGATTCTTCTGGGGTCAATGGGACGAGCTTCTCCATTACAATGAATCCGAGGTCTTTGCCGCCAAGATTTGACTTCCAAGTATCATAAGTCTCAGGGAAGTGTTTCCATAGCGTCTCGTCCTTTGAGGCTGCCTCAGATACTTTCTTATAGTTTTCTATCTCTCTGTTGATTGAGCTTTGAGGAATTACTTTGCTTGATTCGCCAATACCAATTACCTTAACAACGTAGTCTCCTCCAGTCTCAATATCTTCTGCTGCAAACACAGTACCATATTGACCGATTCCTAATTCAGAAGTGATTTCATAACCATGAGCTTCAATGTCAGCAGATATCTCAGGATACTTAAGTCTCATTTCCTCAGCTTGGTCTACTGTTGGTTGTGCTTGCGCAGGTTGGTTTTGAGGAGCAGCTGTATTATTCATAGGAGCGGTACCAATGGTGAAATTAGTGGCTTCCACCACATTCTTTAGTCCTTGGTGCTTGGAGCGCTCAACGTGCCCAGAATGCTCTTTCTCGCCGCTTACAGAAGGCCGACGATTTCGTCCGGACAATCCTTGAGAAGAAAACATTTCTTCAAGCTCTTCTTTTCCCGCATGGCCTTGCACAGCACCACCAGTCATTGAAGACATTTCCTTTAACTTTCTTTTGATCTTAAGTTTAATTGGCATATCTATTCTCCTAATACCAATTAAATAGTTTTGCGAAAGCTTATTGTCAAGCTTTTATCGCGCCAAATTTTTTCTCTTTCACTAGTTCTTTTAAGAACTTTCAGCAATTTTTTTCCAAAAAAAATTAATTTAATGCCTTGTTTCGATAGGTTGCCTTGAATTTATTTTCTTTTAGTTTGTTGACAAGATAGATTGGATCACTTTCAAGTTTTCCGTCATTGGGGTGTCCACCGATTGTTCTTCCGTTCTCGGCTTTGGCAATAACCATTTGAATAATATCATTGATTTCAATGGCTTGTTCGTTTGGAGCGTTTTGAACTTTATCGGAAATATAAGACCACACTCCGTCCTCGGTTCTTGCAAGAAGGTCGTCGTCAATCATGTCGATATATTCGGGGTCAATTTTTAAAAGCTTTTTCATGTTTTGTTCGGCAACGGAATCTTGATCTCCGATTTTGGATTTTAATGCAATGAACAAACCAGAAAGAGCGGTGAAGTTTCCAAGCCAGCCTCCGGCAATGGCGGCAAGGTCGGATTCAACGGACCAAGCTCCAAGCAATGAAGCTAAGGCGGCAGCGGAAGCAATAATGATTCCAATCGAGCCTTTGTTTTCAAAAATATATTCTTCAATTTGTTGAGCGGCCTCGCCTGTATCTTTAATGTTTTTGGCGGACAATAATAGGGCATAATTAACGGTTTGAGCCCACTCCCCCCAAGACCCCTTGGGGTACTTCGCAAATTGATTGTAGGACCCTTTACCGTCCTCAAAAGCGAACATTAATCTTTGGTGCAAGCTCATGCCTTCAACGGCCTTCTCTCTTGTCACTCTTTCGTCGTCAGCTTTTTCGGTTGCTTTTTCAACGCCAAACCAATCAACGTTTCTTTCGGGGTCCATTGTCTCTTGGATATCGTCTTCACCTAAGAACTGAATAAGGTCAGCTAATACATTAACGGGATTGTCTGAGTTTTTATTTTCTTTTAATATTAATAATCTTAGTTTCATTGGGTAAAGGCTCCGAACATTTCTCTTTTTGAAATCAACTGAAGATACTTTTCGACTTGGTCGAATCTATCGCGGCTTCCCTCTGGCTCCATTGTACTGGCAAGGGATAATCTTTGAGCATTGAAGCCGGCCTCTGGGTCCTTGCTTTTGTCAAAGTAATACTCGGACTCATTCAATACTTCATTGATTAAGTTTTTTAATTTTGCCTTTGTTAATTTCATTAGAAACTCTCCTATTCCATATAAATAGTAAAGCGGTCAACTAATCTAAAATCCACAAATTTTTTTGGGAAAATTTTTTGGCATGCGAATATTGCCAAATAAAGCTTTGAATAGGAAAAAACCGAAATCTCGGAAATTTTGTAGAGGGTATTCATGTACCTCGCTGCGCTCGCGCCGAAGGCGCTTTTGTTAGTACTTATTTCAAGCCCCGAGCTTTAGGGGGTAGTAGGGGGTAGATCCCCCCACCACAACACAAAGGACAAAAAATGTCTTTGAAAAATCAATCGTCAAAATCGAATGATTGATTCTCTACAATGTCGAAAGTCTCGTCCTCGTCGCCATACCCCAACTCGTCCGCAATCTCCGCAGCGATCTCCTCAGGCATATCGTCGTGATCGTCTTGCAACATACGATCCGCCAATGCTCTCAATCGTTTGCGCTCGGCTCGCAACTCAGCGCGGCTCACCTTTCTCGAGGATTCGGGGACTCTAGCCGCACCGAAGATAAACTCGGTTGCACCGCAGTAGTCGCCACCCTGTATAGAGATCTCATAACAGTTATCACCAATAGCACGATCCAATAGGTTTTCAATCTTTTCCAAAGCCGCTTTTCCTGTGCCATAGATTCGCTCGACAAATGCGCAATCCTGTTCAATGCGATTGTTATAGGCTCGAGACAATCGGGCTACCATAGCACTAGGGGTGATATAGTGGGTAGGCTCGGAGGTTGGGATATACTCACCTTTTTCATTGGTACGTCCATATTGTGGAATCTCTACAGTCTCGTCAAACTCGGAAATAGCAACGATCAAAAAACCACCTACCTCTACACGTTCGATAGTACCGACACCATAGGAGGTCAAGATCTCTTGACCCTTGCAAGGAATCAAGTGACCGCTATTAGATCGTGCGAATGTTTTAGGGGATCCGTCCAATACGAAATCGTGGGCAAAAGGGAACTTAGAAAAGTTGGGCGCAGTAGCACCTTGAGGGAAAAAGTTTGATAATGACATAGGCAAAGCTCCAAAGGCTATGATACCGCAGGTATCGGTGTTAAAGAAGAAATCAATGATAATCAAGGTTAAAACTAAAAGATTGAATACTGACATAGTGTCTCCTGTTTTGCTAGGTTGTTTTTGAATATACTATAATGTAACCTGTTTTGAATGATATGTCAAGGAAAAGAATAAACTTTTTTTGATCTTTTTTTTTTCGATCCCGATAGGATCGAGATCACTTTGAGATCCCTCCTCTCCTTTTATAGTTATGTTAAGTTTTTTTTGTGCACAAAAAAACACCCACGATTTTGTGGGTGCACCTAAAAGGTGGGTAAGGAGATTAGGCTCCCCAACCGCCTTGAGGACGGATATTGGAACGATCCAATATGGCCTCTAACAAGGTTTTGTGAGACACGCCATCACGCATCCATGCTCTCAGGGTATGCACGTTGTGACAGTCGATTCTAACGTCTGATGACTCACCTTTATTGATCTCAAAGGATACGACCGCATAGTATTGACCACTAGGGGATACAAAGCCTTGACAGGCGATTGTAGGTTGTTTATGAGATACAGCGGCCAAGCGGCTAGATCGTACCATATTGAACTCACGGGTGTTAGGGATATAGGATCGTGCGGTGTGAATGTTAGCACACTCAAAGGATCCGTTAGGGGTGTGAGCGATAAAAGCACCTTGAAAGCGTGGGTTTTCGGTGATAAAGTATTGCATAGAGTCTCCATTGTTTTGAGAGTTAGAAGAAGATTGAGATTGAACATTATTGATAGTCATAAAGGCTCCTAGGGAGGGGGTTAGTAGTAGTAGGTTTGTTTTGTAGTGTATATAATATAACAAGGTTAGAATAAGTTGTCAAGGAAAAAAGTTATTTTTTTTTATTTAGTCGACTAAATCATTTTTAGAGAATCGTTTCCAATACTTTGGTCTCCCATGAATCTGAGCGGTTCTTGTGGTTCTCTTATACCACATGACACCTTCAAAAAAGAAGATTGAGTTTACAGGGATTGCTGAAAAAGGGACTTGGTGGACGACAATGGTGTTCATAGTGTTCTCCTTGTTTGTTGTTGTGTTTATAATGTA
>Ga0099848_1000125_pt1 | contig 31396 bp, 35 predicted proteins | sample CB_VirMetaG_3_FD_78179 | JGI IMG/M metagenome (GOLD analysis project Ga0099848, IMG submission 78179) | Freshwater to marine saline gradient viral communities from Chesapeake Bay - CB_1508_1S Viral MetaG | ecosystem: Environmental > Aquatic > Marine > Coastal | place: USA: Chesapeake Bay...
GCGGATAGTGGCGAAAGATATGCCAATGGTGCTTTTGCAGTTGCGAACTCGGCGGCTTCTTCTGCAACAGCGGCACAAAATTCAGCTGATGCAGCATTTTTAGTTGCAAACAATAATACTGGTATTAACGCAACTCAAAACACTAACATCACTACTGCACAAAATACTGGTGTTGCAGCGTTTTTAGCCGCAAACAATGCACAGACTCATGCTAACTATGCATTTAATCATGCTAATGCTGCGTTTGGTATTGCTAATACTGATGTTACCAATATTTCAATTAGTGCTGGTGATTTTGGTGGAGCAAGTATTGTTCCAACCTTCCATGTAAGTGCAAACGGCCGAATTGATTCGGTAGGAAACGTTGCAATCGCACTTGCAGCATCACAAATTACTTCCGGCACACTTGGTGTTGCTAGAGGTGGTACTGGAGCAGGTACATTCACAACAAACGGAGTCTTGTTAGGTCAAGGTACATCAAATTTCACAACTGCATCATCTTCAACAGAAGGTCATGTATTAACAATTAATGATAGTGGAGTACCAACATTTGCATACCTTTCTGGTGGCACATTTTAATTAGTATGAAAGGAAATCGTTATGAGCGTGGATTTTTCAAACGCTTATCAGGAGATTATATTTGATAATTTAGTGTCAATTATAAAACAAAATTTTGTTTTTCAGACACAACTTAAATTAGCAGAATCTACTGGTAAAGAAAACACAGAATTAAAGGCAACAATACAAGAATTAAATGATGGGTTAAGAGCAGCTCAAAATGAAATTAAGACGAATGAGACTTTTAAAGTTAAGTATATTCAAAACGAATCGGCGCATGAAGAAAAAGGTCGAATTCAACAAGCTTTAAATGACTCTATGAAGAAAAATGTTTCTTTGATGAAAGAATTATCAGAGAAAAATGGTGAAATAGAAAGTCTTAAAAATTATATTGAAAAACTTGAAGGAATTGTACCAACTTCAAAATTGAAAAAAATTAACCCCGAATTGGTATCTGAAAAGAAAGTTGATGAAAAGCCTATAGAAACTGTGTCTGACCTTTTTGCAATAAAAGTTAATGACGGTAGTTCATTCTAATGGCAAACACAGTAATTGTTTTAAAACACTCGACAGACACAGGTACAACACCTAGTGTCTTGGCCAATGGCGAATTGGCTATCAATACCTACGATGGTAAATTGTTCTATCGTGGCGGCTCTGGCAATACAATCCAAACAATTGAAAAATATGACGGGCCTGGTGGCACCGATGGTGATGTTCAATTCAATGATTCTGGCACTTTAAATGGTGATTCTGGCCTAACCTATAATAAAACAACAGACATTCTTACTGTTGTTGGTGGAGTTATAACTGGTGGTGTAAATGTAGCGCCAACAATTTCATCGGCTTATAATCATGCTAATGCGGCCTTTGATGCCGCTAATACTGCTGGTGGTGCCGACACATACGCTAGAAATACAGCTAATGCATCATTTATTCATGCTAACGCTGCATTTGATGCTGCTAATACAAATGCTACAACCATTACGGTTTTACAAGGTGTTAACACCACTCAGAATACGAGTATTAGCAATCTTGAAGCAGTTGAGACTACACAAAACACCAATATAACAACCACTAATAATACTGCTGTTGCAGCATTTAATGCAGCTAATACAGCACAAAATACTGGTGATGCTGCATTTTTAGTTGCTAATAACAATACAGGCATCAATGCCACTCAGAATACCAGTATTGATACTTTAAATAGTGTCAATTTTATAGCTATTCCTTCAAGCGAAATTAATGCTAATGTTTCATCTTTTGGAGGAAATAATGCTGTTTGGAATGAACAAACTGTAGATTTGAGTTCTTACGCCGGAGGTACTCTTAGAGTTGTTTGGCAGTATACTACTGACACAAGTTTTTATGGAGATATTCAATTAGATGATGTTTATATTGGTGGAACAACATATGATTTTGAATCAAATGCAACAGGTTGGGAAACAAGTATAGCGTATGAAACAGATTATGATTCGGTATCGTGGTCATCTGTGGCAACTGCAACAACAGCAGGCCGATGGAATAGAGATTTAGGAGGCACACCATCAGGAACAACTGGTCTTGCTGAAGACCATACGTTAGGCACAACAAGTGGTTATTATTTGTATGCTGAAACATCATCATCAGCATATCCATATAAAAATATTTGGTTAAGAAGCCCAGAAATAACATTAAATGCTAACCCTGGTTATTTAAGTTTTTGGGAAGCTAGGTATGGTTCTACAATGGGAAATGTCACAGTTTACCTTATTGGCACCAACCCGCCAGCTGAATCGGCCAAAGCAAATATAGCTTGGAACCATGCTAATGCGGCCTTTGACGCCGCTAATACTGCTGGTGGTGCAACACTAGGAGATGTTTTGGCTCTGTCAATAGCACTAGGATAAATAAACTATTATGGCAAAACCTACTACACGAATTCAATTTAAAGACTACTGCCTCAGACGTTTAGGCCATCCTGTTATTCAAATTAATGTGGATGATGACCAAATTGAGGACCGTATTGACGATGCTTTGCAGTTTTTTAATGATTACCATTTTGATGGTTGCGAAAAACTGTATATGAAGCATAAAATTACACAAGCCGACAAAGACAGAAAATGGATTTATTGTCCAGATGCTGTTATTTTTGTTACTGGTGTTTTACCTTTTGATGATTCAAATGCATCAATCAATATGTTTGATTTGAGATATCAACTTAGATTGCACGACCTATATGACTTTACATCGGTGTCTTATGTTTCGTATGAGATTACTATGCAACACATTCGTACTTTGAATTTGTTGTTTTCTGGTACGCCTCAATTTAGATTCAATCGACACCAAAATAAGGTGTTCTTAGATGTTGATTGGACGAGAGATTTGGATGTTGGTGATTATGTTATTATTGAGTGTTATCGTAAACTCCAACCAGCTACAATTACATTGACTGGTACAGTAAGTGTTAATACCACATCAAATACAGTAACAGGTTCTAGCACAATCTTTGACCAAGAATTGATTGAAAATGACTTTATTACAATCAATGGTGAAGATTTGCAAGTTAAGACAATTAGTTCGCCATCATCTTTAGAATTAGTTGGTACAGTATCTTCAAATGTTGCAGACACATCAGTAACTAAAGGCGGTTTATCTGATGTTTGGGATGATAGATTTTTAAAACAATACACAACAGCTCTCATCAAAAAACAATGGGGTGAGAACATGAAAAAGTTTGGTGGTATTCAAATGCCTGGCGGCGTCACACTAAATGGCAAAGAAATTTGGGATGAGGCTGTTGAAGAAATCCGCAAGATTGAAGAAGAAATGCAAATTTACAATGTTTTGCCAAATGAAATTTACATGGGTTAAAGATGGATGGCAACAAATCAATACTTCAATCACTTTCCAAATCAACAGATAACCTCTGAACAACTTTTAGTTGAAGATTTGGTCATTGAAGCCATGAAAATTTATGGCATGGATGTTTATTACCTCCCAAGAACTAGCAGAGATGCTGTAGATTATCTTTACGGCGAGGACACACTAAAACAATACACTAGCGCTTATCCTGTTGAAATGTACCTTGAGAATGTCTCTGGTATGGATGGCGAAGGAGACTTTATTTCTAAATTTGGTTTAGAAATTAGAGATGAAGTTTCTTTGTTAGTTTCACGTTTAAGATTCCGTTATGCTGTTGGCGCTTCTGGTGTAACTAAACCAAGAGAAGGTGATTTAATTTATCTACCTTTGGTTAAAAACTTTTTTGAAATTACTTTTGTTGAACACGAAAATGACCAGGCTATGTTCCATACATTGGGTCGTGGCCGTGGCGGTAATGTTTATGTTTATGCATTGAAACTGAAACAATTTGTATTTTCTGATGAGGTTGTTTCAACCGGAATTGAAGAAATTGATGATGAGATTCGTGATCACTACCGCAGAAGTCGGTTGTCGTTTAGTAGCGGCTCTGGTACATTTGTACAAGATGAAGTTTTATATCAAGGTGATAGTCTTGCAACAGCTACAGCTCAGGCCGTTGTTCATACATGGAACTCCAGTAATACCACAATTGATGTAATTCGTGTTCGTGGTACGTTTGCTAATGCATCTAATACCATTGGCGCAACATCTGGTGCATACTACACAACATCTGGCACAATGGACTTTACGGCTCATGATGACGAATCATATGATGATGTTGTAGATAATAATAGAATTGAAACTGAAGCTGATTCTATCCTTGATTTCTCTGAAACTAATCCATTTGGTGAACCATAATGTTAGGCAACGCACATTTTTATAATAGAACAATTCGCAAAGTCGTTGTAGCTTTTGGTACAATTTTTAACGACATCTATGTTACACGCTATAATAAAGCGGGTACAGTTGCTTATGAGCAATTTAAAGTGCCTTTGTCATATGGTTCAAAAGAAAAGTACATAACAAGACTGTCATCAGATTCAAATTTAGATAAATCTGTTGCAGTTGTTGTGCCGAGAATATCGTTTGAGATGACTAGCTTGACATATGATGCTAGTAGAAAACAATTAACCACTCTCAGAAATTTTTCGGCCAATAGCTCTACAACATCTATTCAAACACAATATTTGCCAATACCCTATGATTTTGAATTCAGTATGTCAATCTATGTGAGAAACACAGAAGATGGCACACAAATCATAGAGCAAATTTTGCCTTTCTTTACACCAGATTTTACTGTTACTGTTAATTTTATTCCTGAAATGGACCAAAAGTATGATTTGCCGATTGTACTTAATTCAGTAACAACAAGTACAGACTATGAAGGTGACATGACAACCACCAGATTGATTACTTGGGACCTTACATTTACGGCCAAAGGTTATATTTGGCCCGCTGTCAAAAATGGTTCTCTCATTAGACAGGCAAATACCACAATTAATATTGAGAATCAAAACAAAGATTCACAAAATGTTACTGTTGACTATGCTAATGGTACAGGATATTTTTCTGTTGGTGAACTAGCAAGGGTTGTAAATAAAAACATTACAGGTACAGTAAGTTATTTTAGTAATAATAGTAATGGCATATTGATTCTTGATAATTTGAATAAATTGTTAGAAGCTGGAGACAAAGTTACTGGAGACAAAACAAATGCTTCATTTACCGTTTCAACCACATCTTCTTCACCACAACAATCAGTAACAATTAGAACAGTACCAGTTCCATCTAATGCCGAAATAGATGACGAATTTGGTTTTGCAGAAACAATTACAGAATGGCCTAATACATGATGAAAAATTTGAACGATAAACTCTCTAAAGCGTTGGACATAGAGCCAATTGTTGTTGAAGAAACTCAAGTTGTAGAAGTCAGAGACACGATTGAGGATGATGCAGAGTTTGCTAGGCAAAATTTGAGAACGCTTATCGAAAAAGGCAATATAGCGGCAGATGAAATTATGCAAGTCGCTAGTGCTTCTGAACATCCAAGGGCATTTGAGGTGGCTGCCACAATGCTTAAAAATTTGGCAGACATGAACAAAGACCTGATGGAAATCCAAAAAAGAAAAAGAGATTTAGCGCCACAGATAACACAACAAAATATTAATGTAGATAAAGCTGTATTTGTTGGTTCAACAGCTGAGTTGTTGAAACAAATCAAGAGCAATAAATAAGTTATGTCTGATGGTTATCTTGGAAATGACCGACTAAAGAGAGTCGGTATTGAAATTTCTTATACTGAAGAACAAGTAAAAGAAATTCTCAAATGTACCGAAGACCCGGTATATTTTATTAGAGAATACGTTAAAATTGTTAACGTAGATATGGGTCTGGTTCCTTTTGAAATGTGGCCGTTTCAAGAGGACATGGTTAATTCTTTTCACAATAATCGTTTTTCAATTTGTAAAATGCCTCGGCAGGTTGGTAAAACAACAACCACCGTGGGTTATATGTTATGGAGTGTTTTATTCCAAGAAGATTACACCATTGGTATTTTGGCCAACAAAGGCGCATTAGCCAGAGAAATTCTAGGCCGCCTGCAAAAAGCCTATGAGTATCTACCAATATGGTTGCAACAAGGTATCATTGTTTGGAACAAAGGTAATATTGAACTAGAGAATGGTTCTAAAATATATGCCTATGCAACATCCGCATCTGGTGTTCGTGGTGGTTCTTACAACTTAATTTTCTTAGATGAATTTGCCTTTGTTCAACACAACATGGCGCAGGATTTCTTTCAGTCAACGTATCCTGTTATTTCATCTGGTCAAACCACAAAAGTTATTATTGTTTCAACGCCAAATGGTTTAAATCTGTTCTACAAAATGTGGACAGATGCTATTGAAGGTCGTTCTACTTACAAACCCGTTGAAGTTCACTGGTCAATGGTGCCAGGTAGAGATGAGAAGTGGAAAAAAGAAACAATTGCCAACACATCTGAAGAACAGTTTAGAGTAGAATTTGAAACTGAATTTATTGGTTCATCGGCAACATTAATTTCAGGTGCAAAATTAAGGTCTTTGGCATTTCATAATCCAATAAGTTCTATTGACGGACTTGATGTTTATGAAGAACCAAAAAAAGGACATTTATACATATGTACAGTAGATTGTGCTGAAGGTGTTGACCAAGACTACTCCACAATCAACGTAATTGATGTTTCGGAGGTACCTTATAGACAAGTAGCCAAATATAGAAACAATAAATTGCCGCTTTTATTCTTTCCAACGATAGTTTATTCTACGGCAATGAAATTTAATGAGGCCTTTGTGTTGATTGAAACTAACAACATTGGCCAACAAGTGGTTGATATTTTACACTATGACTTAGAATATGAAAACGTATACAAAATTGACCATCACCACATCAAGGGACAATCAATCTCTGGTGGATTTAAACGTAGGTCAAATTTTGGTATTCGTACTACAAAGACAGTTAAAAAAATTGGTTGTGCAAACTTAAAAACGCTAGTTGAATCAGATAAACTAATCATTAATGATTTCGATACTATTGCCGAATTAAACACTTTTGCTAGAATCCGTGACACATATGCTGCGGAAGAAGGTAATAATGATGATTTGGTGATGGGCCTGGTTCTTTTTGCATGGTTGACAGCACAAACCTATTTTAAAGATTCTACCAACATAGATGTCCGAAAGATTCTATTAGAAGAACAAGATATGTTGGGTGAAGAAAGTTTGATTCCAGTTGGTATTATTGACAATGGATTAAAGGAAGAAGTCACATTTGATGGAACCGATGTTTGGTCTGAGAAGGGATACTTTTCTTCAACTTTGTAAAAAACTAAATAGAGAATAAAAAAGAAAGACCCAATATAACATAAGGAGAAATCCATGGCATTTCAGCTCTCACCTGGGGTAAATGTATCAGAAATCGACCTGACTACAATAGTCCCCGCAGTCGCCACTTCGATTGGCGCTTTCGCTGGGCCGTTTGCTTGGGGTCCAGTAAATGAAATTGTTACCATTTCCGATGAGGTTCGCCTTGTTGATAGATTTGGTAAACCTGATTCGACTAATTATGAATACTGGTTCTCAGCCGCAAACTTCTTAGCATACGCAAATAATCTAAAAGTTGTTCGTGCAGCCAATACATCAGATGCTCTAAACGCTACGGCCAATGGTACTGGCGTTTTGATTCAAAATGATGACGATTATGCGTCTAACCACACAGCTAACACCGGACATACTTTTGCTGCTAGATATCCTGGCACTCTAGGCAATTCACTAAAAATTTCTATGTGTGACGCCAACTCTTGGAGTGGTTGGTCTTATGCGTCCAACTTCACATCAACACCCGGTACGTCCACATGGGCAAGTAACAGAAATTCCACTTTTGATGAGTTGCACGTTATTGTTATCGACGAAGATGGTAAATTTACAGGTGTTCCTGGAACAATACTAGAAAAATATTCACACGTTTCTAAGGCCAGTGATGCTAAAGACGATAGTGGTAATGCAAACTACTATGTTGATGTGATTACAAGAGGTTCAAAATACATTCATTGGAAAGGCCATGCTGGTGGCGGTACTACAAATTGGGGTACTGCTGCTAATAGTGTAGCTTATGGTAACACTACAGCTAATGTAACCGCTTCACTATCTGGCGGCGCTGATGGTACAGCAGTCGGCAATTCCCAAATTACCACAGCTTATGACTACTATGACAACGCTGAATCAGTTGATATCTCTTTGGTAATCTCTGGTCCTGCTAATCAAACAGTCGCAGACAGCTTGATTTCTATGGCTGATACACGCAAAGATTGTGTTGTTTTCTTGTCGCCTGAGAAAGCTGACGTTGTAAATAATGGTGGTTCTGAAGCAACAGATATTGTTGCTTACCGTGATACTCTGACATCTAGTTCTTATGCTGTATTGGATTCTGGTTGGAAATATCAATATGACAAATATAACGATGTTTATCGTTGGGTTCCGTTGAACGGTGATATTGCTGGTCTTGCGGCTAGAACCGACAGAGACCGTGATCCTTGGTTCTCTCCTGGCGGTTTGAATCGTGGTATTATTAAGAATTCGATTAAACTTGCTTGGAATCCTACCAAGACTGAACGTGATACTCTGTATCTCAAGGGTGTTAACCCGGTTGTTACTTTCCCTGGTGAAGGTACAGTTTTGTTTGGTGATAAGACAATGCTTGCTAAACCTTCTGCGTTTGACCGCATTAATGTTCGCCGACTGTTCATTGTGCTTGAGAAAGCTATTGCTCGTGCAGCACGCTTCTCGTTGTTTGAATTTAATGACCAATTCACAAGAGCACAGTTTGTAAACTTGGTTGAACCATATCTCCGTGATGTTCAAGGTCGCCGTGGTATTACCGACTTCCGTGTTGTGTGTGACGAAACCAATAATACTGGTGAAGTTATTGACCGTAACGAATTTGTTGGTGATATCTACATCAAGCCTGCTCGGTCAATCAACTTTATTCAACTTAACTTTGTTGCAGTTCGCACAGGTGTTTCGTTTGATGAAGTCGTGGGACAGTTCTAAATATAAGAGAAACAGGAGAAAATAAATGGCATTCAACGTAAACGAATTTAGAAGCCAAATGACTGGTGACGGTGCCCGTCCCAATCTATTTGAAGTTTCTATGCCGTTTCCTGGGTTCTCAGCACCAGGAAATGCTCAACAAAAAATGTCTTTCATGTGCAAGACAGCACAATTGCCGGGTTCAACCCTAGGCGTTGTGCCTGTTCAGTACTTTGGCCGTGAACTGAAGTTTGTTGGTAACAGAACATTTGCAGATTGGACAATTACTGTTATCAACGATGAAGACTTCATTGTTCGCAATGCCTTTGAAAGATGGATGGCTGGTATCAACAGTCACAATCTTAATGTTCGTAACCCTGCTGCATTGGCACCCGGTGGTTATACAGTAGATGGTGAAGTTACTCAGTATGGTAAACAAGGCAACACTCTGAAGAAATATAAGTTTGTTGGTTTGTTCCCGTCTGATGTCACTCCTATCGATGTTGACTGGGGCGCTAATGATGCAATTGAGGAGTTTTCAGTTACTCTCACCTATCAATGGTGGGAGGCTATTGCAGACGGTGTTGTGTAAATTGGAAGGCTTCGGCCTTCCTATTTTAATTTTTAGAATGGATAATTCATGGCGGTAAAACTTTTCGGTTTCACACTAGGAAGAAAAGATGTTGTTCAGGTTCAATCGCCTGAGCAACCATCTTTTGCACTTCCAAATGAGGCATTGGATGATGGTGCAGTCACCGTTACTCAAAATGCTTATTACGGCACTTATGTAGATTTAGAAGGTGCTGTTAGAAATGAATTAGAACTCATTACACGTTATCGTGAAATGGCTAATCATCCTGAATTGGAACAAGCTATTGACGATATTGTGAATGAAGCTATCTCACACGATGTAACTGGTCGTGCTGTTGATATTAATACAGATGGTTTAAAGCAACCAGAAACAGTTAAAAGAAAAATCCGAGAAGAATTTGAAAATGTTCTTCGGATGTTAAATTTTAGTAATCTTGCTGATGATTTGTTTAAGCGTTGGTACATTGACGGCAGAATTTATTTTCACGTTGTCGTTGATGAGAAAAGTCCAAAAGAAGGTATTCAAGAGCTTAGATACATTGACCCACGCAAGATTCGTAAGGTAAGAGAAGTACAAAAAGACCGTGACCCTAAAACTGGGGCACAAATTATTAAGTCTATTGCCGAATATTATGTTTATTCGGATAAAGGCGCTAGTACCACACAAAACTTTACATCATCAGTAAATGCCGGTCTAAGAATTGCAACCGATTCTATTATCAATGTTAATTCCGGTTTGATGGATGCAAAGAATACTTTTGTAATTTCTTATCTACACAAAGCAATCAAGCCTCTCAATCAATTGCGTATGATTGAAGACGCAGTTGTAATCTATCGTTTATCAAGAGCGCCAGAACGCAGAATCTTTTACATTGACGTTGGTAACTTACCAAAAGGTAAGGCCGAACAATATCTGCGTGATGTTATGATTAAATATCGTAACAAGATGGTCTACGATGCATCAACTGGTGAACTCAGAGATGACCGCAAACATATGTCGATGCTTGAAGATTTCTGGTTACCACGGCGTGAAGGTGGTAAAGGAACAGAAATTACAACTCTACCAGCTGGCCAAAACCTTGGTGAGTTGGAAGATGTAAAGTATTTCAGAAACAAGCTGTTGCAGTCTCTGAATGTTCCTATTTCTCGTTTAGAACCACAACAAGGCGGCATGATTGGTCTTGGCCGTGTTTCTGAGGTTACAAGAGATGAAGTTAAGTTTAGTAAATTTATTGACAGACTTCGTAATAAGTTTACACAAATCTTTGACAATGCTCTAGCAATTCAATTGATCCTAAAAGGTATTTGTTCCAGAGAAGAATGGGAAAAATTTAAAGAGTCTATTTATTACGACTTCCAAAAAGATAACAACTTTACGGAGATGCGTGATGCTGAAATTCTCCGTGAGAGATTGAATCTTTTATCTGCTGTTGACCCGTATTTGGGCAGATATTATTCTGCTAGATGGGTTAAAAAGAAAGTTCTTCAAATGACTGATACAGAAATTGAAGAAATGCAAAAAGACATAGAAGAAGAACAAGAATTGGGCATTGGTCAACCGGCACAACAAGACGGTGAGCAAGTTGACTCAAATCAATACCCACCTGAAGATAATACTGTTGATGGTGAACAAACTACAACAGAATCACATACACCTCAATTGGATATGGAAGTAGAAAAATATTATCCTCTACTAAATAGGCGATAAAGGAAAAAATATGGATATTAAAACATTTATTGATAACGTAGCGAGTGGCCAGGCCAATGATGCTAAAGAAAATTTAACAGATATTCTTTCTAACAGAGCTTTTGAAGCTTTGGGTGAAAGAAAGACTCAGATGGCTTCTACACTTTTTTCTGATAAACAAGATGAACAGCCGGCTGAATCATCTGAAGAAGAAACTGTAACAGTTGAAGTTCAGGATACAGAAGAAGAATGAAATCTTTAACAGAATTTAGAATTCTTACTGAAGAATCAGACTACGCAAAGTTTGATATGCTTGTTCGTGCCGGATTGGCAAATAAAGCACAACTCCAAAGAATTCATAAAATTCTGAATAAGATGAAAGAAGATAGACCGGTGTTCAATAATACCGATAGAGCTATTCTTCAAAACTTGTTTAATAAGATGGTAGATTTGTTGGCAAATAATAAACAAATTTTTCAAAAAACAAGACAAGCTGTTCGTGAAGATGTCGAACTAGAAGAAAAAGTTGAAGATGTTGAAACAGCAGATTATAAAATAGGTCCTTCTGGCAAAAAAGTTAGAGCTCATAAATTTAAAGTTGGCGATAAAGTTGAAAGAGAAGATGACGTAGAAGAAATACAAGAGGCAAAAACTGATGAACTCAAAGACCCGCCTTTTGTACTTGTTCTAAAGAGAAAATCCTTTAGACAGTTTCCCAACAAGACCAAAGTTGCTTTATATTACAATGCAAAGTTGGATAAGTATTTTACTATACCCTATGGTCCAAATATTACTCCTGGTGCCTTGCAAGCCGAAGAGGTTGAACAACTGCAAGAAGGTGTCATGGACCAATTGCACAACATTGTAAACAAAAAAGCAAAAACAAATACAGTTAAGTTTGCTAATGGGCAAACTAGAAAAGTTGACCACTTTACAGCATCTGCAATTACACAGATACACAATGCGGTCAATGATGATAATAAAAAGAAGTTGGCAGACATGGTTCATAAATCACCTGCTCACTTAGAAAAAGCAGCGGCATTTGCGTTCAGTAAAGCGAAGAAATGACCTTTATAGAATTAATTATAGAAAATCGTTTAGATGAGGCAAAAGAAAAACTTTTTGAACGTCTAAATGAAATCACAACAAAACGCCTTGAAGAAGCAAAGCGTTATGTTCAAGCGGATATTTTTGAAGAAGTAGAAGAACTGGATGAAGCTGCAAAGCGTAATACAAATATTATCAAGATGGGCCGAATTAAAAAAATTCGCCGCAGAGTTAGAAGGAATAAAAAAGGCAAAATTGTTGTACAGAAAAATGTCAGAAGGTCTGGCGTTAAAGGGTACAGAATTTCAGGCAATACAGTAAAACGTATTCCTGCCACAGAAAGATTAAGAAAAGCACGCTTATTGAAGCGTTCATGGAAAACAACTAGAAGAGCAAAACTCCGTCGGTCGATGGTAAAAAGAAAAATGTCAATGCGCCGGCGTTCATCATTAGGACTAAGATAAAATGCCATCAACAGTAACTAACCCAGTAAGAGGCCCATCAGTCATTCGGGCTGTAGGTGCAGGTTCATACACCATCTCCCTTAACGATTTAAGAGGAAATACTACTATTGAGACAGTATCGTCGGCTGACATTCGTAGAGTTCTTTGGTCAACAAACGGCTATATTACGATTGTAAGAAACGGTACGACTATCATGGGTCTTAATGGTTCAGGTGATATGCCAGTTTCAGAACTAGCTTCAATTACAGAACAAAATAATCAATCAATTGTTATTACAATTAATACTGGCGGCACACTTTTGATGGAAGTTTCTAAATCTGCTACATACAACGTAGCACCAGATACAGGGTTCACGGTATGAAACTAATTAGAGAAAATATAGAGACAGTCAAATACCTAACAGAAGAATCTGAAAGCGGTAAAAAAAGACTTTACATAGAAGGTACTTTTCTTGTTGGTGATGCCGTCAATAAGAATAATCGTATGTACAAAATGGACACTCTCAGAAATGAAGTTGCCAGGTACAACGAAGAATACATTAAGTCCGGTAGAGCATTGGGTGAACTAGGCCATCCCGATACCCCGACTATTAATTTAGAAAGAGTTAGTCACAAAATCATTTCGCTCGATGAAGATGGTAACACTTTCTATGGCAAAGCACTTGTACTTGAAACCCCCTATGGTGAAATTGTAAGGAATTTCATCGACAACGAAGTTAATCTTGGTGTCTCGTCCAGAGCCCTTGGTTCTCTGACACAAACAAAAGAGGGTTATAATCTTGTACAGGATGATTTGCGCTTAGCTACTGCTGCCGATATTGTAGCAGACCCTTCAGCTCCTGGTGCCTTTGTAAATGGTATCATGGAGAATAAAGAGTGGATGTTTGTTGACGGCAAGTTTGTTGAAGCACACTTTGACCATGCCAAAAAAACAATTCGGAGAGCTTCCAAAGGTCAAATTGAGGAAGTTGCTCTAAAACTTTTTGAAAACTACCTACGAAAACTTTAATTTTATAAATAAGAAAATCATAAGGAGAATCCTAATGGCACAAAATAAATTAATGGAAGCCGCCGCCGACATCCTTGCAAGTAGCAAGAAGTCAGCTCCAGCTGAGTCCATGGAAAAAATGCCCGGCGCTGAGGTTGTAGACCTTGGTGGACCTACACCCGAAAATGCGAAACCTGATGATGATTCGCATAAAATCGATGCTGGTAAGTCTGCTAAGAAAGCAACTCCTCCCGCTACAAAGCCCTCTGCCGCTTCTGCTAAAATGGAAGAAACAGAGCAAGAAGAAGAAGAAGTTATTGCTGAAGAAGAAGAGCAAATCGACCTATCTAGCGACATTGAAGCTCTTTTTGCTGATGACAAGACTATCTCTGAAGAATTTAAGTCCAAGGCCACGACAATTTTTGAAGCTCGTGTTCATGACCGCATTTCTCAAATCCAAGAACAAATGGAAGAAAAGTATGCTACACAACTAGAGGAAGCTGTTGAAAGCATCCGTAGCGACTTGACCGAGAAGGTTGATGACTACCTCAATTATGTTGTTGAGCAATGGATGAAAGACAATGAAATCGCTATCGAATCTGGTCTGCGTTCTGAGTTGACCGAAGAATTCATTGTTGGTTTGCGTAATCTCTTTGCTGAGCACTACATTTCGGTGCCGGAAGAAAAAGTTGACCTCGTTGATGAACTTGCCACTAAAGTCGAAGAACTTGAAGGCAAACTCGATGAAGAAATTGAGCGTGGTATGTCTTTTGCCAAGGCTCTGGTCGAATCCCGTAAATCTGAACTTACCCGTGAAGTTTGCGAAGGTCTTACGACTACTCAAGTTGAAAAAATTAAAACACTTGCAGAGAGTGTTGAATTTTCCACAGAGGAAGAATACAAAGAAAAACTTGAGACAATCCGTGAGAATTACTTCCCGTCTGGCGTAAAGAAGGCCGATGAAGAACAACTGCACGAACAAGTAGAAGAAGCTGAAGAAAAGAAAGAGTCGATTTCAGATCCTTTCGTTGCTGCAGTTTCTCAAGCGATTTCCAAAACTAAGAAATAATAATAACTAAGGAGACTTAAATGTATCTGTCTGAATCTCTACAGAAAAAATGGCAAGGCGTTCTGGACCATCCAGACCTCGCCCCCATTCAAGACCCGTATCGTAAAGCCGTTACGGCCGTTATCCTTGAGAACCAAGCTCAAGAGATGACAAAAGCCGCTGGTGTGCTGAATGAAACATCGCCTGCTAACTTTGCCGACACCGGCGGTTTTGGCGGCAGTGCTGCTTCACCCCAAGCTGGTTTTGACCCCATTCTCATTTCGTTGGTTCGCCGTTCGTTGCCGAATCTGATTGCGTATGATGTCTGCGGCGTTCAGCCGATGACAGGTCCTACCGGTCTGATTTTTGCAATGCGCTCGAAGTACAGCACGATGGGTGGCACCGAGGCCTTCTACAATGAGGCTAACACAGGCTTCTCTGGTCTTGGCACTGCTCAAACAGCTTTGGCCGTTGGCGGTACGCCTCCGACAGCCGTCTTTACTGGTAACGCTGCTCCTGTTGCTGCGATGGCCACAGGCCGTGCTGAAGCTCTGGGTGATGGCACTGCTGCTAACACCTTCCAAGAAATGGCCTTCTCTATTGAGAAAGTTACCGTTACTGCGAAAACCCGCGCTCTGAAGGCCGAGTATTCGATGGAACTTGCTCAAGACCTGAAAGCTGTTCATGGTCTGGACGCTGAAACCGAACTCAGCAACATCCTTTCTTCGGAAATTCTTGCTGAAATCAACCGTGAAGTTGTTCGTACAATCTATCAAACCGCTAAAGTCGGTGCTGCTGTTGGTACTACAACTGCTGGTAAATTTGACCTCGACACCGATTCAAATGGTCGTTGGATGGTTGAAAAAGTTAAAGGTCTTGCCTTCCAAATCGAGCGTGAAGCGAATACTATCGCCAAGACAACTCGTAGAGGCAAGGGTAATGTTATGATTTGCTCGAGCGATGTTGCTTCTGCTCTTGCAATGGCTGGCATCCTTGACTACAACTCGGCTCTGCAATCGAATGTTAACCTGACGGTTGACGATACTGGCAATACTTTTGCTGGTACTCTGTTCGGTCGCATCAAAGTCTACATTGACCCGTATGCTCCCACGAGCTCGACCAATGAGTTCTTTGTTTTGGGCTACAAAGGTTCGAACGCTTATGACTCAGGTCTGTTCTATTGCCCGTATGTTCCTCTGCAAATGGTTCGTGCGGTTGATACAGGCACCTTCCAACCGAAGATTGGCTTCAAGACCCGTTACGGTCTCGTTTCCAACCCGTTCGCCGATGGCGCAACTGGTTCGTTGGCCGGCGCTCTGACAGCCCAGAGCAATGAGTACTATCGTGCCGTTCAAGTTGCTAACTTGATGTAATCGTGTACTTAAAGTCTCAATTATAACAATAATAAATGAGAGACTTTTTAAAGACCCGCTTCGGCGGGTCTTTTTTTTGTTTATAAATAATGTTATGAGTGAAATCATTTTAATGTCTGATTTGCTCGACATTAAGGCAAGAAAAGAGCAAGAATTGGACTTTTATACCCAACAACTCAAAGAGTTGCAGGTTAAGATGGTTTTTATTCAACAAGAAATTAAATTGACCAATAAAATAATTGATATGATTGAAAGAGAAACAGTTATTGATATTGGTTTAAGAATTAAAGATACTACATGACGGCAGTAACTAGAAATCCTACGAACCCAAATTTTCTACATCCCAATAAGTTTATATTGGAGTTTAGTCGAGCACCAAACATACAGTACTTTTGCCAATCTGTAAGTGTGCCTGGTATTTCTATGTCTGAAGTACCTCAAAATACTCCGTTTGTGGATGTATATGTGCCTGGTGAAAAGGCCATTTATGATTTGTTAAATGTGACTTTTGTTATTGATGAAGAAATGAAAAGTTGGATTGAGATACATGATTGGATTCGTGCTATGACCTTTCCAGAAAACTTTGAAGAATATCAAAAACTAGACCGCCTAAGCAGAATTGCTGGCGTAAACAATCCAAAGCCACAATACTCTGAGGCCTCGGTAACTATTTTGTCATCGTCAAATACCCCATATTATAGATTTAAATACCACGCAGTATTTCCTACCACATTGTCTACCATGATTTTAAATGCCAGCGATGGTCCAGATTCTGTTGTTACCGCAGATGCCACGTTTAGGTATAGTTACTTTGATATTGAAAAATTATTTTAAAACCACTTGACAGGTTGGTTTAAATGGTGTAACCTTCTATCTGGAGGTTTTTTAATTTATGAAACAACTTGAAGATTTGCTTGAAGAATGGCGTAAAGATTCTGAAATCGATAGAACTGAGCCAGGCAAAGCATTACTAGACATTCCCAAACTTCACAGTAAGTACCTGAATATCCTCTCGCAACATAGGTTGTATGCGAAGCAGGCTCAATTCAAGTATAACAAAATGAAGAAACTAAAATGGGAATACTATACTGGTAAACTGGATGAGGATGACCTTGAAAAATATGGTTGGGAACCATTCCCTTATGTGTTGAAATCCGACATATCTACATACTTGGATGGTGATGAAGATTTGAACAAGTGTTTAGCATCGAAAGCCATGCATGATGAAATTGTTGATATTTGTACCGCTGTATTGAAAGAACTAAACAGTAGAACCTTTCAACTTAGAGACTTTATATCCTGGGAGCGGTTTATCCAAGGTGTTTGATGGATATTATTTTACATAAAAAAAATGAAGCGTTTATTCAGTTTGAGTGTGATAGAGGCCTAGCGCAAGAACTCAGCGATTACTTTACTTTTTTTGTTCCAAATTATCAATTCACTCCTGCCTACAAAAATAGAATGTGGGACGGCAAAATACGCCTGGCCGATTTGCGTAATTTTACCATTTATCATGGTTTGGTGCCATACATTAAAAAGTTTTGTGAAGAAAGAAAATACTCACTAGATATTGATAGTGAAATAACTATCACAGAAAATTTTTCATTAACAGAAGCTCAGGCATTTATTGATACATTGAATTTGCCTCATGTGCCTAGAGATTATCAAATTAAATCTTTTGTGAATTCTGTAAGAAACAGAAGACAATTACTACTATCACCAACAGCATCAGGTAAGTCTCTTATCATTTATTTGATTGTTCGTTGGCTACAAGAAGCGGATTATAAAAAAGGTTTGTTAATTGTTCCCACAACTTCTCTTGTTGAACAGATGTATTCTGATTTTGCTTCTTATAACTATGATTCAGAAGAATACTGTCATCGTCAATACTCAGGTAAAGAAAAACACACAAACAAGTTTCTTACTATCACCACATGGCAATCAATTTATAAAAATTCAGGCGAATATTTTGAACAATTTGATTTTGTTTTGGGTGATGAAGCTCACCAATTTAAAGCTAAGTCACTTACAACCATATTATCTGGTTGCATAAACGCTAAATATAGGATAGGAACAACAGGTACTTTAGATGGTACACAGACACATAGACTGGTGTTAGAAGGGTTGTTTGGTCCTGTTTATAAAGCAACAACCACATCAGAGTTGATTGAAAAAGGCCAACTGGCAGATTTTAATATTAAATGTCTATTACTAAAGTATCCGGACGATGTTTGTAAACTCGCAAGAGGTTGGGATTACAATACAGAAATAGAATACATCGTAAAGAATCAAGCTAGAAATGAGTTCATTAAAAATCTGGCTATGTCGTTAAAAGGCAATACACTTATTCTATTTCAATTTGTAGAAAAACATGGCAAAGACTTACACACACTCATCAAAGAACACGCCGGTAAAAGACACGTTTTCTTTGTCTTTGGAGGAACAGATGTTGAAGTTAGGGAGTCGGTTCGTGCAATTACTGAAAAAGAACAAGACGCAATTATTGTGGCATCTTATGGCACTTTTAGTACTGGCGTTAACATTCGAAACTTACACAATATCGTCTTTGCCTCTCCTTCTAAATCTAGGATTCGGAATTTGCAGTCCATCGGTAGGGGTTTACGGATAGGTGATAACAAAGAGAAAGCTACATTATTTGATATTGCAGATGACTTTCGTATAGGCAAATTTGTTAATTATACCTTGAAACACTTTATTGAAAGAGTTAAAATTTACGATGAAGAAAAATTTAACTATAAATTCTATAACATAGAGATAAAAGATGGAAAATAACATAAAGATTGTTAGGTTAGAAAGTGGTGAAGATATTATAGCAAATTATTTTGAAGATGAGGAAACCGGTGCAGTCTTATTAAATTCACCAATGCATATAATCTTTAAAAGAATGCCTACTGGTAGAACAGTAATGATGATGCTACCTTGGTTACCACTAGAATTAATTAAAGACAACCATGCAATTATTGGTTCAGAAAAAATTCTAACGATGATAGAACCAAAAGATGAATTGATAACTTATTACAATAAAATGATTGTTGAAGCTGATGAGATTGTCGATGATGATATGCTTGCTAAGGCATTAGAGGAAGATGAAGATGATGCAAATGAAATGCAAGAATTAATAGAAGAATTTAAAGAACATAGAAAAAAGAATCTACACTAATTATTATTGAGGTATATTATGGCAAATGTTTGTTTTGTTGTGCCTAGTAGTGCTACAAAAGCGTATCAAGATTTATCAAAAGTCTATTCTGCGATTGAACCACCAACTTGGGCATTATTATTAGCTCAAGCTGTCCGCAATAAAGGACATGACCCGGTTATACTCGATTTTGATGCTGAACCAAAAACAAATGAACAAGCATCAGATGATATAGCCAGTACTAAACCAAAATTGGTTGTATTTGTTTTATACGGCCAAAATCCAAATTCAGGCACTACCATGATGATAGGTGCCTCGTCTTTAGCAAAGCAATTAAAACTGAGTCACCCAAACTTAAAAATAGGGTTTATTGGTTCTCACGCTTCTGCTTTACCACAACAAGTAATACAATACGATTATTGTGATTTTGCCTTTATTAATGAAGGTGTTTACGCACTATTATCTTTGTTAGAAACCAACTTAGAAGATGAGTTGGATAAAGTTCCAGGAATTTGGTATAAAAAAGGAGGCCTGCCAAGGCCTTCTTCTCCAGGAACTATCGTACAAACAAAAGATATGGACCAAGTAATGCCTGGTTATGCTTGGGACCTACTGCCTAAACACAGATATTTTTTAGACAAGTATCGCTCTCATTTTTGGCACTCAAATTTTTTACATTCAGGTCGCACTCCATTTGCGGCAATTTATACTTCATTGGGTTGCCAATTTGGTTGTAATTTCTGTATGATTAACATCGTGAACAGAACATCACATGAACAAGAAATTACATCACAAGATTCTAGAGGTATGAGATTTTGGTCTCCAGAATTGGTGTTAAAAGAACTAGAATATTTACATGAAAACGGTGTTCATACAATTAGGCTTACCGATGAAATGTTCTTTTTAAATAAAAAATATTATGTGCCTATATTGCAGGGAATTATTGACAGAGGCCTACAATTTAATTTTTGGGCTTATGCTAGAGTTGATTCTGTTCGTGAGGACCAATTAGAATTGTTTAAGAAAGCAGGAGTAAATTGGTTGGCTCTTGGAATTGAAGCAGGTAATCCAGAAGTTCGTTTAGAGATTGATAAAGGAAAATTTAAACAAGTTGATATTCGTGACGTTGTACAAAAAATTAAAGATGCAAACATTAATGTTCTTGGAAACTATATGTTTGGTTTTCCAGAAGATACAATGGAAACAATGAAAGAAACTTTAGATTTGGCATTAGAATTAAATTGCGAACACGCAAATTTTTATGCAGCCATGGCATTACCCGGTAGTCCATTGTATTTGGAGGCGCAAAAGAATAATTGGGAACTGCCAGAAACATTTGATGAGTTTGCCTTTCTTTCATATGATTGTAAACCATTAAGAACTAAATCACTATCTGCCGCTGAAGTGTTGAAATTTAGAGATGAAGCCTGGCACAAATATTTTTCACATAAACCATTTTTAGATTTGGTAAAAACAAAATTTGGTGAGTTGGCACAAAACAACATTATTGAGATGGAACAAATTAAACTAAAAAGGAAACTTTTAGGTGACTAAACAAGAATTGATTGATTTTGAAAATCGTATAGCCGAACATTTCAATTCAGGTCATATACGAGCACCAGTGCATTTATATTATGGTAATGAAGATGAACTGATTAAAGTATTCGAAAACGTCAATGAAGATGATTGGGTATTTTGTTCTTGGCGTTCTCATTATCAATGTCTTTTAAAAGGTGTGCCGGCAGAAACGATTGAAAAGAGAATTGTGGATGGCTTGTCAATATCTCTTTGTTTTCCAGAACATAAGATTTATTCTTCAGCTATTGTTGGTGGAGTTTTGCCAATTGCTGTTGGTACCGCATTATCATTAAAAAGAAAAGGCAGTACCTCAAAAGTTTATTGTTTTATGGGTGATATGACATCTGAAACTGGTATTGCATATGAATCAATAAAATATTCCATACAACACAAATTGCCAATTAAATTCATTGTTGAAGACAATGGCAAATCTGTTTGTACTGATACTAGAGAAGTTTGGAACGATACTAAACTTACTTACGAAAATATGGACAATGATTATATTTACTATTACAAATATGAAACCAAATATCCACACGCTGGTGCTGGAGTGAGGGTACAATTTTGAAATATTCTGATGAACTCAAAAGGTCAATGGAGTTTTTAGCTTCAGATGACAGGACAATCTTTTTAGGTCAAGCTGTTGCCGAAGCAGGAACTGCTATGTCAAATACCTTAAAAGATGTTTCAAAAGAAAAACTTATTGAATTGCCTGTTGCAGAAGAAATGCAAATGGGTATGACTTTAGGTTTGGCATTGGATGGTTGTATTCCTATTTCAATTTATCCACGATGGAACTTTCTTCTATGTGCAGTTAGTCAATTGATTAATCATATAGATAAATTATCTTATATGTCAGATTATAAAGCAAATATGATTATAAGAACTGGTATTGGTTCTGAAAGACCTCTACACCCACAACATCAACACATAGGTGATTTTACTGATGCTTTCAAATTGATGTGTAAAACAATAGAAGTCATTCGTTTAGATGAACCAGAACAGATTTTTCCTGCTTACGAAAAAGCATTGTTGCGTGATGATAACCGTTCAACAATTATTGTAGAGTGGGGTGATTATTATAATGAAAAATGATTATTACTAAAACACCGTTTAGACTTTCTTTGTTTGGTGGCGGTACAGACTATCCTGCATGGTTTGAAAACAATCCATGTAAAGTTATATCTGCGGCCATGGCAAACTATTGTTATGTTCATTTGAGAGAATTGCCACCGTTTTTTGACAACAAATATAGGTTTGCATATTCTAAAGTCCAGTTCGTAAATAATATTGATGATATAGAACATCCATCAATCAAAGCTTGTTTAGAATATACCGACATTGAACAAGGTTTATCCATAAGTTATGATGGTGATTTGCCAGCAAGGTCTGGTATTGGTTCTAGTTCTTCGTTTACTGTTGGTTTACTTAATGCTTTGTATACCCAAAAGGGTCAAATAATTTCTAAAGAAGAATTGGCAAAAAAAGCAATTTATGTTGAACAGAATATTATAGGTGAGAATGTAGGCATACAAGACCAAATTATGGCTGCTCATGGCGGATTAAGAATTATTGAAATGGGTCCAGGTTCAAATTGGGAATCTAAGCCATTAGTAATAGATGATAAGATATTGGACGAATTTGAAGATAATGTAATGCTAGGTTTTTCTGGTGTAAGTAGGCAAGCAGAAATACAGGCCAAAAAACAAGTTGACAATATCAAACAAGGTAAGTCTGATTTGTACTTACACTCGATGATGAGTCTGACAGAAGAAGCTGAAAAAGTTTTTACTGGCAAATTTGATATCAAAACTGTCGGTAATTTACTTGATGCTGGTTGGCATTTAAAAAGAAATCTAGCAGAAGGAGTTTCTGATGGATGGATTGATGATATTTACAATCAAGCAAAACAAAGTGGTGCTTATGGTGGTAAACTTATGGGTGCTGGCGGTGGTGGCTTCTTTTTCTTTTTAGTGCCACCTAGTGAACAAGAAAGATTTAAACAAAAAATGAACCAAATAAAAGTGTGGGTGCCTTTTCAATTTGATAAAAAAGGCAGTCACATTATATCGTATTCTGAATGAGGTTGTGATGAAATATCCATTAATGCAAAATAATATTAGTAGAGATGACTTAGATAAAGTTATTGCTCATTTAAAAACTACTGACCCAATACTAACAAATGGGCCAAACTGTAAAGCATTTGAACAAGAATGGTCTGACTGGCTTGGCGTAAAATATTCCGTTTTTGTGAACTCGGGTGCTTCATCGAACCTATTGGCGATGTCTGTATTGAAAATTAAAAATCCAGATGGTGGTGAAATTATTGTTCCTCCGTTGACTTGGGTATCTGATATTTCGTCTGTATTACAATGTGGTTTTACACCTGTGTTTGTAGACATTGACCTTGACAATTTGGCAATGACAACAGAAGGCATTTTAAATGCTATTACAGATAAAACAAAAGCAGTATTTTTAAGCCACATACAAGGATTTGATGGCCTAACCGATGAACTGTTAATAGAACTTGAAAAAAGAAATATACCTTTAATTGAAGATGTGTGTGAATCTCATGGTGCTACACACAATCGGCAACCACTAGGAAGTTTTGGATGGATTTCAAACTTCTCTTTTTACTATGCTCACCACATGACTACGATTGAAGGTGGTATGGTGTGTACTAATGATGAAGAAGTGTATGAAATTGTTCGTATGCTTAGGTCACATGGTATGGTCAGAGAAGCTTCAAGCCAAGAAACCAAAGAAAGGTATATCAAAGAAAATCCTCAACTCAATCCAGATTTTATCTTTTCTTACCCGGCCTATAACATGAGAAATACGGAAATTGGCGGTATAATTGGAAGGAGCCAGTTGCCATCATTAAACGGAAATGTTATACTTAGAAACAGAAATCACGAATACTTTCTATATTTGTTGGATCCCAAAAAATTTAAGACTGATTTTAAATTAGAAGGTGCTAGTAATTATGCTTTTAATTTGATTTTGAATGAAGCAGATGATGTGTATGTTGAAAGGTTAATGAGTAAAATGAGAGAAGAAGGTATAGAGTTTAGACGAGGTAGTGCTGGTGGTGGTAACCAACTAAGACAACCATACCTTAAAAACTATGTACCTGAAAACTACTATAAACAATTTCCAAATACCGAACACATTCATTCTTATGGTTTTTATCTTGGCAATTTTCCATCAATGAAACAGGAAAATATCAAAGATATTTGTAATATATTGAACGGAGTTTAAAATGGCTAATATTTTGGTCACAGGTGGCGCAGGTTATATTGGTTCAATGTTGGTGCCTGAATTGTTGAAAGAGGGACATAATGTTACTGTATTAGATAACTTTATGTACAAACAATCATCTTTAAATCATTTGTGTGGTGAACCAAACTTTAATGTTTACAAAGGCGATGTTAGAATTAAATCTGATATCTCTCCTTTACTCAATCAAGCTGATGTGATTATACCATTAGCCGCATTGGTTGGTGCGCCATTGTGTAATATAGATCCAGTTGGTGCTACAACAATCAACAAAGATGCAATTTATATGATGTTGGAAAATCTAAGTTACAATCAACTTGTAATTATGCCAACAACAAATAGCGCTTATGGTACAGGTGATGAAAATAATTTTTGTAATGAACAATCACCTTTGAATCCCATTTCTAAGTATGCAATTGATAAAGTGCAAGTTGAAAATAAATTGATGGAACGTGATAATGCCATATCTCTCAGACTTGCTACAGTTTTTGGTATGTCACCTAGAATGAGAATTGATTTGTTGGTAAATGACATGGTTTACCGAGCAGTCAATGACAAAGCGGTAGTATTGTTTGAAGGTCATTTCAAACGCAATTACATCCATGTTCGGGATGTTGTTCGTGCTTTCTCACTTTCTTTAAATCAAAATGGTATAATGAGAGGACAAATCTATAACGTGGGTTTGTCTAGTGCAAATGTGTCAAAGAAAGAGCTTTGTGAAACAATTAAAGTCTTTGTACCGGGCTTTACAATTCTTGAAGCTGAAACTGGCGTTGACCCAGACCAAAGAAACTATATTGTCTCAAATGAAAAAATTGAGTCGGCTGGTTTTGTTCCTAAATATACATTGCAAGCTGGCATACAAGAACTCATTAAAGGTTATAGAATGATTAAAAACTCCAAATATGGGAATATTTAATATGAGTGAAAAAAAGACTAAACATTATGTGAACAATGCCGACTTTTTGGAAGCATTAGTTAAGTATAAAGATGATTGTAAGCTTGCAGAAGAAAAAAACATACCAGAACCTCCAATACCTAATTATGTTGGTGAGTGTTTTTTAAAGATTGCTGACCACCTGTCTCGCAAACCAAATTTTATATCATACTCTTTTAGGGATGAAATGATTTCTGATGGTATTGAAAACTGTCTCATGTACTTCAGAAATTTTGACCCAGACAAATCTAAAAATCCTTTTGCGTATTTTACTCAAATCATTTATTATGCCTTTTTGCGGCGTATTATGAAAGAGAAAAAACAACTCTATGTCAAATACAAAGCAACAGAACAATATGGTGTTTTAGATGAATTTGAGATGTTCGAAGATTCAAATGGTAATATTAGGCAATTTGAATTATACGAAAATATTTCTGAGTTTATTCATAATTTTGAAGAAAATAAACGTAAAAAGAAAGAAAACAAAACCAAAGGCCTTGAAAACTTTTTAGGAGAATCATATGAATAAACAGAAAGTTTTTAATCACATCGAACACCTCAAAGAAAAACATGAGGAAATAGATAAAAGATTAAAACGTGCTGTTGAACTTCATAGTAATGATTTTATTATTACAACACTCAAAAAAGAAAAGTTACATTTGAAAGATGAAATTCAAAAACTAAGTAATGATTACAATACCGTATAGTAAAGAGAACTTAAATATAATCAGCCAGTTAATAAAGAATTCTTTAACACCAGATTTATTACCTAAAAAATGGGTTGAACGTAACTCAACCAACCCAATGTTTGGCCACTGCCATACTGCGGCTGCTTGCCTTCAAAAAATATTTACTACCAAGTATATTAAATTGTACCGTGCTTTAGATGATGAAGGTATCTGGCATTGGTGGGCCGTTACTGTAGATGGAGAACTAATTGACCTCACTTCTGAACAATACACATCTCAAGGAAGAATACCTCCTTATGATTTAGGTCAAAAGGCATCAATGTTGGGGTTTGATTATAGAAAAAGGGTACTAACTCTTTTGGATAAGGTACTGGATAATTATTCTTCAAACCGGACACCGCCATGATAGTCTTTGTCAAGGCCCTTTGTCAAGCGTTTTTGCTTACATTTGCCAAAAAAAGTGCTTGATTTTTAATCTATAATATGTTACATTAACGTCTATGAAAATTTGTATATTAGGTGATACTCATTTTGGAGCTCGTGGTGATTCACTAGATTTCCATAGTTACTTTCGTAAATTCTACGAAGAAGTATTTTTTCCCTATCTAAAAGAGAACAACATTTCGGTAGTATGCCAAATGGGTGATTTATTTGATAGGCGCAAGTTTATCAATTTTAACTCCCTACATTTATCTAAAAAATATTTCTTTGACCGACTCAAAGAGAATAACATCTCATTATACGCTTTGATTGGCAACCACGATGTAGCCTTTAAAAACACACTTGAGGTGAATTCACCAAAACTTTTGTTAAAAGAATATGATAACATTTTTTTGGCTGAAGATTTTTATGGAGAAAACTTTGACGGTGTAAATATCGATTTTGTGCCTTGGATTTGTGATGATAATGAAGATAAAATCTTTGAGATGATGAAACAGTCAAAATCACAAATTTGTTTTGGTCATTTTGAGATTGCTGGATTCCAAATGGACAAAGGTACAATTTGTGACCATGGCATGGATAAAAAGTCTTTATCGAAGTATGATGTTGTTTTATCTGGTCATTTTCATCATAAGTCAACAGATGGCAACATCACATATGTCGGTACTCCATACGAAATGACATGGGCAGATTATAATGACAATAAAGGGTTTCATATCTTTGATACAGAAACCAGAGAGTTGCAGTTTGTACAGAATCCCTTTAGAATGTTTAACAAGGTCATGTATGATGATGGTGATACCGACTTTGAGTTTTGGAAAAATTATGACTATGACATTCTAAAGGGTACATATGTTAAAGTGGTTGTTTTGAATAAGCAGAATCATTATCTGTTTGATTTTGTGGTAGACAACTTGGATAAAGCCGGTTGTGCTGATGTTTCTATTGTTGAAGATTTTACCGACCTGTCTTTAGATGCCGACCAAGACATCATAGACCAGGCAGAAGATACAATGACCATTCTTTCCAAGTACATTGACGGCTTGACATTAGATGTAAAACCTGATAAACTTAAAAGTCTTATGAAAGAACTTTATGTTGAGGCATTGAATACTGAAGTTGCAGAATGATTTTATTTCGTACCGTACGATGGAAAAACCTGTTAAGTACAGGTAACTTTTTTACAGAAATTAAACTAGACAATAACACCAACACCTTGATTGTTGGTGAGAATGGTTCTGGCAAATCAACTTTGTTAGATGCTTTGTGTTTTGGTCTTTTTGGTAAGCCTTTTCGTTCAATCAATAAACCACAATTAGTAAACTCAATTAATGGCAAAGATACCGTTGTTGAAGTTGAATTTGATACAAACAATAAATCATATAAGATTGTTCGTAGCATCAAACCAAATAAGTTCGAAATATATCAAAACGGCGATTTGTTGAATCAAGAGGCCGCTGCGAGAGACTACCAAGATTTTTTGGAAAGATTCATCATTAAGTTAAATTACAAATCATTCACTCAGATTGTAATTCTTGGTTCAGCTTCATTCACACCATTCATGCAGTTATCGGCATCTGATAGACGAGCAATCATTGAAGATTTATTGGATATTCAAATTTTTTCCACAATGAATGGTCTGTTAAAAGATAAAATCTCAACAAACAAAGAAGAACTTACAGACAAAAAACATAATATAGATTTGACACAACAGAAATATGATATGCAGAAAAAGCATATTGAAAATCTGAAACAAAACAATGATGATAAGGTGAATCAATATGTTGTTGAAATAGACAACAATAATGCCATAGTTAATTCTTTGTTGTCCAATGTTGCAATACTTACGACACAAACAGAAGAACTACAGAAAATTGTAAGTAATAAAATTGACACCGAAAACAAGGTCAAAAAAATTACAAAGTTTGAATCTCAAATAGAAAGTAACCTATCCAAGTTTAGAAAAGATATTGGGTTTTTTCAAACACATGATAATTGTCCAACTTGCCGGCAGGCCATCGAAGAAGGTTTTAAAGAAGAAGAACTAAACAATTTGAACAATAAAGTTTCTGAATGTGAACATGGTTTATCTGAACTTGAAAAGAAACTGTTGGTAGAACAAAACAAATTAAATGACATATCAGAAAAACAAAAAGAACTCAATCAGAAACAAGTAGAAATTGCCACTATTAATACTACAATCACCGAAACAAATAAGATGATTGCTAGGTTGAATAGGTTGGTTGAAGAACTTAAAGACACAAAGCAATTTACCGATAAAGAAGAACAAGAATTAAACATCATTAATGATACATTAAATGACTTAAAGCAACATTTACGCACTCTTATAGATGAAAAAACTTACTTTGAAGTGGCATCATCGTTATTGAAAGATTCTGGCATTAAAACAAAGATTGTCAAACAGTATCTACCAGTTATCAATAAATTAGTCAACAAATATTTGGCTTCTTTGGACTTTTTTGTAAACTTTAACCTTGATGAATCATTTAGAGAAACAATCAAGTCTAGGCACCGTGACGATTTTACCTACAATAATTTTTCTGAGGGTGAAAAACAACGAATAGATATGGCACTAATGTTGACTTGGCGTGCTGTTGCTAAGCTAAAAAATTCATCAAACACCAACCTATTGATACTTGATGAAACATTTGATTCATCTTTAGACGCCAATGGAACAGAAGAACTGATGAAGATATTACATATGTTGGAAGGTGTAAATTTGTTTGTTATCTCACACAAAGGTGATATACTACAAGATAAGTTTGCTAATGTAATTCGTTTTGAGAAAGTTAAGAATTTTTCTAGGATAGTAAAATGAGTGAAGTGTTAACGATTGATACCTCAATTGGTATTCAAAAAGAAGTAAAACTGGAACCATTGTCGTTATATGATGAGAATCATCCAATGTTACAAATGAAAATGCCAGAATATACTGAGCCTTTACCAAATGTCAACATGAATAATCTGATTACCAGAATGAAGATGACAATGAAGAAGTTTGGTGGTATTGGTTTATCTGCCAATCAGTGTGGCATCAATACAAGAATTTTTATAATTGGTACGGATGATTATCAAATTGCCTGTATTAATCCAAAAATTGTAAATCAGTCGGCAGAAATTTCAAAAGATTCAGAAGGTTGCCTCTCTTATCCTGCGTTTACACTTAAAATAGAAAGACCTAAATGGGTTGATGTTGAGTACACAGATGAAAACGGCGAAGTTGTTCAAACTAGGTTAGAAGGTTTAACTGCTAGATGTTATCAACATGAACTAGACCATATGAATGGAATTCGTTTTGTTAATCATGTAGGCCAAGCATCAATTATGTTGGCAAGGCAGAAACAACAAAAGTTAATTAAGAAAATTGTTCGTAACAGAAAAAATAATGGCTTACTCTTTTGACCCCAAAGATGATGTAGAAACACAATGGCAGAAATGGCAAGATTCTGGCCTTGAGTTTGAAAACATTGATACTGATAAACTCCGTGAGAGAACTATTGAAGAACTCACTTATGTTTCTCAAATGGATGTCCGTGAATACACACTATTTCAAAAGTGGTGTGAAGTACAAGACAAATACCCTTCTGTTGTTGTAAATGATTTGTGGGAAGGTGAGAGTCTTGTATTGAAAGATGAAGACCAACGCCGAGCAATCCAAGAAGTAAAAACTAATATTTGGCATCCAAATGATGTAGAAGAATATTTGGCATTAGAACCTGAACTGGTCTATGCCAACAAACAAGATGATTTGCCTGAATTGTGGAACTGTATTCGTACATTCTCATCCACAATGAAGAACAATGCCAATATTGGGCGTAATCTAAACTTTATTGTAAAAGATAAAATTACAAAGAAGTATCTTGGTGTTATTTGTATTTCATCTGATTTCTTAGACTTAACACCGAGAGACAAGTACATTGGTTGGGACAGAGAACTCAAAACCAAGAAGATGATTAATCATAGTGCCATTGGTTCTACAATTGTGCCTTTGCAACCACTTGGTTTTAATTATGTTGGTGGTAAGTTACTTGCTCTATTGTGTCTATCTGATGACGTACAAGAAAAGTGGAAAGAATTGTATGGTGATATACTTGCAGCTGTCACCACAACATCTCTTTATGGTAAGACCAAGGCTGGTGGGTTATCACAATACGATAACTTAGATTATTGGCAGTCTATGGGTTTCACAGCAGGTTCTGTCTCATTCGAACCACTAAAAGAAACACGATACATGATTCGGGAATGGTTGAAAACAAATCACACTAGAAAATACTTTGATTGGTATGTTGCAAAGAAACCATCAGGTCAACCACATAAGCGTGACCATAAGAATCGTTCACTTCAATTTGTTTACTCTCAATTAAATATACCAAAAGAATTAATCAAATCAGAACACGCTCGGGGAATTTATTGGTCACCACTTTATGCAGAAACCTGTGAGTTTCTCCGAGGCGAACATGATGGCAAAAATATGAAAAAGTGTTTTGATTCTAGCGTAAATGACCTAAGTAATATATGGAAACAAAAGCACGCCAAACCAAGAATCAAACAATTGGTTAAAAAAGGCAGAGTTTCTGATGAGTCACTCTTTTATGATAACTTGGCAATTATGACTTGGGAACAAACAAAAGAGTCTTATTTGCCGCAAGTAGGCCGATAAATATCTTATAATATAGTCATTATGCGGTGTGTTGTAGAACAGAATAGATGTCCAATCTATTTGCCTGGTGCAAACCCAGGACGCCGCTCCAGTTTGGGTCCTGGTAGTAATACTTTATTACTACTCTCTTATTAATACTTTCGTACTACTATGTTGCCTACGAGCAACAAACCACTACCAGGACCCACCTTTCGCTTGACAAACCCTGTGGTTGTGTTATACTCCATAGTGTTGATTGAAAGAATTCTATGACTAGCGTTACACAAAAATCTCAACTTGCAAAATTGATGGCAACCGAGAATATCACGGTTGAACATAAAAAAACAAGGACTGCCTACTTTGATGTTAAGAATCGGGTATTGGCTTGTCCAATCTGGCAAGAAATGTCTGGTCCCATGTATGACCA
>Ga0099848_1000128_pt1 | contig 31276 bp, 43 predicted proteins | sample CB_VirMetaG_3_FD_78179 | JGI IMG/M metagenome (GOLD analysis project Ga0099848, IMG submission 78179) | Freshwater to marine saline gradient viral communities from Chesapeake Bay - CB_1508_1S Viral MetaG | ecosystem: Environmental > Aquatic > Marine > Coastal | place: USA: Chesapeake Bay...
GTCTCTCCTTGGATACCTTGCGGACCTTGAGGACCAGTAGCACCAGTTAAGCCAGTCTCTCCTTGGATACCCTGTGGTCCTTGAGGACCAGTAGCACCAGTTAAGCCAGTCTCTCCTTGGATACCCTGTGGTCCTTGAGGACCAGTATCGCCAGTTAAGCCCGTCTCTCCTTGGATACCTTGTGGACCCTGAGGACCAGTCTCTCCTTGGATACCTTGCGGACCTTGAGGACCAGTAGCACCAGTTAAGCCAGTCTCTCCTTGGATACCTTGCGGACCAATGGGACCAGTTGCATAATCTAAAGTAGACCATTCGCTGGACCCATTTCCAATCTTAAATTTTTCAGTATCAGTTTCAATCCCAAGTTCGCCAACAGCGAGGATTGGATTGGCTGATGTCCACTGCGCCGCTGTTCCACGGCGAAGTTGAATAACTACTGCCATTAAACTCCTCCTGCATCAAATGGGGCAATACCACCATAGTTTGTATCTGGTTCGCCACCATCAATATTGCCAGCGGCAAGTAACGATCCTCCACTAGGCTGCGCTGCTTCCCACCGTTGATTTGTTGTACTGTAGGTTAATACATCTCCATTTATTGGCTCTGGAATGTAAACGTCTGACAACTCTTCTAGTTCATTATAGTTGTGAATCTTAACAAAGATACTTCCAGCTCCACCACCAGCTGATTTAACAACCCAACCTACAAATGTACCATGATTAGGGGCAGTTGGTAAAGATGTTTGCCAACCCCCAGCAACCGTACTGCTTAGATAGATTGGTTGACCACTTGAATAGATGTTGGTATTTAATCCTTGTAATAGACCGTAAACTTGAATATAACCATCATCTCCGTGTGCAAGATTTTCACATGCCAAGCCAACAGTTGGAGCTGATGTTGCTTCTGAAGTGGCAATAGCCTTGGTTACTTGTAAGGTATCTGTTCCCTGAGAACCAGATACATATACAATGTCACCCTTATTAATAGTTACGTTAGACGAATTGTGAACTCTTTGATAAAGTCCAGTACCTAAGTGAAACTCAACCCCATTGGTCGTTTGTAGAATGGCCGTATGGTAATCTGTATCCCAAGATAACTCACCAGGATTTAAAGTTGGGTCTGTTATCGTCGTGTCTAACGTAAGCGAACCAGTGTTTACACCAGTAACGGTAATGTTATCGGTAAGGCCAACAATGTAAGAAGAACCTGTAGATGTAACTACAATTTCGTTTTCTGTTCCACTAACAGTAACACCGCCAGCACCAGCTGGTGCGGGAACCCACGAAAGATCTGCATCACTCCAAGTTAATACTTGACCATTTGTTGCCGTTCCCTGTCTTAAAGCCGAAACGGGATGCGTATGCGTCTTTAACGTTAAGGAGATGTCAGAAAACTTTTTATTGATCGGGTCGTTTACGTTTGGTCTCATTTTTATTCATAGCCTTATATGCTCTGTTTAGCTCTGGATCCTTTGCCCTAAGATAGGCAACTACCTCCTTAAGCTCTGTAGAAGATTCATCGTCAAGTGCTTCCCTAAGAAGCTTTGCCTCTTCTTTCTTTGCTTCTGGAATAAAGCCAAACAGTTTTCTAGTTACTGTACCAAGGCCAAGATACCAAGCTCCTATCACAACAGCTACAATCAACGCAGTCCACAAACCAAGCTCAATTAGTTCCTGCCACTTTGGAGTAGCATCAACTACTTGCGAGGTTTGTAAGATCGTGTCTTTGGCTTTCTCAAGGATCTCGGTCTGTTGCGAAATCCCTTGATGGGATCTTTCGACAATTTCTCTGAGTCTTGGTGGAGTTTGTTCTGTTGCTTCGATGATTCCTTCATAGTTAGTTATTGCTTCTTGAGCTAGGTCTTGAATATCAAATGAGTTTGTTTGAATTCGTTTTACCTGACTACAACTGCATAAAACTAGTAGTGTCATCATTATCATCAAGATGCGGTATGTTGTCACTACGAACCTCCGATCCTCTAACAAGCGATAACGATAGCGATTGCAAATAATTGCGTATGTCGTGAACGTGTCTTTCTAACTTGCTAATTCTGTTATCAAGGCTTTTGTTTTCATATACCTTGAGTTGACTTAATGACTTGATCTCGCCTTCTAACCTAGCAAGTCTACCAGCTAGCCAAACAGCACAGCCTACAAGCGGAATTACAATGGAACCAATGACGGCTAGAAGTGCTTCAACCGTCATAGTGTCACCACGCCAGCCATTTCTAGTTTAATCGCGATTGCGTGTGTAGACGTAACGCTTGGATCAATTCCTGGGGGTACAGATCTAACAATATCATATCGCCAACCAGTTCCAGATCCGCTATATGTGTCGTAGGTTGGTGATGGTCCTGATACAATTGGGGAAGACACACCAAGTGTTAGAGTAACACCAGCAGCAACCCTAACAAAGAAGGTTCCACAAGTAACTCTATAATCAGCATCATCACGCCTTTGCTCTCTGGTATAGTAGAAACCAACTGTTTGGGTTCCATTGTTTGTGACCGTAAAGGATTGGCTGGTGCCTGCTCCTGTAATTGCGGTCATCGTGAGCGGACCAAGATTTGGGGGCGTAATCTGCGTTTGGGCAAGTGTTGTTGTTCCGCTCGTAAGATTGAACTGACCATAGCTTACAGTATTTGATACCGTACTATGGCTATACAAGGTCTTTCCAGAGGTCAGATCGACATCATCGCCAAAAATTGTCTTGCCTGTTACACTCAACGATCCTTGATTGCTTGCATTTGTAGCCTTAACTATAATTCCACTGGTTGAAGAGTTGGCCTTGACTGTAATTCCACGACTATTTGCAGTATCATCAGCAAGTACCTTTACATCATAGCCAGTACCAAGCATTGAGTTTGATAGAATACCAGCTGTAAAAGTTTTCTGTCCAGCGATTGTTTGGTCATCCGCAAGCGTTGCAATTATGTTTTTTGATCCTACACTCAGTGATGATACATCTAGTTCGGGATGGACTGTAACGGCTGTGTTTGTAATAGAGATACCGTTTTTCTTGACATTGGATCCATCTCTAGCCTTAAGTCTTAGTGTGCTGGAGGCACCCGTAGATGCTATATCAGCGGAACCGCTAAGTAAAACATCTGCTTGGAATGTCTGATCTTCCACAAAGGTTTGTTCGTTTCCAGTAGAAACGTTACCAGCCGCCGTGTCCCAAGTTGTACCGTTCCATACACCAAGCGATGAATTAACGGTATCATACCAAAGAAGACCAGTATCATCCGCATGAGGGGTTGGATCTGATGCGTGATAGAAGATTCTACCAGCCTTATCAAGAACACCCCTCTCATTAAACATATTAAGTATGACACCCGTGCTATCCTCGAATGTAAGATAGGTTAACGGAGTTTCATCTTGTCGAATCTTTAGTGTACGAGTTGTTGCATTCCATCTCAATCCCGTGCCTGAAGGGGTTAAATTGTTTATTGTATTATCGGTATTAACAAGAAAAACAATTTCTTTGTTATGATTCACTGAGTTGTCTAGACCAGCCTGCGAAAGAGTTTGCACGGTCCATGAATTATCGCTAGTAGTATACTTCCAGGTAAGAGAACCCTCTGTGTAAGGCTCGTTATCGGCTGGACTTGTTGGAAAGCTAATTGCCATGTTATGATACTCCTAATACTGGTGCTGACATATCTACCCAAAAGCCAACACCATCTACGGGAAAGGCGGGGGATTTAGGAAGCCAGATATATACGCGACCGTTTGTAAGGCTGTACCAGATAGAACCAAACTCAAACTCTAATGTTGAGGGAATCCACTGTGGACCCACCTCTTGTGCAAAGAATGTTCCACCAAGTTCTCCAGATCCAATTTGAAGTTGGCTTGGAAGAATCTTTCCATCAAGACCAAGAGTGGCAATTCCAGTAGCAACGCCAAGTTGTGTGGTTACGTTTAGGTCAATCTGATCATCGACGTAATCCTTGTCTGCATAATTCGGATCATCAGATCTCGGTACAAGATCAAGGGTGTCGTGAATTTCCTGAATGGCACCAAGCAGTTGGGCTGTATTGACATTGAACTGCGATGCCGTTAGTCTTGTACCAGTAAGCCACGTAACTAATGGAGAAGAATAGACTTGCTTTCTAAACACTCTAATCTTTTCACCAGCAGCTATGGGCGGAAGATATACTGTAGTGCCGTTGTCTAAGGTTACGGCATAATTCTCTGGAATAGTAATTTCAGTGATGGTATTAGTCGCCTCATCAATAGTAATCCACGATGATTGAACAAGTCCAAGTGCCCTGTATTCCCTTGTGCTTACATTGGATAGACCAAGCAGTGTTGGTACGTCCTTTCTAAATACAGAAATCTGATCCTGTATATCGAAAGTATCCAAGAAGTCAATGGGTGCATAGGATACTGGGACTTCGTAATTCGTATCGAAATACGTATTTGTTAAGTCTGTATTTGTCGGCATGTTACCTCTTTGAGGAATTCTTTCTGTTAAAGATACTTCTAAATTCTATCTGCGTGATGTTGCACGGAGACGGTGTATCGTTGATGATGTCAATCACGGTATCCTCAGATACCCCAAAGATCTTCGATACGAAGATTCCATCGACATCGATATACCCAGAGTCTGTTAAATTCGTTGCCGAAAACTCAGACTCAAGTGGATTAGTTCTATTCAATCTGGTTGCTACAACCTTATAGGAACCAGTATTGTGGTGTCTTGTTGTCATTGTCTTGAGATTTAAAACGCCTTCAACAACTTGATTATCTGCTCTATATAGAACGGTTGACAATCTAGCAAGCATTCTAAAACCAACACCAACATACACGGCTTTTCCATAGTATTGTGTAATGTCGATCCCACCGTAGTAGAAAATTGATTGACCAGCCGAGTTTTCTCTCTCAGTAAGTTCAATCATTTCTCCTTCAACCCAAAGATATACATTTCCATCTGGAAGAATATATGGAATCGTGATTTGTTCCGTTTCTTCATTTATACTACCAGCTGATAAAGTAAAGCAAAGCATTCCGTCAAGTCGAGGTACGTCGACGTCTTCTCGCTCAAGTAGATTCTTATAGATAAACCATCTATCGCCATCAGTACTTGTCTTTACAACAGCATACAGGTAGTTATCCCATACATTGATTGAGTATGCTTCGACATCCTGTGGAAGTACATATCTCCAGAATGCAGACTGTACAATCTCATTGCTAGAGAATCTGTTTCCGTAGATATAAATGTTCTGCTTTGCATCAGCATCTACAGCAATGACATAGTTTTGAGACGTGGCAACACATATAGAACCTATGTTTGTTGGTAGGTAGTCTGGAATTGTTGATGACAACTCTAGTGCCGTGTTAAATTCTCGACTGTCTGCATTAAAGTAAACATATAGTCTCGATGGTGCATAGAAGTAAATCTGCGAACCAAGCGTTACTGGGTCGGTTCCCTCGAGAGTTGTGTAGAATGTTGTGCTTGAAATCTCTGCCGTTAACGGAGAGATGACGTTATCATCTCCCTTAAGTTCAAACTGAACGCTACCACGGCTGTTGATAAACATATACTTATTGAACGGCAACATTGCCGTGATCTCTGAGTAGGTGTTGCTTGCTGCACGAATGTCAATTGGATCTATGTATGTAATGTTTGACGGATCATCAAGCCATAGATTCTCGAGGTCTCCAAGTCTACTGGAGAATACTACATCTCGCGCAGAGAAGAAGATTCTATCTCTGAAGTTGCATAGTGAGTTGATCTCGACATGCACAGCCTCGTCATTTTCCATGAATGGAGACGGTCCTGGGTTTGAGTCTCTGTCTCCATTTAGTCTTGGTGTCCAATCAACTGGCTGAAGAGTCCATCCAGTATCCGTATAGGTAAGACGCTGAGGCATTCTGTTCTTGTCAATGACGGAACAGTAGTCTGGAGTTCTAACACGCTGGGTATAGGGCACACCAGCGCCGTCAACCGCAGGACCACTATGCGCCGTGGACTCTAGACCCTCTGGAAAGGATACAATTCTATAGTATCCAGATCGCATTTCAAGATATGGTCCATCGCAGAAATAGATCTTTCCATTTCCATCGATGGTTCCTGCATACTCTGTCTTGCTGTCATACAGCAACTTGAGCATGTCTGCTGCACTTGTGTCTGAGGTGTCTGGATTTCCGTTGTTTGCAAACCAGTCATTTAGGTCTGGTGGAAATCTAAGTTCATTGAAGGCTGCGACTGATTGTCCAAGCCACGGAGATTCAAAGTCTCCATAGATGAAGTCTTCAACTGGAATGAACTTGTTAGTTAGATTTGGATCCTTAGTAAGAGCAGCTGGAAACGAAGCATCATAGTAAAGACGGCTATCTCCACTTACCTTGCTTACTTTAGCGGAGGTAAAGTATGTAACCTTTGCTCCAATTACATCATCAATATCGGTTTCTGCTCCAGTAAAGTCAACTGTCTTTCCAGAAGTTCCAGATGTGAATCCAGCCTTTACTGCTGTGTTTAGAAACAGAAGATTCAATCCAGTCTGCAGTGTCTTGAGCGTCTTGTCGCTTGAGTAAACGACATAATCTCTACTTACTCTGGATAGAATGCCGTTTGCTAAAGCCTGATCGTAGACCGCCTTTGTGTTGTTATCTCCATAGGATGCTGCAGCTACCTTTACTGGATATCTAACATCATCGCTATCGATAGATGCCGTATCGGCATCGTCTACAACGGCAAGATCAGCATCCGTTGGATCCCACTGGTTGGCGGGAGTTACTGATGTCCACGAATTGTCTGATACCTTCATAATATAGATAAGATTTGCTGCTGGATTTACAGCACTTCTATCTACGATAATTAAAAAGCGTCTTTCTCTATCTACTTGAAACCACACAAACTCTGGTTTTGCCGACGATGGCAGAAAGCTTAGGTCATATCCTCCGCTTCCAGACAACACGGTAAAGCCAGGTCTCTTTTCAATTGATCTTTCCAAGGTAACTAGACAGTTGTCCAGCTCCTCGGCTTCAAATGCCGTTCTTCTGGAAGCTGGCTGTCTGCTCACCCCACCACTTAGTGTTGGAATTGAGATGATAGCTGGTTGCATTACAGTCCTCTTCGTCTATAGTTTGTCCAGTTAGTATAGGGATATCGATATGTCGAGTACCTAGCGTCTGGATTAACTTCAAAAATGTTTCTGTTCTTGTCGGCTGAATCGCTCTGCTTTGCCTTGATTCTAGACATAAGCTGGAATTCAGCAAGGCTACGATCAGCATCCGAATCACCCTGAACGAGCATCTGATATCGACGCATAGCGTCACCAAGAATAGACCTCTGCGCTGCGGTGTCAAGTTGTTCCCACTTAAGTAGGAAGATGACATCGACAACATACTCCTCATTGACATTCCATATGTCGGTGGAGTCGGTCATATTGAATAGCTTTGCTGGAGATGTCTCTGTAAGCCTTGCCTGAATGACGTAGTTGTCTTCATTGATGTGCTTGCTTACGAGAGTTGCGGAAATTACTCCAGCGTAATCATCCGTTGGATTTGTGATAAAGATGTAGCCATCATTATCTGGAGTGTATACCTTACGAATCTTATTGTCATTCTGTCCCTTGATCTGATAATCTAGGGATAATTGATCCAATAGAAATTCAGAGATACCTGTGTCAATCCCCGATGCTTCTTCGAGATCTGACACTAGGCTTTCTCCAGCTGATAGCAGCATCATATTCACTGCGTCTAGTCTAGTTAAATAACCCATAGTGTTTTCCTTATATGTTGGGGAGAAAAACCACACTCCCCCTTTCGGGGGAGCATGGCTGTACGACGATACCGTGGGTATCGAAGAGATTTAGGATCACCTCCTTCAAAAGCGGACAACAAGCTGTGAAACAAACACGTTGTCTTGCCCTCCTTTCCTGTTGAGGTGAAGTTAGATCTGAACTTAGGCGTATGGGAAGTCGTTTGCTGCGGTCTCCACGTACTCGCGGGTAAGACCAGCGATTTCGCGAAGCATTGCGCGGGCCATAGCTGCCTCTGAGCCACCGCTTCCTGCACCATCAACTTGTGCAAATACCGCACCAGCACTGGTGAATAGCTTGTTATCAGCCTGATCCCAGGCCGTGTCGGTATCGGTATTGGTTGCGGTTGGACCAACGAGAACAGCCGCGCACTCTGGACGAAGAACGCCAGTGCCGTTCATGCTGCTAGCAACAGTGAAGGTGGTGTTTCGGCGGATGTCATCGACGGTGTCGACCTTGAGACCCTGAAGCTTGAGTGCAGCAACAGCGCCTCTCTGGAAGACAACACCAACAATACCAGCGTTGCCGTAGCTGAGGTTATAACGAGCCTCGCCAACTGCGCCAGCAGTGTAGTTGCTGACTGGAAGGTGGTTGCTCTTGATGATCTTTGCGCCCATGTAGTCGAGGCTGTCCATGAGGCCGTTGAGACCCTGGGAGAGCTGTGCGCCAAGGCCACCAGCCTGAGCAACGCCACCGAACATTGGCTGTAGGTAGTTTGGATTTGCCGCGTCGGTACGAGCAACACCAAGGGCACGAATGTCCTGGAATGCGCGTGGAGTTACGGCAAGGTAAACGCCTTCGGTTGGAGCGTTGATGGTCTGGAGGTAGACAAGGAAGTCCTCGACTGCCTGAAGAGCCTTGAGTGCAGCATTGGTGCGCTCGTCGCTGGTGCCAACTGAGATCTGATTGCCAAGGAACTCGAACTCTGGTGCAATGAATACTGGACCAGTTGGAACACCGCGTGGGTCGGTGAGTGAGTATGAGCCAGCATCGTTGGTGCCTGACCAGTTGAAGTCTTCCATACCAGCACGGGCGATGTATGCAGCAATCTGCTTGTCGCGGGTGTTGGCAAGGGTAAGACCAGCCTGACGTGCGAGTTCTGAGCGGAACTCCCACTGGGTCTGCATGAGGTCGACATTGTCCATCTCAAAGTGTGCTGCGATTGGACGCTTGTCAAGCTTGATAGCAATGGTGGTGCTGACTGAGTCGGTACCGCCAGTAAGCTCTTCGCCTGCTGCCCATGCTGGCTTGAGGTTTACGGTGCCAGTGAGTGGGAACTCCATTGAGACACCGCTTGAAATGGTTCGGCTCTCAACGAGAGACTCGAACATGTTGTATGCATCGTATGCGTGCATGACTTCGCCTGACCAAACTGAAAGCCAAAGCTTGTTTGCTCCGGCGATTGGTCCTGAAATGCCTGCATCAACGTTTGAGCGATAAACTAGATCGCCTGCTGCGAGATCTGGATATGCCATTGTCTTCTATTCCTTATTGTAATGAATTAAAGTTTGTCCGCGACATTCTGGTTTCTACCTGTGCGCGGAATTTTGGGTCCGAAGCGAAGCGAGGATCGCTACGCTCTGTATAAAATTCGGACTTGCTGGTGTACGGACCCGTTGCACTAGCCGTTGCCGTTGCCGCGCCAACCTTCGTGCCACCAACCTTTGGTGGTTCATTCGCGGTTGTCTTTGGCTTTGCTGCGTCGTACTTGGCCTTTAGACCAAGAAGTGCAACTTCCCAAGAAGGTGTAGCCAGTGCTGCATTGACGGCCTTTTGATCGGCTTCGGTCAGATTCTTACTTGCCCAATCAAATACTCTGGCAAGTTGATCCTTTCCTCCAATCGCCTGTGCCGCCTTGTCATAGGCTAGCGAGAGACGGGCCTTCTGTCCCTCAAGGTAGTCGTTGATCACATAGTCTGGTAGCTGCGTCTTCTGCTTGATTGCCGCAAGAGACTCTTCGGAAAGAGTGCCGTTTACGGTAAACTCAGTAGAGTAGGCTGTCCATTCATCCTGTGTCAGCGAGACTTCCTTTGTCTCTCTGGTCGCTGGCTCTTCAACCTTTGGCTTGTCTGGAATCCGCAGTTCCTCTGGAATCACTGGAATTGGATCTTCCTGTGGTTGCTCCTGAGCCGCAGTTTCGACTGGCTGTGAGGGTTCAAGCCGCTTCTTTAGTTCTGAAATCTCCTGTCTTGCCTTTGTATACTCTCCCTGTGCGCTCTTGAGGGCGGTAAACCAGTCTTGAGCGGACTTGAAGTTAGAGGGAATATCGATGTTGTTTCGTGTCACGTGGGTTTCAAAGGCAACCGCCTCGCGGTCGACGGGAGTTGAAACCTCGGATTGTTCAGCAACTGGCTGAGTCGTTGGTTCGATGTTGTCTGACATTATTTATCCTTAACTGATGGTACAAGTAAATGTATCGATTATGGTGCTTGTTGGAACGTCGGTAATAGTGAAGGTGTCAACACCAGAAGAGCTTGCAAATTTCTTTGTAAATCCTACGTATTGTCCAGCTGTTGCGGTAATGGCGTCACCAGATGCAAAATCGGTCCATGTCGCATCATTTAAAATATAATCGTCTGGCCTAAAAAGTGTATTGGAGACCTTATAGGCGGCACTAGAATACGTGTTTTTGGTATAAGTTACTCTTGTATTTAAACCACTAGTTACCCGTACAACGTTGTTTGGCTGTAGTGAGAACACTACACCAGTAATGTTTTTCCAATCATAGGATGGAGCAATATAGTCACCAACCGCTGGGATGGTTAGTATTCTTTCATCTGGCTTGTTACAACCAAGTTTAGTTAGAATACCCTTTACAACCTCTTTGGCATCATCAAGTGAATTGAATTTACCAACATAAACTGAATGATTTACCTTTAAAGATACTTGTCCATCCGAATTAGTAATATACTCTACGCGATGCAGATATGGAATATCAACCATTGCGCCTAAAGAGCGTAATGTACTCATTGCATTATTTCTCCAAGCAGCTGTTCCTGAATTGCTGGATCTTGTAGCGCGGTCTGTGCTGCACCGCCAACAGCCTGAGCAACACCCTGTCCCATAGACTGGGAAATGCCCATCTGTGTCTGCATATTTTGAGCCTCTTGACGCTCCGCTCTTACTGTTTCCTCATCCTTTACCCAAAGTCTTGGATCAAATCCAAGCGAAGAGATCAACGCTCCAGCATATGCGTCCCATCTAAAGGTAGCTACTGCTTCTGGAGGTAGGTTTCTAACCATCTCTCCAAGCTGCATGAGCTTCTGTAGATCAGAGTCTCTGCTAAGAGCCTGAAGTCCTGTGATTATCTGGGTATTTAAGGTGCCGTCTTCAGCAAAGAACTGCTCTTCCAGACCTGGGTCAAGCAGACCCTTGTCAATCATAAGAACAATTGTTCTGGCAACAATCGGTTCCATTAGAGTTCTTGCAATAGACGAGAATGCTCCACCAAGAACTGTTTCCAGTTCCGATCCGATCATTCTTACGGCTGTTGCCGTAACTCTATCGCCAGAAGGAATGGCCTGAGCGGCGGTAAGGAATGCCTGACCAACCTCTCTACGCATCTCTTCTACTGCACGGGATGCCGATTGAACCTGTGGGTTCATTGTTGCCGCTGGAGTAATCGTGAAGATGTCGCCAGATCGTGCGGATACAAACGATCCATTACGATATGGAGCAACATCGTCTACTTCAGTTACACCAGTTGGATCAATACCGATCCAGAATGTGGAGGACGCGGCAAGACCATCAACCAAAGACTTGGTATATCCCTCGAGAGACATGAGATCTCCGTAGATATCCTCGCAATGTGACCGTCCATAGTTCTCACCAGGAAGCGCAAGCCATCGAAGTACTGCAAATGGAGGAACAATATACTCTCCCTGCGATACAACGTTACCTTCACTATCTTCCTTGGTGTATGTCCACACGCCATCCTGAAGTAGGTACTGACAGTAGAATGTTTTGAATCCGTGTCTGTTATCAAGCTGTGCCTGATCCCAACGAATCTCGTCTGGATCAACCACCTCGTATTCCTGATGGATTACTTCGATGACTTCTCCAGAGATGTTACGTTGAACTACGTATTGATCTAGTCTATACAGGGAGAAGAAGAAGTTATCGTCCATGATCAGCAGGGCATCGCCTGCAATAATTAGTGACTGTAGTGCTTGGTATACAATCTCTCGTAGATTTGTTGAGATCAGCTTTCTATAAACCTGGTATGATAAGGATTCAAGGTATGTTCCAACTTCAGTTGGTGCTTCCGATCCATCAATCATACCAAACTTAAAGAATGGCGTGTCATTCAACGGCATCAGTGCCGATAGGATTCTAGACGCAAGTCCAGTAACCCCTCTACTACCTACGGAATTGTAAGGCTGAGGCAAGGGTCTACCCTCATCCCAGCTATCTGGTGGCATTACCAATGGAATGGTGATCGCCGCACAAGCCCTAGCTCTATTCTTCTTGCTTTCCCGATTCCCATCTAAAAAGTCGAATCGGTATCGGAGATTCACTGTGGTGGTTCTCCGTACTTAAGACCCTTTAGCAGGGCTGCAGAGAAGGCTGAACTAAGCTTTGGTTTTCCAGACTCCTCCTTCTCCTCCTGAGCCTCGCGCTCATCAATGATCTGCTGCTCGGCAGCGTTAATGTCAGCGATTCTCTGAGCCTCTTCGGCGGCAATACGCTCTTTCTCTGCCCTGGCCCGTTCTTCTCGCGCCTGCTCATCGGCAATAGCCTGAAGACGGCGCTTCTCTTCCTGTTCGTCTTGATACTTTCTTTCTTCTAGAAGGGCGGCTTGTCGCTCTGCTGCGGTCATGCCACCATCAATTCTTGGTGAACCCATTATAGAGACCTTTCTGTGTATGCTTTTCGCGGAGTAAACATTCTTTCTGCATATTCTAGAATAGATGCCTTGTTTTCCTCAAACCTTTTGCGTTGTTCTTCCGCATCCTTTTGAGTTTGAGTCTGAAACTTTTCTCTAGCTACAGAGGATTGAGACAGGTAATCTTCTTCAGACAGTCTTGCACCCATAAATGCAATTTGTGTTTTGCCCCAAGGAGTAAGAATATTTCCGCGCCGTGAGGTGGCTCGTTTAATTGAATAATTTAAGTTTCCAAATGTTACAGTTTGCGCAAAATCTGGCTTAAGAAGTTCTTCTGGTGCAAAGCTGCGGCCTACAATGGACAAAATATTTCTACTAGCCTGCCCAAGTTCATACATTTTAACATAATCAGCACCTCTACCTAAGTTACGAAGCCTTCTCATCTCTTTACTTTGTGCCTTATATCTTTCTACCTCTTCTACAAGAAAGCCACGAAGCTGCTCTTCTGCTTTTTGTCTTTGTTGCGTATAGTCTTTTGCTCTTTCTTCATATAGGCTTGAAGTACGTTCATAATACTTCGCAAGAGCGGATTGCTCTGGCGTAAATTCTGCTTGCCTATAGGATGCTATGGCATTTCTAAAATAGTCTTCTGAAACATCTCCTCTTGAGTACTGATCCATCAATCGTGAGATTTCATCTGATGTCATTGTTCTTCTCCTGAAGTTTAACGATTGATTCAAGCTTTGTCACGATATCCTCGCGACCAGCACTATAGGCCATGTCTCTAGCAAGTAACTCAGAGCTTCGATTTGGCTCGTATGGTTGTCTGATTACCATTTCCCGAAGGAGTGGTATCCACTTTGGATCCAGGTACGGATACTTCATTTGCCAATTCCTTTAGTTTAGCTAGTTCTTCGACAAGCGTATTCATGGCCTTGACAAGAACTCGAACGGTTCTGCCAAACTCCTGAGGAGTTACTGGCAGACCCTTCTCGAACTTGATTCTAATTTGTTCTTCGATTTCAATCTTATTCATTTGATCTCACATCCTCCTGCGGTGCAGGCCATGTCGTGTGATGATGTTGTGGTGTCTTCTGCTTCGTACAAAGGAAGCTGACTAAAGTCTACAACCACCTTTGGAAAGGCGTCGTATTCTTCGGCTGTAATAGCCTCGAACGGTGCCTGCTGATATGTGTGTTCACTCTTTGGAAGGAATGAGATACCAGATAGGTGATCGAAGTCTTCATATACCCTTGCACCAAGCCGAAGGAATTCAGCATCGGTGTAGTTGATAGTTACCGATGGCTTGTGTTCGCAATAATAGTCTGCGTAAATTCTCCACAGAATTAGATGCGTCTCGGCATCTAGATCCTGAGTTGTCTTGGCTCCATCAGGTGCCTTCATGGCAAAGGAGAACACGGCGGTTGAGTCTGGGTTGTTGACCTCGTCCTCGCATGGTACTCCTTGATCCTTCATAAGATTGTACAGTGGATCCTTCTTATCAAGCCTGACTCGTCGGATGTAGTGCGGTGCATACTGTGGGTGCAGACCAGACGAGCAACCAGCAAGACAAGATGTTGTGCCCTCTGGCTTCACACAGGTGATTGCCTTGCTTGGTTCAACATCGATCTTAGCTGACCATTGTAGGTTTACATCCTGAGCAACGTCCCGAATATCCTGAAGGAACTGGATCAGCTCATAGGGTGATACAGCACCGCTTGTAAACAGGTTGTCAAAGATGCCAGTCATACTGACACCAAGCAGTCTTTCGTCTTCACAGTTCTGCTTCCATTGTGGGCGCAGATACGGGAAGTAGGTAAACTTAGATTGAACGGTACCGATGATGGTAGCCATTTCAATCTTGCGTCTGATATCCATCTTTGAATCATTCTCTCGAATGACGATGGTCGATAGGTTGCAGAACTCCATTGGTCGAAGGATGATCTCCGAACATGGGTTGGTACCAAGCTTGGTGCCATCTGGTACAGATCGGCCATGCTTTGAGCAAACCTTCTCAAGCGCCTCGCGGTTTAGGATACCACGCTCTCCACTATAGGAGTTGTACAGCGAGGTCCACTCCTCTAGGAAGCGGCCAAGGTTTGGCTTGCTGTTGTATACAGCTGAGTTGTTTGCAAGCGACCGATAGGAGTGTGACTCCCACCAGTTGCCAGACTTGGCATTAGCCATGTCGTGATCGTCAAGATCCGACAGCGAGATCATTGCACTGCGACGAACACCACCAACGATAACTGAGTTGGCAATGACGCAGCAGATGTCGTGACACTCGAGGCTAGAAAGTCTACGACCCTTAGCCTTATTGAAGGTACCAACTAGGAACTTGAACACAGCCTCGAGGGGTGCGGGACCAGATGCTCGACCACCGAAGGTCTTGAGTCTTGCACCCGCTGGTCTTACTAGGCTGCAGTCCCATGTTGGATGGATGCCATTATAGAGATCGTTGATTAGTTCAAGCATGGCATTGCACCAGCCTTCACGGGAATCCTCAACGACAATCTTCTTATCGGTTCTCTTGATTTCCGATGCGATGATCGGAAGCTTGTCAGTGCAGCGGCGTTCGACTGAATAGCCGACACCAGTACCACACATCAGAATATACATAAGCTCTGAGAATGCCTTGGGATCATCAATCTCAAGGTAAGAGCAGTTGTACATTGCGGTATGATCGCGATCCAGTGCTGGACCAGCAGTCATAAGCGCTCTCATGCTTGGAAATACCTCGCGGTTCAATACAGCCTGACGGATATCTGGCCTCTCTAGGAGAGCAGGCTCCTTGTCAGACATGTAGTTCCACCAACGGTCGACAGTCTCTTCCCAAGTCTCACGCCGATTCTCCGACTCAAGCCAACGGGCATAGCGGGAAACGGCGATAAAGTTTTCAAACGTATTCATATATCTCAAACTCCTGTCGAGCCAAAACCACCAGTCCCACGGGGGGTGTGATCTAGTTCCTCGACGCTACAAAACGATGGTGACTTGAATTCAATAAACAAAAGCTGGGCAATACGATCACCATCCTCAATCGTAAAGTCCTCAGTTCCCTCGTTTCGTAGAAGAACGCAGATCTCTCCACGATAATCTGGGTCGATAAGACCTGGTGAGTTGGCGACTGTGATGCCATGCTTCATAGCCAAGCCAGACCTAGGAACTACCAGTACAGCCATTCCTTCTGGAAGAGCTAGCTTAAGACCTGTAGAGATCTTTTTAGTTTGATTTGGCTGTAGGATAATTGAATCAATTAGATCAGCCCTAAGATCCAAGCCAGCACTACCTAAGGTAGCCTTGCTAGGATAGCCATGCTTGCCAACCGAAGCATAAATAGTATTCTCCTTAGCGTAGACCTGAGAGTCTACCTTAAGGCTTGTTGGATTTCCGAATGTTGTTGTGTTGGCTGTATAGCTTTCCATGTCGTTCCTTTCTACTTCTCGTCTAACGTTCGTTTTCAACGGAATTCCTGGGGCAACCACCCCATGATTTCCTCACCCTCCCGCAGGATTCGGACGGCAATGCCCATTGCAATAGCCTTGTCTAGGGTGTATGCCCCACCATCTTTGTTAGGTCTTTGCTCGTACTGCGATAGCACAAGAGCTGTCCAGTTTTGGGTAGGTGTCGAGTCCAATAACTTATCTGCCTTTTTTGGTCCAAGCTTCCAGATTCCTGCCACATTGTCGGTTGAATCCCCAGTCAACCACTGTCGATAGAACCACCGATCAGCCTGTTCTAGTGTGGTTGTTTGAATTTCGATGGGGAAATCTGAGTCTTCTAGCCTTGGTACCCACCAAAGTCCAGGAACTTGCTGAAGATCCTTGTCGATTGTCACGCAAACCATGCGGCCTGCTGACTTCTCAATACCCATCAGATCATCGGCCTCGAGGTTATCTGCCATTACGACAGGGGTAATGTCCTTAAGAATATCTAAAGCATAGCCCATGCAGTCTGGCTTTGGTCTAGCGTTGCGGTGTTCCTTGTACTCTGGTAGGTACTGCTTTCTAAAGTTATCGGATCTGCTGCACGATAAAGCAACAGCACCGATGGTACAGTTTGGCGGGGTCCAGCGAATCAGATCGTCCCGCAACCTATCCTCTAGGAAGTCAGCACCCTCGGCATCAGCCCAGAATGCAGCACGGTAGGCAATGATGTCTCCGTCTAGGATTGCTTTCATAGCTCTAGCCCCTCATCAAGTTTGGCACGAAGGCGTTCGATTTCGGCAAGAAGTTCCTGATTGCGAACCGCGACAATCTCACACGCATGACAACCGCCTTCGTATCCATTCTTGTAGCGGTCAAGTTGCTCATATGCCTCGTCACGCTCTTTGATGAGATCATCTAAATCATCGTACCTTGGAATCACCATGAACCTCCCACATAGAAACCGTTATCGGCACAAACTCTGAACCACTTAGTCAAATCATTTAACTCTTGACTGTCACGCTGATACTTCTTGTATTCCTCTAGGCTATCTGCAATGTGCCGAATCACCGTGTTGTTAATCATCTCGGTATACAGAGAGACGTTGGCTATATCCAGCACAGTCCAGTAGTACTGCTTACCCCTGATGCTGTTGAGATCGTCGGTATTTCTAACCAACGACTCGGTACCAACAAAGGCATCGTTATCTGCAAGAATGTTTTCACCATCCTTGTATTCCTTATATGCAACTAGGTCAAGCCCCATCATCAAACTCTCCGAATAGATCCTCTAGACTAATCTTCTCATCTCGGTAGAATGCTGCACATCCAGCGCAGTCACACTTATCTCCCCACTTATGGGGCGATAGACCAAGCATGATTGGGAAGCGTTCGTTAAGCTTTCTCTCAAAGGCAGCGGCAGATCCATCGTTGTGAATCACCCACTCGAACATGTCCATATGGTCCTTGTCTCCGTTCTCGTAGTTGTTTGCTACTGCCTCTGACTCATGGTTGCGCCACTCTGCATCGTGATCCTCGAGCTTTCTATCGCCCGCTGAGATGAACATAACCTCGGCACCGATTGCTCTACCAAAGTTAATCTCATTCAGGTAGCGGCAGTCATCAACGATTACGACCCGCTCCTTCCAGAAGGTATCTGGATCATTCATGTTATCCATATCCTTCTTCTGAATATCAAGAAGCGAATTCATAAACATCTTTACCCAGTGATCTGGATCCTCGGCTCTCTTGGCTGCGCCAATATCCTGACAGAAGTCACGATACTTCTTTGGATCTGCATCCTTGGACAGCCCAGCCATCTCGGCTGCGTCCTTGATTGCCTTTGCAAAAGGAAGAATGACTGGGTTCATGTCATGCTTCTTGGCAAACTTCGATAGTAGATTTGCCGCAGTTGTCTTACCAACCCTGGCCTTTCCAGCAAAAAACACAACGATCATTTCAATCCTTTCATATACCTATGTAGATCCACTGGATGCCAGAACTCTGGCAAGCCAAGCAGTGAACACACGAATGTCGTACAGTTGCGAGGCCGTGTAAGACCAAGATACTTTCCAATAAAGTAGTAGAAGACAGCATCCCACACCGTCGTATCCGCGTAGCCGCTTGCAGCATCCATCAAAAGATCTAAGTCGACATTCATATAGTGGAATGGAACTTCTTCTACTAGGCAATCACTAAACAGCTTTAGCTTGTGAAGCCTTGCTTCATCAGCAACGGTTAATGTCACCGTTGTTGGCGTTGTATAGTTAAAAATAGGAGCAACATGTGTTATCTTACTTCTACCAACAAGCTGCGTTAGCTTTCCCCACCAGCCTTGATACTTTGAAAAATCAAAGAAACCAACACTAATGAGTATCTGCCCAGTTGTTTCCGACGTTGAACTCGGCATTGATAGGCATTTTGATTCCAAGTCTGGTACCCGCTTCTATTGCAGAATCGGTGATGATCTTGCCTGCCGCATCTGCAATGTCTGCGGGACAGGAGAACTGTAACTCGTCATGCACATACGCTAGTTGCTTGACCTTGTTACCGAATGACTTACGAAGATTGATGTCTGCTAGAATCATCCAGTACTTGCTGACCACGGCACCAGAACCCTGCAACAGGGTATTGAGTGCAGCGTGGGCAGACCGTACAGGTGCCTTGCGTCCATCCACTAGAGTAACGGTAGAAGACTTGGCCACCTGAAACTCGACATCGGCCTTGACCTTGGCAAGTGCGGGCAACTCCTTAAGGAACTTGTCCTTCAGAGCCTTGCCCTGCTTGGCAGAGCCGTCGATGATCTTGCCAACCTTGGCATCGCCAGCCCCGTACAGGAAGCCGTAGATGAATGTCTTGGCGTTGCTACGAGTTGGCAAACCAGCCTTCTCCTGATTGTGCGTATGGATATCTCCGTTGAGAATGACATCGGCATACGCACCGTTGTCATACTTGTGCATATAGTGGGCAAGCATTCTCAACTCAAGACCGCTGAGGTCTGCGCCAAGAAGTACATCACCCTCGTGTGGAATCCATAGCTCTCTTGCCTTGTGATCGCCAGATACCTGAGCGAGATTAGGCTGAGAGTGGGTACATCTGCCAGTAGCGGCACCCTGTACATTGACAAAGCCATGCACCTTACCGTCTCGGCTGTGAGATGCACGGGTAATCCAGTCATCTACCTGACCCATCAACTTGATGGTGTCGAAGTACAGTACAAGATGCTTTGCTTCTGGATATTCAAGATCCTTGAGAACATTGGCATCAACATTGGGATTGCCATTGTCAGTCTCTGGTGCAACCCAGCCGTACTTCTCATACAAGCGCTCGGCAATCTGCTTACGAGATCCAGGATTGAATACTTCGATCTTATCCTTGAGTCGCTTGCCAGTCTTCTCTGAGAATCTGACATGCACCTTGTCTGGAAAGATCTGACGCATCTCGTCTTCGATCTGCGCCTTGGTCGATAGCAGTTCGATACGAAGAGCATCGCCCTTGGATAGATCAAAGCCAAAGCCGTTGGACTGCTGTCGTTTGATGATGTCGCTGGCCATATGCTCGAGCTGAACAACACGCTCGTACTTGTTTGCCTTGATCCAAGTCTGCTGTGTATTGTAGATCTGATTGGCAACATGGACATCTTGAACGCAGTAGTCGATCATCTCCTGCGTCAACTCTGACCACGTACCCTGATAGTTGATCTTCTCACAGCCAAGGTACTTGCCCCACATCTCCAGCGAGTTACCGCCAAGTGGATGATTGCGAAGGTCTGGATACATAAGCTTGCTTACGATAAGCGAGTCATAGATCTTAGCCTTGCCAGTATACCCAAGCATTCTCTCCAAGCACTCAAGGTCAAACCCGTACAGGTTATGACCAATTAGCAGTTCAGCTTGGCCAAGGTAGGTGAGGAGTGGAGTCGATAGGTCCGCGCCAGTCCAAACCCTCACATCCTGAGTGTCGATGTTCTTCGTCACAACGACATGAACAACCGAACATTCCTTGGATGGCTGACCCTTGCTGTCCAACGTCAGTTCCATAAGGGCATCCGACTCGATATCCAACACCAGTTTCATTGAATCTCCTATCTGTTTGAGCCAACATCTGATCGGCAATGTTGGCAATCTCTTCGATGGTTAACCTGACTGCGCCGTCTCTGGTAGTACCAGGATGATACGTCATCGCAAGTACCGATCCAGCATACTGCGCCCACATTAGATATCGCATGTCATTGTACTGGCTCAAAGACTACCTCTCCTTCGTCGTTAGTAGCAAAGTCAATCTCACGCATACGACCACTGGTACGGTCATAGTAGATGGCAGTTGCCACACCAGCACGACCAGTCAGTCGATTCTTAAGCACACGAACGAGAGTTGTATTAGCCTTGATTGGATCTGTATTCTGTCGATCACGCTCAAGCGCAACAACAGTGTTTGGAACAGATGCAAGCGCACCTGAGCCGCGCAGATCCTGCAGGGTAATACGATCACCCTCCTCGTATGCCTTGTCTGTCTTCTTAAGTTGAGAGACGATGTCGACATGCACACCTGTACGGACAGCGAGTGAACGCAGTTCCTTCATCAGGGTGTCGATAATAATTCGCTCTGAACCACCGCCCTCAATGTCCTTGTTATCCATGCCCATTAGTCCCGCAGCAGCGGCAGTAATGTGGTCGAGAACAATGACATCTACCTTAAGAGACACAGCCATGTACTCCATCCTAGCGAGTAGGTTAGCCATAGCGTTGTTGCCAAGGTGATCGTAGATATACAACGCCGTCTGCGATAAACGTCTCTTCGCATCTGCATACTCCTCATCTGAGAACTGGTCGACAATGTCGATGTCGATTGGCTGCTTGCCCATACGAACACGCAGTTCGTTCATCATTTGTGCCGCACGGATTGCCCGCACTGGCTTGTTAATCATCAAGCTAATCATGTCATCCATAGTCTCTTGGGGTGATTCCTCGAGCATGATCGCACCGACAGACCGACCCTCTTCAAGGTGATGGTGCATCAGTTCGCGAAGGATGGTTGACTTGCCTGATCCAGTACCACTAGCCCATAGCGTAATCTCTCCGCTACGCTGACCGATAAGAAACTCAGACAGCCTGTCAAAGGGAAAGGGAAATACCTTTGCCTGTGAGACATCAATGGTGTCGATGATTCTCGACACATGGAGGATCTCGTCTGGGCTATAGACTTGAGCCTCCCAGATAGCAGACACGACAGCCTTACCGTTTGAGTTGACAAGACACTCGTTGGCATCCTTCATGGGAAGACGAGCAATCTTGCACTTACCTGGCGGCAGTAGTTCTGATACCTCACGCGCTGCCTGTTGCCCTGCATCGTCCATGTCGAAACATAGCACGACTTCCTGATAGGAAGACACGAATGACAGGTTGTCCTTGATTGACTTGGCAGCAGACTTGGCACCACTTGGTACAGATACCACTGGCCATGTGTTGCCAAGCAGTTGGCACACAGTCATGCAGTCGACCTCACCCTCGGTGATGACAAGACGCTTGCCGCCTACCTTCCACTGGTTCTGACCGAAGAGTTGAACACCCTTGGTATTGCCCTTCCAGTAGAACTGCTTGTCAGGACCGCGAATATGCTGGGCACAGATCTCGCCATCCTGACTGTAGTAGTTGGCGATCTCACACTCCTTGCCGTTGATGTTGGCTGACTCGTAACCATACTGGCGAACAGTCTTGTCATCAATCCGTCGATGAGGAAGCGCATCACATCTGCCATTAATCTTGTTGAACTCTGTCATCTTGATCGGCTCCTTTACAGTAGGTGCATCGCCATTACGATGATACCCGCAGCAAAAGCAGTGAGTATGACCGTCATCATAAACGGCGAGGTTGTCTCCTCTAGTATCGTTTCCACTTGCCCGACAACGTGGGCAAGCATCTCTTGCAATAACCGTAGATTCATTCTGTGTTTCCATTGAGTTCCTTGTAGAAGCAAACGATTCGTCCCTCGGCAATCTCCGTCAGAAGATTTAAGATACCCTCAACGGCTTCTGCGTCTTCGTCATCTGGGATAACGACAGGTAGGTTGTCATTTAGGATGTCGATCTGTTCAGCAAGTAGTCTCACATCAATGGGCGCTCGCCTCATAGCCTTACCAATACTCCGTTCTCATTCGTATACCATATGTCCTTGAATGTCTCGCAGCACCACCCAATGCAGTACTTGCAAGGGCGAGACATTCCAATGTTGCCAGTTGGAGAGATCCTTAGATTGACTAGTGTGCAATCTCGAGGATCAATACCTCTATCAATGTGGATTAGAGCCGACAACTCAGAGTGAATTGTCGGATACTTGTATCCCTTCTTGGCTGCAAGAGGATGAGTCTTTGCCCGATTCTCTTCGCCCACACTAACAATTCGACCTCGGTCAAGGAGAATACTATAGTGTGTTCTGACGCTTGGCTTGCAGATTCGTGCAAACCTAAGCAAATCTTCCAGATCCATTAGTAAGTTCTCTCCATGAAATTGGAAACAGCGCAGAACAGATTGCATCTACCCGTTCTGCATACAACTGAACCTCACGTTGTGCGTGACTGTCTACTCTCAATCCATACATTCTAGCCCAAGCATACAGGCTACCAGTCCAGATCCACTCAGTCATCATGCTCTGAGGCAATACCATTCTTGCCTGCTCGGCACAGATACCAGAGGCGATCATGTCCTTGTACAGCGTGTCAGCCTTACGATAGGATTGAATAGTATTCTCCACAAAGCCAGGGCTATTGTCATGTACTTCTGATGAACTGCCCTGCTTTACATTGTCTGCCTGTAGTCTATACATGTCGGGATGCCAATAGGTTGGCGATGCCTTGACGTATCTGCGAGACACCTCGTTCCAAGCAAAGCCTACCTGATGCTTCTGCAATTGTCGTGCAATGAAGATAGGCGCAGCAAACCGAAGCTTCACCATACAATGTGAGAAGGGACTCCAATGATTGTGTTCAGCAAGATATCGAATGAGTCTTGCGTTCTGATCTACCGTGAATACATCGGCTGTTTTTGACATGCTGACTCTTGCCGCATCGCATACAGCCTCATCATCTCCCATACGGTCCACTAGTGAAACGATTTCCTGATGCTTGATTACATACGACTCTTGACTATCGAACTCAATGACCTTCAATGTGGTCTCCTTTCTAACGTTCCTGAGTGGACTCGAACCACTGGCCATTCGCTTAGAAGGCGAATGCTCTATCCAACTGAGCTACAGGAACATAGTGCCGCCCGTGGGACTCGAACCCACACTGTACAGATTTTGAGTCTGTTGACTCTGCCATTGGTCTACGACGGCGTGAATAGTAGGGGTGGGAGTCGAACCCACATGAGCGCGATTATAAGTCACGACCTTTTACCAAATCTATCAGGCACCCTACCGTGAATGAATGCCCCCGTGTTTCCACGGGGACACTCGCATTACCAAGCATAGTTATTGGCAAAAGCCATAATAGACTCGGACGCGCACTTGAACGCGTTGACTGGGATAATGAACTCATCACCAGTTTCGGTAATGAGGATGACGTTATCTGGCTTGTCACTTCCCATCACAAACTGAAGTTCGCCATTAAGAAGTGCAACGCTAAACTCAACAACATCATACTTAATCTCTGTGTTTTCGCTCATAGTTCATTAACCTCTACTGTAAAGTAACCTTCGTCTGCCCATTCCTTACGGGCAGCAATCTTGACAATTTGATTATCGTCTAACCAGACGATACCATTACACGAATCCAACACAGCCTTGACATAGTTGTCAATATCTGGTCGTGGGTAATCCAACTTGGATGTCTTAGGTCTGGTGGGGTAGACCCCGATGGTGACATCAATAGGTCCAGCCATCGGGGTCCACTCACCTAATACATCCACTATGATTGGTTGTACATCCTGACGAAAGGTCTTGTACGGACCTGAATAGTAGGATCCCCACTTGCTGACTCTCGGGCGTGAAGCCGCGACAGGGCTAATGGGAAACACCCACTGCATCAGAATGGAACCTCGTCATCCGTAATGCCTACGGCAGGCTGAACCACAGTTGGCTCAGTCTTGCTTGGGGTAGGAGCAGTCTCACCCACAAACCCGCCGTCAATAGCATCGAACCCGTTGGTACGTGGACTATAGTCATCGCTATTCTTCTCAATGATCTGAACACCATTAAGATAGAATGACATAGCCTTCGTTGGCTTAGTCAGTACAACAGGAGCAAGCTTAAGACGAACAATATCACCCTTGAACGGAACAGCTGTAGTGTACTGTGCCGACGCATCTTGACACGGGAACGAACCCTTGTCAATGTGTGTCTTGCTCTTGAACTTGATGGTCTTGGGTGAGTCTTCATCCTTCTGATAGATTCCATTGATCTTCTTACATCCGTTCTCCGCTGCAATACGCTTAAGTTCTGCCTCGAGTTCGGGGGTGAGTTCCACCGAAACATTATGATTGGCAGACGCCTCGCCAAACTGTGCGTCAGGCTTTGAAAGCGAAGACCAAGTCACGACAAGCTTACCAGTGATAATGTTCTTGATACGATCAGCCATTAGTCAGCTCCTTCTACAGTGTTCTGTTCCGAAACGATACCGTACTCCTTCTGCTTCTCTTCAAGACCTTCGATTACAACAACCGTCTCCTGCGCCCACTTCTGGAGAAAGGCAATGACATCGTTAAGTCTGTTGAGATTCATTCCAAGATACTCGATAACCTCATCCGCCGTCACAATCAACTTCTTCTCTTCGGTTTCCATTTACCAGCAACTCAGACAACTTATTCAGTGTCTGCTCCATAGCAGTCTCCCATTGATCGGTAGGAGACTTGATTGAAAAACCCGCTGCCGATTCCAGCGGGAACATGAACAGATGCATCAGTTCATGCACAATGGTTTCCTCGACATCACCATCCATGATATTCTTCATAATCTTGATGGTGCTAGTCATGTGATTTGGGTCGTACTCATTAAAGCCGTACACCTTACCGTCCGACTCATCCATATCTGAGTAATAACCCCACTCAACCTTGATCTTCCAGTTGGTCAGACCAAGATCCTTCTGCCACTTACGGGTAATCTTTCTGACCTGTTGAAGATTCATAGATCAAGCAACTCCAGATAGGGATGCCCATCAATAACAACACCGCATGAAAGGATTGGCTTCTTCATATAGGCAGATCCATACTTCATTGCTGGGTGTTCACGGTCAACTCCAGACCCAACACTCATTCCGAAGATACGAGAGGTTGGTCCACAGATCCAGTTAATACTGGCTACACTGTGGAAGTGACCAACCACAACAGACTGAAGCCGCATCTTTGCAGAGTTGAATGCAGGATATACTCCACCAGAACCAACACCATGATAATAGTGAACACCGTCGATGTCAACTGACGGAACCCAATCCCATTTAGGTGTGCCATACACATCCTTATAGGTGCGAAGATAGTGGTCTGGAATACCAGCATCAGCAGCAAGTCGAGCAACACGCTCGTCGTGATTGCCAATGGTTACAGTAGCCTCTGGAAACGCCTTGATCCACTTCTTTAGTTCAGTCATAGCCTGACGGTACTCATCCATTGCGGCGGGATTTTCAGGATGCTTCTTGTGAAAGGAGATGGACGCGTGGTCCACGACATCACCGATAAACACAGTACGGTTGGTGTCGTACTTCTTCTGAATCTTCTTCACAAACTGCATATACTTAGGATGTACAGCAGGACAGTGAAGATCACCGATTACGAGAACTCTTGCCATATCGTTTGGTCCAATCCTCTTTCCACTGATCGGCAAGAGACGGAAGAGGTTCACCGTCAGCCTGCTGTATGGGAGAGTACACATCAATCTCTCCACGCCTATGTGCCTGTTGAATGGGCGACAGGTGAGACACATCGTCATACCTGTACACCTTACCAGTCAGTTCAATCTTGGGTGTCTTCTTTTTCTTCGACGAAGATGTCGACTTTGACATGGTCTACCTTCTTTGCTTTTCGTTGCTGCAAATAATTCTTAAGATAAGACAAAAACATCAGGTTCATAAAGTTGGTTGTACAGAAGTACACCAAGTTGACTGGTGTTTTCTTTCTGTTGGACATGGCTTTATAAATCTGCTTTGCCGCCTCCTCTACGGTACCTTCATTACATATAATAAAGACGGGTGTATCTTCTTTCAATGGAAGAAGTACTCGCTTTCCAATACCTGATTGATATCCAACTCACCAACTGGAGGAACTGGTGGAAGTTCGATACCAAGATAGTCTTCGAGTTCTTCCTTCATTGCTTGCAACGGATTGCTACTATGAAGATTGACGAACTCTCGTCTAGTGATTCGTCTCAGATCATCCACCTCCGTAGCATACACTCCATAGGAGTCATGGATGAAAGAGAACGATGACATACCGCACTCTGTTGCACAGGCATTGATCGTTCGATACATATGACTGGCATCAAGAGAGTGGATTGTATTGGGTGAGATGCCATTCGTTGCTCGTAACTTATCCACACAACCCTTCTTTGATAGGGCGAATAGATAGTTTCGCTTAGTCGACGTGAGCGAATCAATGTTTAGAATGATTCGTTCACGCGGTACATATTCGTGAGCAACCTGAAACCCACATGGAGTTGTCCAGTTTAGTTGCTTGTTCATCTCACACGCAGTCTTGCATACAGACTTGAGCCACTCCTTTCCCTGATTTGGAATAGTAAGGAGAGTATTCATTGCAGCCTGCACATACTTAGCCAAGGCATTCGCAGCCTTGATACGATCTTTCTCAAAGACCCAGTCAAGATGTCTGTCGTTGACAAGACCATCAATGATACCGCGAAGGGTAACACCATATGGATCAGTCATTACAGCACGCTTCACTACCGAGCGTGATATCTTCCCATCCCAATAGGATAGAAACACATCAGCCCACGGATCGTTATAGACATTGGATTCAAGTTCACGTGTAACCATGTTGGCTACATAAGCATACGCATCCTGAGGTTCATCGGCTGGTACTAGATTGACAAGTTTACCGATGATGGGATCGCGAGAGATAGCAGCCCAATGCTGGATACCGTTGCATGAACCATCCATATTGACTGGTAGTTGAGTCATGCCGTCAGTACGGCACAACTCGAAGACGGCGGCAAGTCGTTGAAAGGATTGATTCTTCTTAGACTTGTCATCTGCCCAGAGACTGGTCGTTGCATACGGATCGTCATTGATTGATTGCAACATAGACATGTTGTCATCAACCCACCTGACACGATCAGCAAATGACTTCTTATCCTGATCGAACAGATTGGCAACAGTTACCTTCAGCCAGTAGAGTCCACGTTCGGTTTGCTTTACTGGCTTGGCAAACATGATAAGACTTCTATCTTGATCGCCTGACTGTGGAGACAATAGATCGGTTAGAGTATACGCCCTAGATCGGAAGTCTACGGTATACGAGTGATAGAAGAAACCATAACCGTCTAGATCCCTGGCAAGAGATAGACGCAACAACATTCTAAATCTGTCGTTGGCTCTCTTGTGCCACTCATCCCATAACCTTCTCTTATCCTGCATGACAGTCTCCATCATTGCATCGTCTTCTACTCTAGAGAATAGAAGATCGTCCTTCTCATAAGGAGGAAGGTTTGCAATCTTGGAGTTGGACTTGAACAGCGTAGACATTACATCAAGTACCCTGGTATTGATTGCCCACTCCGTAGACATCAGTTTGTTTAGACCATCGACTACTTCCTGAGATGGTTTTGACAATCTGAACTGCGTACTGAACTCGTCATTATACCAGAACACAACATCGCCACGAACAAGAGACTTGCGAAGATGTTCCGTATGCACACCGCCAGTCGCATCTACAGTGTGCTTGATAGGAGGAACAATCATTGGTCGATATAGAATCTTAGCCCACACTAGAAAGTCAGAGTGGGCTTGCTCAAGACCAGCAAGTACATCGTCACTGAATACGACGTGAGTTCTTGTGTCGTTTCCAGACAGTCGTACTGTATGTGCGACCGCAATACCAGAAGCAACCACGATCTCAATCATGTGGGCAGCAAACTTTAGAAGATCCTTCTGCTTGATCTTCTCTGTATTCTTCTTGTGAAACTTGATGAACTGATCGAGTCTCTTCTTAGTCCAGTTCTTCACCGCTCTATTGGCAAGAATCCAAGCACCCTTGTTTTCCTTTCTGATTTCTTTGATATCAGAATAGCGAACAAGGTCAGAGGCAATACGACGAACTAGATCCTGCCACTCAGTACACTGAGAATCTTTGTAGAAGATAAGACCACGAACCAAAGCACCAACGACAATGACAGATACAGTTTGAGGACCGAGATCATAGATGGGTTGAACCCAAGGTCTTGAACGCTGTGCCTTGGACAGATAATCCATGATCGCATCCGACAACATTGTCGATGACTGCATTACAAAGTTGGATACTGGAGTGTTTGACTCCATACACGAATCCAGTTTTGCCGTAAAGTTCTCTAGGCTACGCTCAAACATAGCCTCTTCTTCTACTGCATTTAGTAGTAAGCGTCTGGACTTTTCTTCGCTAGGTAGATCCAACCATAAAGATCCAACACAAAGGTTATTCATATACCTCCTCTAGGCTTGTTCTGTATGGGTTGATTCACGCAAGGAACGCCCTCGCTTGTGTTCTACTCACCGTCTAACGTTCGTTGCTCACAAGTTATCCACAGCGAATCAACGATCCTCCTCCTCGTCATACCAGTCCTCATCATCATCGTCGGGATCTTCGCCAACATACTCCCACCCATTATTGTATCCAGCCTCACACCGCTCCTCCCACAGAGCATCGACATCGGGGAAGTACTCGTCATCATCAACAAACATTAGATCACCACTCCTTATTCATAGAGTCAACCACACGGTCAAGAAGTTCAGACTGACAGAAGTCATCAATGTCAAGGTGATTATTGGACTTTGCAGACTTGATCTCCATAGCCTCGAAATCCTCTACCGATTCAGCGTCAACAAAGTGTAGACCAAGGTCTGGCATAGTGTAGGTAATCCTACCAGACACATAGTAACCCTGCTCATCCATTTCAATATAGGTGTTGGTAAAGTACTCGGTACTTGTCACTTATTGATATCCTTATGATAGGTGCTGGTAATCTTATACGGACCATTGAGTGAAATACCAGACCACACAACTTCAACACGACCATCAATGATAGCCTCGAGAAGTTCCATAAGATCATACAGTGCGTCCTTGATATCCTGATCCGTTTCCTTGATAGTAACAAGAGAGACATACTCTGCCTGCTTCTCGAGCAGTGCGAGATTCACGATAGGAACACTCACTGGATAGCCTCCTTGATAGCGGTGATGATAGTCTTGCGACCATCCTCAGTAGAGAAGAACTTGGTCAGTGCCGAACCAATCATATTAGCGTCGAGAACATCGGAGACAGCGTCGTGGATAACATCCCTATTGTCATCAATGTAATCCTTAGTTGCACGACTGACAACCCAGTCACTGATATGCTCGCTAGGATCAAAGTCATACGAGAAGTAGTTCGTTACTGCGTCCGAAATCTCATCGGAAACCATACTACGATCAATCTCAATCTCGGACTTCTCATTAGCAATGAGATTCTTGAGGTACTTCTCAAACTCATTCACGATATTCTCAGTAGTCATTCTTCTGCATCTCCTTCCAAGTAAGATAGGTCACGAAACCAGCACCGACAGAACAGCACAACCAGAACAGAGACTCCTCCTCAAACGCGTTGAGAACACAGACCGCCGTTGCTGCGCTCATAAAGAGCAGCACAAACATATCGAAAGCAAACACCTTGAACTTAGAATCCATTGTCAACACCACCTTCCTTTAGATAGCCTGCGAACTCCATACCTGGCTCGTCAAAGAACCAAGTAATATGAATATCGGGATACATCTCATACAACTTGTGGTAGATACCCTCGGGCGGACCCCAAGCAGTATCGAAGGACAGTTCAACACGACCATCCTCGCCATCAATATCGACATAGACATCATCAATATCAATCTTGCCGACATCCCACTTGACACCCCAGTTATCACAGCACCAAGAGTACCAGTTGTCAGCACCATACTTGTCCTTGAGACTGTCGAGATGCTTTGCCATCTCTTTAGTCAGTGCATTGTCGAGATGCCACTGAGTAGTCTCTGCGTCCCACTCATACTGCCTAGAATATTCAAGAACCTGTTCGGCAGTTCGGGGACGGGGACTGATAGTTCCAATCAGTTCCTGCGGCATGGGCATGATACTCTGAAAGAAAGGAGTATCAGTATTGATGTGGTTGTCGATAAACTTCTTGATAGTATCGGCATCACCACTAATAGTAACCTTATTGTAGCACCAGTTCGGCATTGTCAGATCTCCTTTACTTCGATGACTTCGGAATCAACAGACTCGAGCGTTTCCTCGTGGACACGCTCCCACATCATATCATATTTGCGCCTATTGAACTCTGCCATAGCATCATCTTCAGAGTTCACATCCTCTACAACGATTTCGTACACACAGTTCACAGTCTCAAGTTGTTCAACAGTAATCACATAGTCAGGCATTACGATTCCTCGTACTTTCTTCATCAATGGAGATCTCGGTAGTCTCGCTATCCCACACATCAATATGATCGAAGTCGAAAGACCAAGGATCTTTCTTCCACAGTTCGATGGCTTCCTCGAGAGAGTCAGCCTCAACATAGAAACTCATATCTCCCCAGGAAACTTCCGTGTAGTTGCACACGATATCAAACCTAGGCATTGGCAGATTCCTTTCTCATAAGATGGACAAGATACTGACGAGCATCATCCTCGTCACGAAACCCATCGACAATCTTATTGTTGTGTACAACAAGCCACCAACCACTGTCGTGATAGACACACCACAAACCATTAGACATTAGTCTTCTCCTTGATACGATCAGCGATACCCTCGAAGGAACACCCACCATCATTCAGCATAGAGATGTCGATGAAACGCATACCAAGATCGCTCAACTCACCGACAAACTTATTCCACTCGACACTGGTAGTTGAGGACACCTTTGGCATAAGAGTAGACGAACCATCCTTAGTATCAGTGAAGATAAACTCATACACCTTGTCACCTGGCTTCAGATACAGAGGCAGATCAGTATCCTCATAGGTATAGCGACAGATTGGACTGCCATCGGGAGCCTCATGCTCACACATATCCTTGGTAACATGCAGTACACAGTTCATAGGAA
>Ga0099848_1000129_pt1 | contig 31084 bp, 18 predicted proteins | sample CB_VirMetaG_3_FD_78179 | JGI IMG/M metagenome (GOLD analysis project Ga0099848, IMG submission 78179) | Freshwater to marine saline gradient viral communities from Chesapeake Bay - CB_1508_1S Viral MetaG | ecosystem: Environmental > Aquatic > Marine > Coastal | place: USA: Chesapeake Bay...
ATCCACGACAAGAATATCTCCTGTTGGTGCTTTGATAATCCTGTCAATATATCCCTCATGTTTGATTCCATCAGCAATCTCCTCTGCGAAATGGTGCTCGACAATAGATTCCTTTGGAAGCTGTGCGTTGAATCGAAGGAAGTTCTTGAAGCACTTCTCTATGTCTTTGTTATATTTCTCTGGGAAGGTATACTTATCTTTTATTTGAGTAGCCTTTGTCCAAAGCTGGTCAATAGTGGTTGCGCTGACACTATGCTCAAAGACTTCGTGGATAAAGGATCCGAAGTGTAGGGCACCAGTGTTCCCAGGGTCAGTGTCTTCGTAACGGTTCACATAGTTATATTTATACTTGAGCCGACACTGACGGAAAGTTTCTCGCTTCGAGTTGCTAATGGTATCACAAAACATCACATCACCAGCGGATAGTAGATCTCTATGTCTATATCATTAAAGAATTCATCAACTTGTTCTTCAGAGTATCTACACTTTTTTGTCATATAAGTATACAGCGTTTTCTGTTTAACAGGCTTCTTATCATTCATAGACTTAAGAACCTTAAACTGAAACTTTTTAATGAATGAAGTAGAATACTTATACTTCCATTTATCAACAAATCTATTACTAAAGGTATAGTTAAGTAGATCTATAAACTCTATAATCTCTTGTCCTTCTATATTCATGTATATATTAATATAATATAGGCCATGTACCGATCTTTAAAACAAATCGCTGAAAAAGTCTCAAGTATAGGTAAAGTACCTAAAAATGATGTAAAAAGCTTAATGGCTCCGGTTGATAGCTTAGAGTCCAACATTACTCCTGGAGATATATTAAGTTTTAGATATAAAAGGTCTTACAAAAACGGTACGGTATTGGATGGATATTACATCTGCCTATCTGCCAGAGTAGCAGGTAAAGGGTCTTCCTTTACAATATCTACACTAGGTAATCAGTTGTACGGAGGCTTTGAACTGGATCAGGCTCTACCAGAAACCATACTTACGATTGTTAATTCAATATATAAAAATAGACAGAAATCTAAAACTGAAATGAGTCCTGAGATTGCTAAGAAAATGTTAGCCTCAGTTTTGGGTCTTAAACAGTACAAGACTTTTGATACTAAATACATAAGCAACAAGTTCAAGGTTAGTTTTGAGGAAATCAGTAGACAATCATCAGAGCTAATCTCCTCAGAAGAAGGGATGTAAAAATGGCCGTACCTATACCTAAGCTTTTAACAGCACTTAATAGCTCTATTAGAAGCCTTACTGTACAGAACGCTGCATTAACCGCAGCGTATGGAGCGGTGTCTAAGGCCGCTAATGCTGTGGTAGATAGTATGCTGGATTTCACAAAGATCCAGGACAGTGCTAGAGCGCAGAACGCCATTTACAATACTAGCTTGATGGGTAATACTGGTGCTCTGCTTGCAGCCACCGGAGGGTTCAAGAACGCTGCTATGGCTCAAGCCGAACTAGCCAAGGTAGGGTTACCTATGGCTGGTAAGAACATCCTTGATCTAGCTTCTAGGATGAAACTCAGCGGGGAGGATATGGGTAAATTCATGAATGTCATGGAAAATTCCCTAGGCCCCGCAAACCTTACGAAAAAAGCTATAGAATCATTAGCTAAGGATGTAGTCCGTGGAGCCATATCTTCTCGCATATCCACTGAGAAAGTAGTAAATGCTTTAGGTAAATTAGACAAAACCATATTGCTACAAGCTGCGTTCTTTGGCGGTGGTGCAGCAGTTAATAAGTTCATGACCACGCTCACAACCTCTGTACAGCCTTCTATGGTCGGTGTCGCAGAGGACTTCGCAAAAATGGTCCTTCAAGGAGGCGTTGATTACAATACTCTTCAAAGATTGGGTATTGAAGAGATGGTGGACTCAATTGCAAAAGGTAACATGTCCCAAGCTCAAATGTTATCCACTGTAGATACCGCTGCTAAAAACTTTAATTCTATTGTAGGAGATTCAGCAAACCTTACCAGAAGACAGTTCCAAGCAATAGCCAGCGGACCTTTAGGAGATCTCGGGTTGATGGCTACTCGGCTTTCTGAATCCGCGAGACAACAAAGAGCCGTAGGTGTAAATGTAGTTGATGGATTAAAGACTACAATATCTCAGTTTACGACTAGAGTGATGAAACCTTTTGAGACAGTTACATCTATTCTATCAGGAGCATTCCGAGTATTTATGGAAAGTCTTAAGTTTTCTATAGGAATGCTTTCACTAATTCTAGTGCCTCTAGTTCCTGTGATTGCCATACTGTTACCCATTGCTGGTCTATTTATATCTCTTGTTGCTTTGATAGGAACTGTGGCTGGAATATGGTTTGTTGTTAGTAATATGACTACCATTGTAGTAGGGTTGCTGACTGGAGCTTTTGCTCCCTTAATACTTATTGTAGGCGCTCTCGCAGGACTAGCGGCATTCTTTGGATTTGGTCCTAGTAGTTTGTTTGATTCTATAACTGGATTCTTTAACTCTAAAGAGAGAAAGGAGGAACAGGCTGCATTAAAAGAATCTGCAACTACTCAAGTAGATAAGAATGTTCTCACGGACTTTTATAATATTAACATGGGTTTAAATAACCCTGCTAATGCATTACTTACTAGAGTTATAAGGGTTCTAGAAAATATTGACCAGAACACCCATCCCCCACTTCCACCAATGGACACCACATTACAAGGAGGATTCTAATGAAAATAGATTCACATTTAGAAGAGAGATCCAAACTATCCTTCTTTTTCCCAGGAGTAGACAGACCTAGAGTCTTAAACTTCATGGAGAATATTAAGTTAGATGAGACTAGTCAAGGGCTGTATTCAGAATACAATCCTATTGGAAGAAACGGAAGCGTGTTTGTGTACCTAGGATCTAAATCTAGAACCATAAGTTTGGATTTCACACTGACTCTTCCTAACATAGTACAGTATACAAGATTTCCTTACAGTAAAGATTTTAGCACTTACGAAAAGAGGGCTGAAATTAGAGAGGAGTATTTTAAGAAAGCACAAAATGACGGGTTTAAACAAACAACGCAAACCCCTGCTAGTAATATTGCAGACCTTGTAAACTCGTTTGATTTAGACTTTCTCAGTCATTTAGATGATTCAGAAATATCTGTTCTTATTAGAAAGGTAGGACTTCAAAATGCTCAAGGTCTTTTAGCCACTAACGAAGGAGCTATAAGAAACGCTAGGACTGAGGCTATAGGAAAGATACTTATGTGGGTAAATCTAGTAAGATCTAGTGTGTTCACCAATAGTCAGAATCCTGCTGTAGGACCTCCGATTGTGAGATTGACACATGGTATTCTTTATCAAAATGTTCCTTGCATAGTTACAGGGTATAGAATAGGTTTTGATAAAGAGTCTAGTTACGATCAGCGGACACTTCTTCCTAGAAAAATAAATTTATCATTAGACCTTAGAGAGGTAAGAACTTCGTACACCTCATTTAAGTCTGGAGATGCGATAACCTCCGATGGAGCCCCAGGTTGGGATAGTATCGTAGAAGGAGGTAACGCAACCTTAGATCCTATAGGATATAATCATATCACTACAACTAAAAACATAGGAGGTAGTGTTATGAAAGAAGGTGGAGTACCTGTAGGAACTAGTACAACCTCTGATGCTAAACCACCTTCCACAACAGATGATTTCTTTATAAGTTGGTAATATGTTTACAACACAGACAAGTAGATATGAACAAGGTTTCGTAAAGATGAATCATAAAGGTGTACAGGTAACTACATCTCTAGGTTCAGATTATGAGTCATACCTTCTAAAGCTTAGAGATATAATAACTACAAGGACTGGAGTAATTCCAACTCAACACGCTAACAGACCAGACCTTATATCAGATATATTTTATGATACTCCTGCTAATTGGTGGGTCATAATGGAAGTAAATGATATCAATGACCCTTTCGAGAACTTAAACGCAGGAGATCCTGTTAAAATACCTCTATTATGACGATTCAAGCAAAGACGCCTAGCATATCAATATTTCAGGTAAAGCCTGAAATAAAAAGTATTGAGGCTCAAATAGTAAGTCCTTCGGATTTTACTAATCCATATTTGCATTTAATTAGTCCTAATGATGGGAATGTAGTGTCGTTTGAATATGCGTTCGACAAAAAGGAACACTTCCTTACTGTAAGAGTGGTTGATCCAAATCTAGAGTTATTTAAAAAGTTTTTTACTTCTTTTAATTATATTGGAAGATTAAAAGATATGTTAATGGATAAAGACACTTCTTTTGAATTTATCATAGGACAGCTTGCTCAAGATCTAGAGGGATTAAACAGCAACTTCATCGACGGCATGTCTCAAGAAGGTAAAATTACAGATGATGATGCGTACTCAAAATCAGTTATATCAATAATTAATAAGCAGTACACAAGAAGGGTTAGAGAGATAGAAAGCGAAGTCGGATCCGCCTACACTAGTTCTAAACCAGAAGCTTTAGGACCTCAATTCGATGAATGGAAGAGGAGAAGACAAAGAGCGATTGACTCAAGGGTATCAGATGAACTAGGTTCTCTAGGGTTTAATGATTTGAATGCTGCGGGTATACAGAAGTATATGAACACTTATATCAATAGGAGATTCATAGCACAAATATCCGATGGAACTCATAATTCATTACATTTTGATGTAACTCTAACAAACATGAAACTCTTTTCATCATCTGATAATTTATTAATGGTGGATCTTGTGTTTACAGTTGGAGCCCAGAACCCTAATTCAATGGGAGCTTTAAACTCAATAAGCAAGTCTGGTAAATTCCCTGTAGGGTGTGTTGGGATATGCTCTGTAAAAGAGACTAATATTAATTTAGGTGGAGGGACGGGTACTAAGGTTGATACGGGCTTGTTAATACCAGACATTTCACCAAAAATACAAAGTAGAACTATTACTTCATTTATAGGAACTACAAAAAGAAGAGTTGAGAATATTCAGAAATCAATAGAGGCTGCCATAGGTAGTTTCTTATATGAGTTCGATAATACTTATGACATATCTAACTACCTCGTATTTCTAAATCCAGAGCTAAATGTTAAGATTTTACAATTAGTTCATGAGGAAGCCAACTTTATATCAGAGTCATCAAAGAATCATAAAAACAGCAGATACTACAGAGACAAAACAGCGGCTTATATTTTAGCTTTAAAAAATGTTTTAAAGAGGTTAGGTTTTTTGGTAATTCCTCATAAAACCGATGATGAACCTACAACAAGCTATCCTTGGAAGCGTAAGACTACTTCATATTACATAAAAGTAAACAACCACGCTACCTATAAACTAGAAGATAGAAAAACAAAGCAGACTAAGGTGTATGATACTGATGATCCTAGAAAATTCATATTAGGATTAATAGAAAATATGTATTCTACTGTGGGTGTACGGTTCGTCTCTCCTAAAATTGAGCCTGCAAGTACTTGGATGTATAAAGACTTGTTGATAAACTGTTTGTCCTATAATGACCCAAACGGTAATTTCATAAATCCTTTATACTCTGGAAGTAACAATACTAAAAACTTTTCTTTGGAAAGAGAGAATTTATATCTTCTAGAAAAAGGAAGAACCTTCGTAAACCGACCTCTGATTATAATAACTGATAATGTAGCAGATCAATTCCTAGCATCTCCAATGCGAGGTGATAAGGAGGCGAGAGAAGCAATTAAAAAACTTTATTACAATAAATTATCGAGTTACTATGGAAATATAAACACTAACTCTCAAGTGATACCTTCCACTCTTTTTGCTGGGTCTAATCTTGAAAGTTTAGTTATAAACGGGTGGTTGGAAGAAGATGTTATATCGAAGTTCTCTAGACTAAATGAAATAGATACTAAGAATTTTGAAACTCCTGTTTTTGTTTTTAACGATGTAGGTGCTAATGTTATTAACTTTGAAACAGTAGACCAGAACTTTGCATTCGCATTATTTAAAACTCAACCACCAGCATTTGCAAAACGAATATTCTTTAATTCAGTAGACTTCTTAGGGTTTGATAATTATGATTCTATAAAGAAGTCTTTCTCTAAAGTTTTAGAATCAAGTAAGCAAGTGCAATCGAATACGATAAATCAAATTCCTAACGAGGAGTTAACGGAGTTTGGAACACAATTATTTCAATATAGAGATGATGTTCTTACGGAAATTGTAAGGGTCGGAGATATTTATAAAGAACTTTATGAAATGATTGATAATGTAATCATGACTGAGTTGAATACTCATTTAGAATCTTTAAATAAAAGTTCAGCCAGCCAGTTCATACAGAAAAGAAAAGTTTTTGAGAAGGCTACCAAGGAAGTGTTTGATCAATTTATTGACACATACTCTTCTGATAAGATAAGTATCTTTGGGTTCTTAGAATATCTTGAGTTCTTTCAAAAGATGAATAAATTTACCCATGTTCTTAAAATAAGAACAACTCCTATGTTTAATCTATCCTATGATAATGTTACGAATAGAGGATGTTTTTTCAAAGGAAAGGTTCCTAAAAGTCCACAACACGATATACCTGACCCTTTTGGATTAGGGTTAGATAATTTAATTTTTAACGGGGCCTATAGTATAACAGGGTTTAAACATGTAGCGAGTGATTCCGACTGCTATTCGGAGTTTACTTTACTTAAGCCAGGAATTACAGATGTCGTACCAGACACAGCACCAGAGCCCCAGACCACAGCAGCAGAAAAACAATTCCTGAGTTCAAGAGTAAATAATTGGGGAGGAGGTAGAAACTAATGTATGTAGGAGTAGTAGTAAACGAGTATGATCCAGACAAGCAGGGTAAACTAGCTTGTGAAATTTTAGATGAGTCTGATAGAGATCCTAGTTTGGATAGTAAGCCTATAGAGGTTTATTATGTCAGTCCATGGAATCCTAAACAAGGAGGAGGTTTAGGCGCTATTCCTCAGGTCGGTGATGTTATACTTATAGGGACTGCACATAACAGCGACGATTATTTCTACATGGGAACAGTAGTAGGATATGATCATTACGGTGCTGTGTCTCCTAATAATCTAGGAGCAAATGATAAAATGTATAGCAAAGGGTTTACTACTAACTCCTTTGGTTTTACAAATAAGAGGAATGCTGGCTTTGTTGTAACAGATGAAGCTGACGAAAATGATGTAGAAAGGAATGTGGTAATGCAAGGTTCCGCAGGCCACAGGGTACAGCTAAACGATACTCCATACTTTGATAAGATTCTTCTCGTCAATGATGATAACAGTAGCAAGATAGAAGTTACTAATAAAACCTATGATTCGGGGAAGATTGCGGGAGATTCCATTAATGTGGAAGCTGGTAAAAATGTACATATCAAGGCTAAGGCTGCGATAGATATGATGGTAGATTCTCAGGGAGGTCCTTTAAGTATTCAGAACTACTCAAGCCCTATAACAGCAACCTTCGCTGGAGCTATACAAGGAGCAGCAGCAGGTATTGGAGGTGTGCTGGCAACTGCCATAACGGGACTAGTAGATCTAAGCCCAGGCGAGATAACAGTTAGGTCATTGAAGAACAGGGTCAATATACGATCAGGCTTCCCACCTTCTCCTTCGGCACCACAGGAAGTAGACTTCCTAGGCGTGTTCATACAGACTGGAGGATTACCTGCTGTGTCGTGGGCTCCCGCCTTAGCTACAACAGTACCGACAGTCCCTGGAGGGGTAATTCAACTTAGATCTGATGGTAAGGTTGAAATCCTAGCAGCTAAGGGTATAGATTTAATAACCTTAGCAGGTGATATAAACATAAAATCTCTTGCTGGTAATGTAAATATAAAAGGTCTTACTACGAATCTCAACCCTCCTGAGATTCCATCAATCATGACAGCAACACTTAACAATAATGAAATAGAAGGAAATTACCTAGGAGTAGAATAATGGGAGTTAATCCTTTTTTACCTATAAGCCCAGACCTTAGCAATGACGGAGAGCAGTTTGGAGTACCTAACTGCATGTTGGATATTGCTAAAGAGGTTCTTGAACTTTTATTAGGAGATGTGTTAGCTGCAATGGCATTAGCCCTTCAGGAAGGTATTTTGTGGGCTAAGGCTAAAATATCATTTTATATTAATAAGTTTCTTAACTGGTTAGGGTTTTTAGAATATGATCCTGTGACTGGCAAAATTAAGTTTGTTACAGACGGGGTATTCGGATTAGGTAGTTTTGGTTTCTTAAATGCTATTGCTGGTGCCATAGGAGCTTTATCTGTTCTTGCTGATGTTTATACTGATTTAGCTGAACAGTTTGAGTCTTTGAAAAACTGCTTTGACAAGCTGAAGAAGAAGCAAGAAGCTTTATCAAATCCTCAGAGTAATACTAACAGAGATCTAACCTTAGAAGAAAAGGTTGCCTTAAAGCAAGTTGAGTTTGCAGTAGATTTTATAACCAGAGCCAATAATCAACTTGAGCTTATCAACGAGGTACTAAACGAAAGGGTAGACGAACCTCAGATTGATGAGATAGGTGACGAGCCCATCTTCAGATTAACTTACGGTCCTCCTAAGTCTATAGACGGACAGCTTCTTCTTTCAGTTGATGGTTTATATTTCGATTCTCAAAGTAGAAATTATCAGGACGGTACTATACCATCAGTAGAGGATATAGGATTTGTTCCTGATAGGGACAAGTGGAGAATGGATCATGCTCCTAGCTTAGGAGGAAAGGGAACCATAATAACCGTAAGAGATTTGAATAAGTATGTTGATACTCTTCTAGACATTGAAGTTATGGACGAGTCAGAAGAGCTTAGAAATTTCTATGATCAAGATCACTTGATTCAGGTACTTAAAGGTAACAAGACTAAAGTAGTGACTGATTTAGATGCTAAAAAACAGGAACTACTAGATTCCGGGTACACTACTTCTTCGGCTATTTATACCAATCTTCAGCAGCAGATATTTTCTGAGATAGAGGTATTTGACACAAAGATAAGAAAGAGGAAGAAACAGATTGAACTAGCTGTTAAATCAACAGACTTGTTTGGATTAAGTAATCCTTTTAATCCAGGAGAGGTTCCCGTAAATGATTTCAGCTACCTAAGCAATATACATTTAAAGGTAGCACTAGAGAAGCAAAGAAAGCTGTCATTCGATCACGGAGAGGTTAGTGGTATAGTTTTACCAGTGAAGCCTATATTCTCCATATCCGAAAACACTGACAACTTGGTCAGCCTAGCTCCTCTAGAGGTTACTAGAACGGGGGTGGGGTCCATGACTGAAGTGTACGCTGTAAGTAGTACTCTACGACCAGTTCTTAGTGTACACGATCCTATCATTACTGATAATTTAGTCTCTGTATATAACTTCATTGACCCAGATGCGGTAAAACCAAACTCAGATAAGTATAACTTAACCACCTGTAATGAGCTTGTTGATTACAACGCACAGTTGGTAGGAGATTCTGTAAAGACTATATTTAATAAAGGCTTAGGGTTAGCTAGACTAGACGGAATTGCTAGATACGGATACGATGACTCTACGAGTTTCCCTCAAGTGTCATCAGTAGGAAGTTATGTAAAGTTAAAATCATCCACTAGATTCCAGGACCTTCTCTACAACAGTGTAGGATGTACCTTCGATAGTTGGCTTTATATGCCAGGATTAGGAGAGTCTAGAAACAGCTTTGAAAGACTTGGTGGGGATTTATCTTCTGCAACTCTAGACATTGATGTTATTAAGCCATCCGCATGGACAGACTTTAATTACTATAAGGTCCTTATTGCAAACGAGAATGTCGGAAAGGACTCTGGGGTTGCTGGCGACTCCGTTATACTAAATAACTCCTCTGATACTACAAGAGGTTTTGTGATGGGTTTCACAAGGGATCCTATATTTACAAAAGGCTCTACGGGCGCTCCAGGATCTGACACGGACATAGGAGATACGCACGGTTATAATACAGGTAACACCACTAGTGCTACTTCTTTCTTCATAGCACCTACACAATCCTATTCTTCATCAGGAGCATCTTTTATAAGGAGATCTAAAAGTAACCCTACCGCGAGCACTTACTACGGGATGGTTATTGATATAAGCTCAACAACTGATTCAGGATATAGCTTACAAGATTGTTCAGGTCAGTTTATGCATTTATCAGTAAGTATAGATGTAGATGATAATTTAATACAAGTGTACCTTAACTCTGAGTTATTAGCATCTGATAGCATATCAAATGCGTTTGGAACTAAGGTCTCAGATCCTATCAGAATTCCTACATTCAAGTCTGAAGATAGCTTTGATTATACAAAGGTGACTACTGGGCTTACGAATGTATTTAACGAAGGCCCAGTCAACGATGATTATTTCACTCCCTGGATTATAGGAGGTGGTTGGACTGACGGATATCCTGTTGATCTAGCCACTAGCTCTGGAGGTTTCATGGGAAGTAATTACGGACTGTATAGTGGTCTGACTGGCTATGTAACAAGCTTTAAGATTTATGATGCCCCTTTAGCTCAAACCGAGATCATAAAAAACTATAAAGCTCACAAAGATTTCCTAGGTAATATTAAGCTATGAGTTCAACTTTATACGGAACAACTGCGACCAAAGCTGTTTTAAAGAATACAGCCGATGCTAAAAAAGTCTCTACAAAAGGTGTAAAATTTCCTTTTGCTAACGATAACTATTTAGTTAACAAATCTACAGGGATTGAACTAGCAAGATCTCAGATAAGGCAGTTACTTTTCACTAAGCCTGGGGAACGGGTCATGATGCCAAACTACGGAATTGATCTAGAAAGCTATCTTTTTGATCAACTAGACGAGGATGTGCTATATGATTTAAGGAAAAAAATAGCTTTCAATATAGATACATATGTACCTTCTGTTAAAATAATAAGACTAGAGATTACTGAAACAGAAGATATAAAATACTCAGGTCTTCCTGGCATTAGAATACTTCTAGTTGTCTCGCTGCGTGACACTGGAGAGATAGACCAGTTGGAGATAGAAGCATGACGAATATACCTTACACTACAGCCGCATCAGATTTCCTTAAGTATGTCAATTACAAGGAGGATGAGAAATCCTCCTTAATTGATTATGCAGCCTCGGACTTCCTGTCCTTGAAGGCTTCTCTTATAAATTATATAAAAGCGGTATACCCTCTGGATTACAACAATTTTTCTGAGTCTGATCTTGGGATAATGTTTGTTGAATTAGTTGCATATATGGGAGCGGTCATGTCTATGAAGACTGATATGATTGCTCATGAGATGTTTTTAAAAACAAGCAAGAACCCTAACAATGTCAGGAAGCTTTTAGACCTTATAGGAATCCGTCTGAGGGGTCCTTCATCTGCTGCGGCTATGACATCGGTTGTGGCAGAAACGGCCCTCACAGGAGCGGGGGAGAGCCTTACCGTAGCTGCCAGGGACAGGGTAGTTACCTCTACCTCTCCCGTAGACGGTCAAGCAGTAACTTATACTTTATACCCTACTAGAAACGGTGCGATAGAGAATCCTTTAAAAGATGCCTCTATAAAGTTTTACTATGAAGATTCCAATGGAGGACAAACTTGGGATAACGCTGTTCTCGTTGAAGGAGCCTTCGCTGTGGATACGGGTGTATTCTCAGAAGTAGATGTACTGAAGAAGATACCTTTATCCAAATCTCCAGTCGTAGACGGAAGCATTCAAGTATTCATTTCCTCAGACAATTCTGATACAAGCGGAACATACAGAGAGGTTACTAGTTTATTCTCTGCTTCTGGTACAAATGATAAAGTTTTTCAAGCAGTTTACGGTAATGATTACGCAGCAATAGTGCAGTTCGGTGACGGTGTTACAGGATCTCTTCCCCCTGCTGGATCTGAGTATACCATAACCTATAGAGTAGGCGGAGGTGAGAGAGGTAATAACAACTCTAACACGATATCAACTACTTTACAAACAGAAGAAGACAATCCTATATCAATAGCAAACACTCAGCCTTTTACAGGAGGGGCTGATGCTGAAAGCATAGATCACGCTAAGAAGTACGGTAAGTTAGTTTACAGACAACAGGACAGACTAGTTTCTTTAGAGGATTACATAGGTTTCTGCAATACTTACAAAGGTCCACTAGGAACTTCTGCAAAAGCAACTGCTGTTACAAGAAAGTCTTTCGGTTCAGCAAATATAATAGATGTTTACATGCTAGAGAAAGCTTCCAATCTTCAACTACAAAAAGCATCAATTGCATTTAAGGAAGCTATGCTCGCATCAATGGACGATAAGAAGATGTTAACTGATGAGATAGTTCTAGTGGACGGACTTGTAAGAACTTTAGATCTTGATATTAGAATTACATTAGACAGAAGATTCCAAAATGTAGAGGAGTCCCTTAAGAATAAGATATCAAGTATCGTCACTAATTATTTCAATGTGGACAATAGAGAGTTTGGAGAATCCTTTTTCCCTGCTGACATATCTAGAGAGATCTTTAGTAGTGTAGCGGAGGTAAGGATTGCTGAGGTAACTAATTATAACGAAGCTCTTAATCTTGAGATAAACGAGATTCTACAGCTAAACAACTTTTCATTAAACTTTAACTATGTCTAGACCTTACAAAAGAAAAGCGGTTGATGTATTTCAAAAGATAACTCCTGAAATATACAGGAGCGAGGATGAAGCATTATCAGAGTTAAAAACTGTTGATATAACAACCAAAGTAGTAAAAGGTCAGATAGAGATTATTGAGAATTTTCAATCAATAAACCCCACTGTAAGTGCTGATGTAATTGTAACAAGTTTAGCTGGATGGGATAGTACTAATTTGTATCCTTCGGGTATGGTGAAGCATTTTGTAAAGCAAAACAAGCTTACAGAAATATCACCAAACAAACTATCCTTAGAGATCTTAGAACCTTTAGGTTACTATCTAGGAGATTACACCACTTCTTCAGATCTGTATGAGTTCTTCTCTGGGACACTATTTCCTCTGTTAAAGCAATCTACCGGATCTGTAGCATCTGATCTGTATACCTCTACAGACGGTGCTCTAGCTAACAGTAATGAGAATACACATATTTACTTACATGGATCTCTTGGTTTGTTTTACTATCTTCTGTGTGGGGATTTGTACGACAAGGTAGTTCTACTATTCGCAACTAAGATTTCTAAATCAGAGACTCTACAACTTAACGATGCATTAGGAATTCTAAACGAATACATTTGGGAGAACCAATACCTAACATCTTTTAGAAACACCTTCCCATCTCTTTTATCTGCTGAGTTCTTATCTGGAGTTGGTACTTATGCAAGTGGAACTCAGTCCTTAGATAAGTTAAATACTTGGACTGACATACTATTTCAAGATAACTACCGAGAGAAAGACGATGAGTTTGTAAAAAGTGCTCTTGTCGCCTATTTTGAAGGAGGGCTGTCCCCAGACATTTATTTAGACAACGGACCTCTATATAAGTTCCAAAGAGCATTAGGCTTTATATATTCAGACCTAGACAACGAGATTCTTTCACTAGAAACCTTGCTCTCAATTGATGAATGTCCAGAAGAGTACCTACCTTATCTGGCAGATATTGTTGGATGGAAGTTCTATACCTCTAACACAGATTCTTGGAGGAGACAGCTTAGAGACTCAAGGGCTATCCTTCAGAAGAAAGGTACTAAGGCTGGTCTAGTCGATCTTTTAAAATCTATACTTCCCGCATCTAACTTCGATTTCTCAGAGGCTTACTCAGAGTTTTTTGAGTCTTATATCCCTAATCTTATTTACTATCTTCTAAAAACAGAATCAACTCAGCTAAGTTCCCTGGATGTATGGACTACAGAAAAAGCAAACGAGTTTGCTGGTTCGTGGAGGGACGCGACTGATTTAGATAGAAGTATTAGATTCGTGGTAGACCAGATACTTTTAGAAGCTGTACATGAGTTTCCAAACTTGTTTAACATACGAGGATATCCTTTTAGACCTCAGGATGATAACTTCGTATTTAACTACAGAAACAGGGATTTTAATGTGCCTCCTTGGGAGTATGAAAACTTCTACAAGGATTGTGATGTAACCTTTGAGTTAGTTGAGTTCCTTAAAGGAAAGCTTTTATGTTTAGGAGTACCTTCAACTTACTGCGAAAGCTTTGAAGACTTTATATTATCAAACACTGTTAGTGGAGATACAGATCCCAAGTTTTACAACAACGGCTTCTTCTTCTTAACTGAATCCTTACAGCTACCTCCTAATTATCAAAATCTTATAGAGAACTTCGAGCAATCAAAGTTTGATTACATAGGTTACTGGAGTGGTAAATCTTCTCACTTTGATCTAACGCTTTGCTCCGTAGGATTCTTAGATGAAATTTTTATACAGACCTCGTTTACAACTGAGGATTTCTTTGCTTCTATGGAGGCTGTAAAAGATTTCATTCCAGCTAAGGCTATAGGAAGGGTTCATACAAATCTCAGTGCTGTAGATAACTTCAGATCAGTAACTACAATATGCCCTAGGGTTAACTTCAAATTCCTTGACATGATAAACTTGAGTGGAGCCCTTGGATCTTATCAAGCATCTTCACTCAATATGAGAGCGGATGAGTTAGGGTTTTTAGGAAAGCATAGACTCCCTTCTTATAACTTTGCAACAACAAAGACTCAAAACAATCATGAGAACCTTCCTGTATTTGGAAGGGAGGTTTTAGAATTCGGTAGAACCTCAGATGACGACGCTTTTGTAGATTCCAGTAGCGTATACAACACTAGCGGTCCTTATCAAGAAGTATCTCCTAGAGGTGTCGTAAGAAGAAGGAACAGGGAAAAACTTTTCTCAAAAGGTAACTGGTTTAACAGGACAGGCTTTAATGCTCCTACCTTTATGAATCTCAGTGATGCGGGATCAGACACTGAATACTTATCCTTAGGCTATATTCCAAGTGCGGCAAGATTCCAAAGCATAGATGACAACAACAATCTTCCTGAGATATATAAAGACTACCAAGACAAAGATTCCTTGGCAACCATTTATGGAGTGGCTGTAAGTTCTGCATTCCCTACAAGAGGTTTAGAACCTTATGAGGGTTGTCAAAACTACAGGTTTAGAGATTCCTTTGAAGAAGTTTCTAAGTTCTTTTACGATCTTGTTGATCATAAGATAGGTAAGCAGGCTGAACTTGAGATACTGTTGAATAGTAATTTAACCATAAATGATTCTTGGATGGATCATGCAGGATCTTTAAAGAACGAGTTGTGGAATGAGTATGATTTCAATTTTGAAAAGGAGTTTTCAGAGCTAGGTCTAGACTTTTACAAGCATGTTCCAAACGAAAAGAACAAGACACTTAATTATCTTTATCTTAATAATTATGTTAAGCAAGGTAAGCCTTCTATATCAGACTCTACTCTAGAGGAGCTTGAGACAGGAGGCTCCTCTTTAGTATCCCATATTTACGGTCCTATTTTCTGGAATGCTAAGTTAAATGAAGATGGTTCCGCGTATGGAAATAACACGGTTAATCTAAAAAACACAGATACTGATGATGATAATGAGTTCCTTATATTTAGTGCCAGTACAAGCAAACTCTCTATGAGTACAGACTTCTGGATCAAGTCCAGAACTGAAGAGAAGGTTGCTGATTTACTTAGTGGAGTTGAGTTGGTTGATGTAATAGAATCTACTCAAAACAAAATATCTATCTACAACTTTGCAGAAGACCAAGGGGTATTAAATAAAAACTCAGCCCTCCTTGATAATAACATAGTTTGTTTATCCACAAAGCAGAATATTCCTAGATTAAGATATACTTTTAATTACGGAGATGGAGGTAATTACTTTACACCTGAGGATGATTTTGAGATATCTGTAAGCTCTATTTTCTTAAACGACGATAATCTAAATACTGGAGGAAGATCTTATAATGTACTTATAAGAACAGAGCTTGAACAGGATGCTGAAGGCAATAAAGTAAGTTGGGTGTATACACCTCAAGGTAAGTGGGAGATGATATACTTCTCATCAATCACCTCTTCAGACAACCCTTCCTCCTATGTACGAGATGAGCTTTCACATACAATAACTCATGAGGAAGGCACTCTTGAGAATGTTCAGGGTTCTGAGTGTGCAATAAATGTTACAAGAAGGAAGTGCTTGTACAACTTACTTCTGAGTGATTTTGAGGTAGATGTTTTAAAATTCAATACTTTGAACAGATTTATAAAAGTTCCTCTAAGCTATTACCAGTATAAACAACAAGTACACAGATACGATCAGAAGTATGTCATTGAGCTAATACCTACCAACTCAATCGTAGAGGAAAACTTCTGGTGTCTTAATGGCATATCTGTAGTGGACAAGACGATGAATCTTAGATCTGCTATACCTTTCTCAGTTTCCTCTACTATTAAAAATGTCCTAGTAATACAGGATAAGGTAGATGAGCTTTTAGACGAGGAAGGTTTAAGTATAAATGATGTAGATATTCTGTTTGCAAAACAGAATGGAACCTTATTGAGAATAGGAGAAAAGATAACCATATCGGACAAGAAAGTATTCCACGAATCACTTCCTGTTACTATTCTAGTAAAAACTCCATTTAATTCTTTTAATTTCTACAAGGATGTGAATGCAGTAATAGAAACTTTCTTAGATGTTGTAGGTCCTGGAGGAAATATTGTTAGTGAGGAGTTCAATGGTGAAACCACAATCCATAGTTATAAACTACAGAACGCCTTGGGGTATCAGGATGTAACTGGAATAGATTACATAAACTGGGTTAGTGCTATTGATGAAAATAACTACAGACTATCCCCAGATAAGCCAATCCTTAGCCCCACCTCACTACTCACACCACTCGTTACGGAAACCTCTACATTACTTTCTTTTACATCATCAACTGAGTATACCTTCCCTAAAAACGATTGGACTGTTTACGAGTTATCTGCTAAATATGCAACTCATGTAGATATAGATTACTATCCAGGAGCACCTACTAGTAGTCTTGAATTTGCTAAAAAATCTTCCTTACCTTTGAGAGAGGATGGTACTGGTAAATATATTGTTGATAGCACTAACTTACTTCCTCTTCTCATAAGTAAAGGGGATGCATACTCAGAAAATTTCTTTAATACAGACGCAGAGGCTTACAACCCTTACTTCTCAGGAAACTTACCGACCCCTAATTCTTGTGATTATAATGCGATGATTGATGGGGGCGGGGCTGGAGTAAATTGCCAAGACGGGCCTTGGAGTTTCGCTAGACCTGAAACAGCCAGCCTACAAGATTTTCAAGAGAGGTGGTCTCTTCCCGAAGATTGTAACTTTAACCCTTGTTTTTCTACTGAAGGTGGGGTTCCTTTGATATCTATAACCTTTAGAAGAGATAACTTAGACACGCTTCCTGAATACTTGTATGTTGCTGTTAATGAAGGGGATACAAACCTTGGTGAATTAGATAACAACATGCAATATTATCTAATCCCTCTTATGCCAGAGGGAGTACCTGATGGATATACTAAGTCCACAAGATACGCCTTAAGAGAGTCTATAGCGGAGAGTCCTTGTTGGTACGGTAACGATTCTGCAAAGCTTCCCTTCGGAGGGTGTTGTAACTTTGGAGCTACTTGGTCTGAGTTTATACCAGATTACGCTCTTAATCTTAATTTAGAGGATGATCAGTCATACTACGACGAGGGGATAGGTTGGTGGACTGTTAACCTTATATTCCCAAATAATTTTGGACTTAACCCGTTAGGTGATTGCACATATTCACAGGTACAAAATTGTCAAGGAAACACTTCTCCCGTCCTAAAACTTATAGATAGGGCTGGTAAATTTAAAAGATTATCCATAGGTCTTGCGGACAGCAGAGGTAGCACAACAAACCCTATTGAAAACAAGAAGGTGGTTATAGGTAATATCAGAATGGATATAGATTTCCCTACTACCCAATGGACTGATACAATTTGGGCTCAATACTTTAACATAGGATATCAACAGTTTTCAGATTCTAATCTTGTTATAAATGGCAATTCCTTTGGGAGTTATATTTCAGAGAACATTGATGATACATACACCTTAGATACTTTATATAAAGTACCTCCTAAGTCACTCCTATCATTATTCAGGTATCTTAATGAATTGTCAGAACAAGATCAATCAAGAGACTCTGCAAATACTGAGATAACTCACGGACCTTCTGGTGGCGGTAGATCAAATTATAGAATACATCCTGGGGCGTTTAACCAAGGACCTGATTGGTTATCAGAAGGTAACTCCGTAAGTTCTGTGGAGGTTAGAAACTGATATGAGAGGTATAGTTGAGGTTTATGAAGTTGGACGAGAGAAAACGCTCGTACACAAATCTAATAATCTAATTGTTGACGGGGCTGGTGAGCTTATAGCAGACATATTTACGACACCATCTTCAATAGCTATGAGTGGTTTGGGGTCTGGATCTATAAACGAAAGAATACTAGACTCTTCAAACTTTGGAATTCATGGGTTCTCTTTAGGAAAAGGATCCTTAGGTTATAAAACAAATGCTCACGCATACAAGAAACATAATCTTCTTGCATCAGGAGAATACCTTCCTATAGAAGTTACAGCCTCAGCTACTCAAGCTTCTTTTCCAAATCCATATGATGTATCTTGCACTGTCTTAAGAGTAACTTCAACAGCAGCTTCAGGAGGATATGTAAAATGGGATTCTACAAGAATAGACCCTACCTTTTTACATTCCTTATCCTCCGTTCCTAAAATATTGTCATATGATTTTAAGATAGACCCTGCTGATTTCACTACAGACTCCACAGGAGGCTACTCTTACCTTACTACAGAGATAACTCACGGTGATATTGATTACAGATATACACTACAAATACACCACCCCCTCCACGCAGAACTAAGTGCTAATGAAATTCCTGGTAGAGTTAATTCTATTCTAACTAGCGAAACTTCGGGGAATTATGTATACTTGAAAGAGCTAGGTGGCGGTTGGTATAGAAAGGCGTGCGTCGTTCCTGAGGATGATTACAGCGCATCTAGTGACACTGTAGTTAAAATATACCCAGCGTCACTATCAAGTGTTCCTGGGGACAGTTACACTAAGAGCATTAAAGGGTCTGCCTACATATCAAGAATTTCTTTAAACGCAGGTAGCTTGCCTATAACTTATCATAAGAAAAGAACTACTCTGTACGATTCAACTCAGGATTTATTAGAACAGCCTTGTATAGCGTCGTCTGTTCTTACTTATGAGAATGGTCTATATCTACTTTCTAGAGGAGGAACTCTTACTTTAAACCCGTCTTCTTACGATGTTTCAGCTAGTTTACCTGACACTCCTCACCCTAATGATAAGTATCTTCAAAAGGTAACCTCGACTAAGTATGAGGATTTAGTTGATGTTAATATATTTCATGGACATAATGTTAACCTAGGATCCTATAGTAGAGATAATGTATCAGTTTCATCTATTGTAGATAGCTCTTGGTCAATAACATCATCCTTAACAGAGTTGCCTGCTCAAAAGGATATGAGGTTGTTCGGATGTTTTAGCCCATCTTCTAATGTTACATTAAATCTAATACCTACCTTTGATGCTACAGGGTTCGATAATCCTATTGTCACTTTTGAGTGTAGTGGGGAAGATGGATTTAATAGACCATCAGCACCCTCTATGGATAAAGACGGTTACGCTAGAGTATACCATTCAAATTTAGGAGAATCTCCAACGACATCTTCTACGGTATATTCAATTACAGAATCTAACTTCTCCTCTACTGGAGAGGTTAAATTCAAAGCAGTTATAAAAGCATCTGAAAGAAAAATGATAAATGCATATGGAGGTATCTTTGAAATAGGACTACATGCAATTGATTACCTTTCAATGCTGAAGACTGGACAGGTAGATTCAACTAGATCAATTAACAAAGATGTTATTGACGGTGATGATATAATATTTAAACTAGTGGCAAAGAAACAATTCCTTTATGATATAACGCATCAAGGTGATTATGGAACCACGGCGGGTCTTTCAGACGAGAGAGACTTGGAAATAATTTGGACTTTGGATTTCTGATGAAAGGTTTAGTTACGATACAAAAGGTTTATTCTGATGGAAGAAAGGAGATTGTGCTTAAGGAAGGGTGCAATATTCTTACTGACGGATTCGGTATATCTGTAGTTAATTTATTTACAAGTGACGGCAGCGAGCAAGGGGATGATCTTAGAATAGCTTATTTTCAGCTAGGGACTAGCGGTTATTCGGACGATCCCGACTGGACTGATCTACTTCCTAGCAGCACGGCTAACAACTTCTATTCATTAAGTGCTCCAATATCCTCGATAGACGGGTACGGACTAGACACTACTTTGAAGGCTGTTGAGAGGGAAATTATAACTGTAGAGGAGGCTTTTATCGAAGCCTCGGCATTAACATATCAATATGAGAATCAAGTTTTATGTGAGTTTGAAGCTGATTCAGTCTCAGATATAAATGAAAGATACATTAACTGTAAGTTTACTATAGATGAGAAAGGTGCTGTAGGAAAATCTTTGAAAGAATTAGGGTTATTCGTAAAGAACCCAGAGCATCACCAGGATCGTGATAGGCCAGCATTAGCTGCTTATAAGTTACTGGCCGAACCTTTAGAGAAGACAGACGCTTTTAGTTTAGATGTGGAGTGGATTATAGATGTTTCTAACGAAGCGTGATTATAAAATTAACCTAAACCACTACAAAGATTATATAATAAAGAGAGGTCCACATGAAAAAGGGAGATAAATTACAGCCTAAAGGACACCTAGAGGTTTGGAAAGTACATTCCAATGGAGAAAGAGAGCTTCATTGGTCTGATCATAATGTTATTACCTCTGGAATGGGTGTCGGTTTATCACACTTCTTCGCTGCATCTGGTGGTGATTCCATACTAGACTACCAAATTCTTAACTTTCAGGTAGGGACTAGCGGAGATACCTCAGATTATGGAGTGTCAACTTACAAGCTACAGTCCCCTTTAGGGGCTGGAGAATACGGAGCCGAGTCCGCACTCCTTGTGGAACAGCTAACTCCAATAGAAAACGGGTCTGTCGCTGGATCCGTCAAGTATTTCCCAAGGATACGATTTAGTAATATACACAGAGTTAACAAAACAGCAGTCAGGTTCACCTTAGTTCTTGATGACGCGACTGCCAATGTTTCAGATCCTATTAATGAGATCGGATTGTTCATGAGAAATCCTAGAGGTCTATCTTCTCATGCACCAATCCTAGCAGCTTACAGACCGTTTACACCTATAAAAAAGACTGACTCCTTCTCGTTAGTCTTCCTCTGGACTTTACAGTTTTAACGATGCCTTTTAACCCCGCTGACATATATTCAGTAACCGCAGGAGTTGAGCTTTACAACTACTGGAACCCTTTCGTAACTAAGCACGACGCTAGTTCTTTCTATAACTGGGAACAGGATAACCTTCCTCTATATGACCTAGAGGAGCGCACTGATTACCTGTGGGAAAGGTTCGGTTGGGCTGGATCTTCTCTCCCAGGTATGGCGTTATGTGTGTCTTCCTCTTTAGCCACTGATAATAACAATGTCTTTACTAGTTTAGAAGACGCTATAAACGCTCTACCTGAGGTCATAAGAATGCCAGTTCTTATAGAAGTTGCAACCAGCGGTAACTTAGGTAGCATCAATCTCAATAACATTAAGTTTACTGGAGATGGAAAACTAGAGATAGTTAATAGAGTATTTACAGAGTTCGTATCTGCAAGTGCAGTCAGTACAGACTATGACTCAGCCTTAGGAACAATTAGAACAACCTCAAGCGTAGATGCGGCGAACATTATAACTGATACTTCAGTAGTTTCCTTGAGTGAGCCAACTGCAAGCCTGTGGCCTTCAAATACTGAAAAGTGGAAAGGGTTAGCATTCGTATCTGAGGTTAAGAATTTAAATGGCAACAGACCAGATAAGTGCTCAGTGGTCGTACATGACGATCAGGTTAACTCTTGGAGACCTACCACTAGTACTTTCTTTACTCCAGACATCGCTGATGCAGGTTCCGTAGTTATAGATGGAGCAACCTCACTTGATTGGAATAATACTAAGCTGTCATTAAACGGAGCGTTAACACTTACTAGAAGTGAGGCTCCCATATCAGGAGCTAACTCAGGGGGTCAGATGGTTGGTTTCTTAACTAACAACTATCTTGACAGTATTAAGATTGTAAACTGCGACGGTCCTATTTATATTAGAGGCTTTGGTGTTGATGCTAGGAATACTTCTGATTGGGGTATCATAATAAAGAACTCTGAGGGTATTACTTTAGAGAACTGTGGCGTAACTAGGGCTTTGATTGGTGGAGTAGACATTTCAAATTCTGAGGTTAATCTTAGAAGAAGGTTTGTTTCTTCTAGAAATTATAACCACACTTCCACAGCTACCAGAACTGCAACTGATAATTATGGTCTTAGGTCTTCCAACTCGACCATTTCATTTGTGACTGATTCCTACATAAACGGTAATGATTCACTGTTTGCATTCCAAGAAAATGATTACGGTATGCATTTAAGCAATTCAAAGCTTTTAGGTGAGGATTCAACAGCGTACTACAAGTGTTCACACAATCATAAGGCAGGTTTAAAGTTAGTTAACTCTGTCGTAGATGTCGATGGTTATCTAGACATTTATAGTAACCATGTAGGGTGTGAGGCTATTTCATCTGAGTTAATGTTGGACGGCTTTATATGCCAGTACAACAAGCAAGAAGGGTTACTCGCAAAAGACAGTAGCGTAGTATACGGTAAGAAAGAAGGAACTAGAGCATACACTTCATTGTTTGGAAATGACGGTATAGCTTATAGCTATAGATTAGGCTTCTTTGGAAATGGAAAAAATATAAGCATGTTCAACTCTTCCATGATGCCTGCTAGAAGACCTAACATGTTCTATAATCATGACCAAATTTTTATAGCAGGACATCAAGGAGTTACCGTTGATGAGGAGCATAATCCAGGCGCAGCACTCATAGCTCAACCTGGAATTTATCTAAACAACAGCAAGGCAAAGCTTATTCACTGTGTTTTAACAACAGCTAAAACTTCTTCAACTGGAAACATAACAGGAGCAGACTATCTTACAAACATACCTGTGCTAGGCTCTGTAGTACAAGCATGTAACAATTCCAAGATCGAGTTTTTAGGATCTCAGTACGGCGCTAATTTAATCGTTGGAAGAAACTCTAACACTTATAACGATGCAGGCATCTATGTATCAGATAATTCTACTTGTAAAATATCAGGACCTACTTTTATAGGACAGTTTGATACTGCCATATTGGCAGATAGAAACTCCTCTATTGTTATAAGCCCACATGACAATGACTCAGAGAATACATATGATGAGCAAGGTTTTGGACTTAGTTCTACAGCAAACCACACTAGCGTTGAGATTCATGCATATAGCCGTTGCTTAGTCGCAGACAACGGATCCACTATAACTATGAGAGACTTGGGTGATGCTATAGAAAGATACCCTACTTCAATCGAGCAAGCAAGTTCAACGGATTATTTCTCAACAAGAGAAACTGTAGCATCTTCCATAACAGGTGGAAGTTTAGTCCTTCTTCCAAACCCAAAAATAGCTGCAACTGTACCAGCAGGAGTTTATCCAACTAGATTGTCTTACGAGCAGAACCCTACTAACTATAGGTTTGCAAGTACTACCGTAAACACTCATCCTTACAATTACTATCTAGCTAATATAGGAACTATAACTGCTAGTGACTTTAGAACAAACTTATCTAAGGGTGGGGTATGTGTTCACGCTCTTAACGGAAGCACTGTTAGAGCACAGAATGTTTGCTTCTTAACTTCTCCCGAGAACACTGACTGGCCTTATTACGATCATCTTGAAAGTGCAGCGGGTTGTTCTGATTTGAGAATATGGGCTATATCAAGCGGATCTAGACTAGAAGCTAATAACCTAGCAGTATCTTCAACTTATCCTTCTTTAGCAGGATATACAGGTCCAAGTGCTACTTACGGTTTTGAATACAGCGCGTTCGCTCACCAACCTTACCTGCCCTCAATAGGACACCCAGACACTAGCACCTTGTCCATACTAGACTTTTATGGTATAGGTGGTGAAGTATCAGCAGGTATACTTTCAGATAGAATGCAGGCTTGGTCTAAGCAGAGATGGGGAGGTGCATTGAATCATTTCGGTGTAAGCTCTTCTGAAAACTCAGGACCTTTTAGGTTATATTTCGATGTGGACCCAGCAGCAAAGTCTCTAAACTTCTTTAGCTCTACAGCAGGAGGGTATTCTCTTGATGATAACAGACCTTATCAGATAATGGCTCAAGGGTATTTCTTATCAGGTCCTGCGGTGACTCAAGAAGATATTGCTCAAGAGTTATATGGAGATCTGCTGACACTATCCTCTACATCTACAGACTTTGAAAGCTCTGGGTACTATCATACTTCATCGTTTGTTAATGCATCTAGAGCAGTAGTAACTTTAGATGAATCTGCTGCTAATACATTTGCAAACGCTAAACATTGTTCACACCCATTCCTAGGAAGAGAAAAACTTGTCAACATTTATAGAGCAACTAATAAAGCTTATGGTGAAGGTTATTCTCATACCACTACAGGGTATGGAGCAGGATTTACAACAACAAATATCTTTGATGTCAGGAGAACACTCTGATGGCTTTTAATGAAAATCAAAACACAGGTTTGACACAGGTATGGTCAGATAGTAAGTATAAGTTTACTGACCCTGTACGCTACTATAAAAGTAACGATCCTTACTACTGGGAAGTAGATAACATTCCTATAAAGCAACTAGAGGAAAACATCCTATGGTTAAAGGATCAATTATCAAGCCCATCAACCAATGCTTCTGGTATAGGTAGAGAGGGCTTGTCAGAGCTACAACCTTACAGCAACGGGTCGAGCAGAATTGTTGCTGTTCGACCTGGAAAGTTTATGGCTAGGGTTAATGATGCTTATAATAAAGGTATTACAACTTTAGCTAAGGAGGCTTATGAGAGTCTCCCCGCACAAGGATCTAATTATGTAAAATCTAGAGTATCCTTCGAGCTTCCTGACTCTGTATTAAGAAGAATAGTTGGAGAGGTTATCACAGGACCTACAATCTATAACAATGGATTGTATGATCACTTACAGCATCACGCAGTAGAGAGTTACGGTGATCTCGCTAATGTTTTAGAATTTAGAGAAGGCTCAACCCAATTCTCTCAGAACTTTGTACAGTCAGAGATATTAAACATACCTAAGAACAAACTAGCTTTGTGGAAGACTGGTACAACGGCTAGAGATTATCAGCCAAATGCACTAGACCTACAACAGCTTTCTGTAGAGTTTACTAGACGATGGGGAGGTATAGCAAGAACTTCACTTGTAAATGTTGCAGAGGACATTTCAATCGAAATTCCAAGCTTTGATGAGGATGATGTTTTAAGCTCACCAAACTTCCCTAGACAATATGAACCCCAGTATAGAATAGATTTACTTTTTATATACGCCCACCCTTCTGATTCAAAGGAGACTTATATAACACCTCCTAATGGAACTCAGCCTACCAAGATTACCAAGCCTAGACTTGGGCTAGTAAAAGGAGCAGGGGTTGTTGGATTAAAAGGTATTGGAGCATTCTCAGAGTTTGATAGTATAACTAACTTCATAGATAACTTTTTTGAGTCCGGTGGCTACCTTACAAATAGGGTTAACTCTCAAAACTTCTTCAAAGCTAGAGAGGCTCTGGATTCCTCATTTAATTATCAAATAACTTCTCCAATATCAGACTTCTATCAACAAGAGGTTGGTGTAAAAGGAACTGTTTACGGTAACCTACCTTCTCCTGATGATTTAATGAACTTAGCCCCTCTTCTTCAAGAAGGGGTGGAAAACTCGTTATCCTTAATAGGACAGTCAGTTCTTCCCATAGCTTACATTATTACAAGAAAAGGGAGTACTGTTATAAGGTCTGATGATATCGTAGACATAAGACCTTTCTTTAGAACTGCGGAACTAGCATACAATGAGCGTGCTGGTATAGCTGCTGCTAACCCTCCTCTTTCTCTAGCAAACCCTGCCGTAGGTAAAAGAGAACTTAACGAGCATACTAGAAAAATATCAACCTATGTAGAAAATGCTATTAGTGAGATAGTTGTTGGAGGAGGCGGTTCCGCTGGAGGTGGAGTCATAGGAAGAGGTATGATTTTAGGTGGCACAAAATATGGAGTAGAGGGTGCGACTTTACTTACGGCTGCGCTAAAAGATCTACCTGGAGCAACTGCGGGTTCCATACCATCAGAAGCTGTGGCTACGGATGTTTTAAGAAGAGCACACTTAAAGGGGTATGATTTATTAAACGAAAATACTCGATTCCCCGAACTCCCAGGATGGGACATTTCTCCAACCATAGCTGCTGCTGGTGTTGAGCAACTTGGTGAGTATAGAAATGATAGAATTAATTTTGCATCTCACGCAGGAGTAGCAGTTAACCCTGTAGATCTTCTTAATGAAGCTGATATTGATTCCACTACTTATTCATTTTTAACTCAATATGTAAACGAGATAGGAAATACTGAGAATGGTCTGGAGCCTTGGTATGCATCAGATCTTAACGATACCGATGGTAACAATGGATTTGTAAATTCTTTAAGAGAGTTGCAGTATGATAATATAGCATTTGTTAAGAAAAGGTTGAAGTTTAAAATACCAGCAGGCACTACGAACTTTGATTACAGTGTAAATGCTAGATTAATTAATTGTGTTCCAGCAAGCATAAGACAGAATTGCACAACAAAAGATTATGGTTATACCTTTCTAGCAAATTCTACATCTTATAATGGAATATTTATAGAGAAGGGTGATAATGATGTTAATGGGTACGCAAACTTCACTATCTATGTTGCTTTTAATGCTGGAAATCAGCTAGACGGCGGGTTCCCAGACAGCAACATTTATGATAGCGTTCACGGTCCATTAAATACTGCTTCTGGAAGAAGGAGTTGGAACAGACAAAATACAATGTATTCAGAAACATTAACTAACACAGATAGAAGTTCTAATAGATTTTCAGGGTTTAGGTATATACACTCATCATGGATTGATACTGACACTGATTTCTTAGAGGAGAAGATACCTCCAATTTATGTTACATATCCCACATTAGAGTTTGAAATATTACAATATAGTAATACAGATACTCCAATGAACTTCATTGTAAACAATTCAAACCCTGCTCCTGATATGGACACTATAATACCTTCATTTGAATGATTAAATGTCACTGTTCTATAACTGTTTCAGGCTTTTATTTCCAGATGAGCCACCTTCTGTAATTGATCCTCCTGACCCAGGAGGGGATGGGTGTCCCGAATGTGGAGGAGGCGGAGATGACGGAGGTTGTACAGGACCTGATTGTGATGGAACAGATCCGTGTGATGAGATTTTAAAGCTTTATACTTGCGGAGATTGTAACGATCAAGGGTGTTGTCAAAATAGACAGTTTGAAGAGAAAAGTATTTCTAGATGGGTATCAGAGAACGGATGTTCTATAGATTGTAACAATCCTCCTACTGCTGGGTGTATAACTTGTAATAATGTAAAGTATCATTTTGAGAATAGCTGTTTTCAGTGTTGCCAATCTGATCCTTGTTTTGGTTGGGAGTGTAGGAATCCCGATCCTTGTACTTACCCTATAGGAACGCCTTTCCCAGACGGATGCTGCGAACTTGCTGTTGACCCTCATACTTGGGTTCCTGAAGGAGATCCTTGTCCTAGTCCTCCTGCGGGACAGTATAACTTAAAAACAACCTGTGATCAAACTACGCAGTGCTTTAAATTTTATAACGATCCTACTACACCGATAGACCCTCCTGGAGGGGAACCTGGAGGTGGAGGAGGCGCTGGCGCTGGAGGAGCGCCAGGAACTTGTTTAATGTATAAGTGTAATGGGTCTACAGGAGATTGTGATCCTTCTATAGTTAGCAAAGGATCCATTCCAGGATTAAACGCAAACGATCCTTGTCCAACCACAGGAACTTATTTTATAGCAGGTAATACTTATTACGCAAGCCAAAGTACTTGCGATAACAACGATCCATTATGTTGTCCTAAGGGTACTTACTGGTACTGTCCAGGCTCTCCTGGACAAGGTTGCGAAAGTGAACAGTTATGTCCATACCAGATAGGATCTGATGGAAAGTATAACGGATTCCTCATGTACAATAGCGAGGATGGTTGCAATGATAGTGAAAATTGCGGAGGACCTGCTGGTCCATTCTGTGAATTGTATGAATGTAGAAACGGTCAATGTTTACCTATAACAAAACTAGTAGAAGACTGGGCGCAGATATTCGGATTGAATCCTGCGACAACTACCTGTACAGATATTAGACTTTATTTAAATAGCACCCCTCAATTACAATACTTTACAACTTCTATAAAGTGTCAAGCTGTTTGTGGAGGCCCAGGAGACGGTGGCGGTAATACAGGTGGTGGAGGCAGCGGTGATTCTGGAGGTCCTGGAGATTTAGATGATACGGTATTCCCTGATATTACTATTTTCGATGGTGGCGGTTCTACTGGAGGTGGGGGAGGAGGTTCTACTGGAGGTGGAGGTGGAGGAAATACTGGAGGTCCTGGAGATTTAGATGATACGGTATTCCCTGATATTACTATTTTCGATGGTGGAGGATCTACTGGAGGAGGTTCTACTGGAGGCGGAGGTGGAGGAAATACTGGCGCTCCAGGAGGAGACGGTACAGCAGGGTCAACATCTAGACAAGGAGTCTTTCAGTCCGATCCTGATAAAGTAAAATCAGTTCTGTCTAATATTATAAACGAAGAGGTTTTAGTAGATCCTATTGCAACTAATAGATCTTATGACACTAGAACCATAAAACTCGCACTAGTTGATAACAATTTTAGAACTGATATATTCTCAAATAAAATACACTATTCTGTAAGGGAGGCTATTCTTCAATCTAGAAAGGAGTCTTATACAACTTCTGAGGTAGTTTATGATGATCTAAGTTACTCTAAGATTGAATATAGCCTGAATGAACAATTAAGAGACAGGTTAGCAAAGCTTCATACTTTGAATGGATTACCTCTTAAGAATCAAATTCTAAAGAGACTTAAATTCTTAATAGTAAACGGTCGTTTGGATGAGTTTGATATAGATGATTTAGAAATGTTGTCTAATGAAAGCCAAAGCATCGTTCCTGTAACTGTTGCGTATGAGAAGAGATTTATAAACTTCTTAGATAATAAACTTAAGCCAATGGACCCAAAGAAGTATCAAGGTCGTGGTAAGGAGTTGATGAGGCTATGGAAAACAATTGCAGAGGATGTTGACAAGTCTGTTATTTTGATTGATGATGGAGCTATAAGAGAACTTCATCCTGTAAAGAACAACGATACCTTTGATTGGTTAAACTCTAGTGGAGATGCGTCAACCATGTCCATACAGGATGGTGATTACATAAAGACTATAACCTCTAAGGGAGAAGAGTTATATGTTCCCTTGTATACCAATTTAGACAAATCGTTTATGCTAGATCTGAAGGAGACTTCTGAAGCATTTTCTATGCTAAGGTCTTCTTATGAAATAACTTTAGATGTTTCATCCCCAGAGTCTTCTTTTGTAGAAGAGACTTACGATCTAAGTAACAGTCGAGAGGTTGCTTATTATTTAAAGTTAGACCCTAATACTATTGAAGATCTTCCTTATGAAAGGAATGTTATAAGAAAAACACGGGTCGTATATGAAATTATTGATGATGATGAGTCTATGAATGACTGGTCTAAGTTCAAACCGTGGCCGTACTTCACACTTTATATCGACCCAGAGGATCCCTTCATAGACCATCTTATAGAAAGTGGAAAGCTTACCGCAACTTACAAGGATATATCATTCAAAAGATTTATAGGATACGAAGATGAGTATCCTAACATACCTAGAAGAATACCATGGTATTTAGTCGTAGTTCCCACTGATAGAACCAGTCTTCTTGTATCAACAGGTAGGTCTAGCTTACTGAGCTACAATCAAAGAAGAATAATTTATAACATCCACCCTAATTCATCGAGAGACAAAAGGAAGTTTTCTCCTAAGTTCATGAAGGTGGAGCGTGCTAATGATCAAAACGGTGTCAACCCTAATGATTCTTACATAGGTCCTGTTTATACTGTATTCAACAAAGAACTTATATCTAACAGGAAAAAGTTATTTAAAAACAACCAACAACAGCTTCCTAGAAGAAAGACTAATGTGAGGAAGTTATTAGAGTCCATGAGAGCCTTGAGGGAGTCTGGGGATGAATTCCTAGATGAAAAAAACAAGATAGTATCTTGGGGAACCTTATACAAGAACCTAAAGATTAGAGAAAGAAAAGGTTTATCCTTGTTTGAGTTTGCAGACTGGGACTCGGCTAAGGCAGAGATTGAGAACAACTCTTTCGCTAAAGAGCAATCAACAAAAGATAGATATACTAAAGTAACCATCGTACCTCCTAGGAACATAAAAAAGATAGATGAGTATGAGGATCCGGTAATTACAGTTAAAAAAGTTAAGGTAGATATTGACCCAGAAACAGAAACACCAGAGGAGATATAATGCAACCAATATCAATAGTAGGAGATTCTACAACAGCCACGCCAGGGTTAGCTCCAGCAGCTAGTACAGCGCATGTCCTAACGGCACTAAATTCTTTTCCAACCGTAACTGCTTATGGTGTTGCTGTGTGTGTAGCCAATGGTTACACGGACTCTACTCACAATCACTTAAATTCAGACGGTAATAATGTCCCTACTCCGTTTACTATTGTAGGTGCAGGCACCGTTACTGTAGGAGGGTTTCCTGTTCATAGGTTAGGAGATCCTTGGGATTGCGGAGATATTACCGATATCCCTATCAACCCAGTCCCCACAGTATTTGTAGGTCTATAAAAAACAGGAAAAATCACCGATTAAATTTAATCAGATATACATATCTACAGACGGTTGAACCGTCAGGAGTTTATTATGAACAGAGATCAATTAAGAGAAGCCGTACTCGGCACCGCAGCCTGGAAGAAGG
>Ga0099848_1000130_pt1 | contig 30837 bp, 27 predicted proteins | sample CB_VirMetaG_3_FD_78179 | JGI IMG/M metagenome (GOLD analysis project Ga0099848, IMG submission 78179) | Freshwater to marine saline gradient viral communities from Chesapeake Bay - CB_1508_1S Viral MetaG | ecosystem: Environmental > Aquatic > Marine > Coastal | place: USA: Chesapeake Bay...
ATACAGTACATATCTTGGTATTGCTGGAACTGTAGATTGTATCGCTGAGTTTGATAACGAACTTGCAATCATTGACTTCAAGACATCAGCAAAACCAAAACCGAGAGAATGGATTGATGGGTACTTTGTGCAGTGCTGTGCTTATGCTTGTATGCTTCACGAACTGACTGGTCTCTCAGTCAAAAAATTTGTTATTATTATGGCATGTGAAAATGGTGAAGTTGAAGTTTATGAAGAAAGAGATAAGGAAAAATATCTTCGCTTGTTAATTCAATACATCAAGAAGTTTGTGGATGATAAGACTTCTTGACAGTAATGGTATAACCTGGTAACATTAAAAAATATTATGAGAACTCAATGTCAATTAATTTAATAGAACTAATGAGCATAGACTACCAAGAAGAATTGGTTAAAGAATTTAATTCTAAATTTATGTGTCCTTCTCGCTTCGCACAAGAAATTGAGAAGGTTGTGAAGGACAACATGGACATGAATTATATTGATGCTATTGTTCATTTTTGTGATCAGAATAAGATTGAGCTGGAATCTGTTCCAAAATTAATTTCAAAACCTCTTAAGGAAAAGATAAAGTGTGAAGCCATTAATTTAAATTTTTTGAAAAAAACATCACGAGCTAGACTAAAATTTTAAAATTGGATCCTCATAATTGTTATAAAACATACTTAGCACTAAAGAATCATTTTACTAAAGATAGTTATGACTATCATAAGTATAATGGAAAAACTAGATCTTCTCTACAATCTTTCTATAAACGTAAGGACAGATTCTTTTTCGAAAAGATGAGTCGTCAAAAAAGTGATGAAGAAATTTTAGAATTTTTTGTAGCAAATTTTGCATCTTGTAATGATCCCCAATCTTTGTGGATTGGTGAAATTATTAAAGAAGGTGAGCAATCATATAAAAACTGGAAGAAAAAAAGTCAATCATTAACTTATATTTTTAAAGAAGAAATGACTTCTTTGTTTGAAAATAAATCTGTAGAAGAGTTATTTGATATAAAAGGATCTTCTCATCCAAGAATTCTTAAAGAATATCTTCAAGGAAATGTATCATTGGAAAGTTTAGTTTTATTGGACAAGATTTTAAGTTTTAGGAAGTCCTTTGATAAAAAATTATTAGATCCTATTTGGGAATTTGTATCTATGAGAATTAGAAAATATTCGCCATTTATACATATTGATATATTCAAATATAGAAAAATTTTAAAGGAGTGTATACCGTGACTTTTTTTCATTCTGAAATGGTAAGAGCAGAAATTGCAGAAATTTCTGAATTGCAAGAAGACGTATACTCAAATGTATTTGAGTTTTATCGAATGGATAAAGAGCAGAAGATACATCATGTAAATCTCTTACAGAAACTTCTAGAAAAGCAAAGAATACTTTATACACGCATGAGTCTTTCTGATGATCCAGAAGCACAAGAAATGAAAGAGCGTATTCTTGATTCTGCTAAAATGATGGGACTTCAAGAGGGAATGAACATCTCTCAAATGTTTGGAACTATGGAAAAACTTTTGGAAAAAATGAAAGAAGAGATTGACAGATACGACAATACCTGATACAATACATTCATGCGGCTAGGGAATCCGCACCAAAGCAAACCCCACAGGCCAAATACGTACAAATACGAGGTAACACAAATGTCTTTTGAAAATCTAAAGAAGCAATCCCGTCTGGGATCTCTGACTGCTAAATTGGTAAAAGAAGTTGAGAAAACCAATAGTGGATCAGGTAGTGTTGATGAACGCTTCTGGAAACCCGAAATGGATAAGGGTGGCACTGGTTATGCTGTAATTCGTTTTCTTCCAGCACCAGAGGGAGATGAACTCCCATGGGCAAAAATGTTTACTCATGGTTTCCAAGGAACTGGTGGTTGGTATATTGAAAACTCTCTGACTACTCTCGGCCAAAAAGATCCAGTCACAGAGTATAACCGTACTCTTTGGAATAGTGGAAACGAAAAAGATAAAGATACTGTGCGTAAGCAGAAACGCAAACTCTCTTATTATTCCAACATCTATGTTGTGAAAGATCCTCTACATCCAGAGAATGAAGGTAAAGTCTTTCTCTTCAAGTATGGTAAGAAGATCTTTGATAAGATCCTGAGTGCTATGCAACCTGAGTTTGATGATGAAGATCCAATCAATCCTTTTGATTTCTGGGAAGGTGCAAACTTCAAACTGAAGATTGTAAAGAAGGATGGTTATTGGAACTATGATAACTCTGAGTTTGCCCGTCCAACTGCACTTCTTGATGATGATGAAGCACTTGAAGCAATTTACAATAAACTGTATTCTCTGTCTGCAATCACTGCTCCAGATCAATTCAAGACCTATGAAGAACTTGAAAAGCGTCTGAACATGGTTCTTGGAATTGGCAAAGTTGCTCCCAAGTCTGCATCGCATGATGAAGAGGAAGAGTATGAGTCTTATACTCCTAAGCGCACCAAGGAAGATGACGTTGTAGAAGAACTAGAAGCATCTTATCGTAAGAGTAAGCAATCTTCTCAACTTCCAGAATCTATGAAAAAGGAACTTGATAATCTAAGTTCTAGTTCAGATGATGACGATGATGATGACATTATGGCAAAGTTTCAAAGTCTTGTTGATGACTGATCAACTATAAAGTCTAATATCATCTGCTCTTTTTAAGGTGTCACTCAAGAATTGGGTGCCACCTTTTTTGTATGTCATAATAGAGTTTAAATCATCATAGATAATGCCAAGATACTTTGGTTTTAGGATGTAAATAAATCTTTTTATGTTTTCTTTCTTTTCTTCTACATCCAAGAAAGTTATTTCATTTAAAATTGATTCTGTAGCATTTGAAATTAAAACATCAGTTCTAAGACCTTCATCATAGAATTCTATGAAGTAATCAACCAGTTGATTATAATCTGGGTTATCTTCATACTCACCAGTAACTGGATTGATAATTGTTTCTCTATAATCGGGCATTAGATTTGATGATAATCTAATGCCTGCTGGTGTAATAATTTTACCAACAGAATTTTTTACTTCTAATGTTTCATAATGAGAAATTGCATTTAATTTTTCATAGGATCCATATTTTTGGAGCATAACGGAATCAAAACTTTCATTCGATAATGGCCATTCATCATAAACATTAAGAATATTGTTTGCCAAAAGAACTAACCAATCTAAAGTTTCATCATCATAAATTTTAAATGCTACATTATCTGGTCTTTCATCACCAATAATAGAATACCTATTAAAGTAATTTAGATTTTGAAATATTTCATCACGTATTTTAACCCTTTTGAATAGATTTTTTACTTGGGCATAGTTTCCAATGTTCTTACTGTCATATCTACGATCAATGTATTCAAAGTTTGGAACTTGTCTGAAGTATTGATTTGACATTTTAGTAACCTATTGGGTGATCTAATCCAATACCTTCATCATAATCTCCCTGATATACAGGAGTAATTTCCATAAACTGCATGTTCAATCTATAAGCTACCATTGTTTTATCAGGATCTCTATAAGTCATATATGTTCCTAAAGGAGTATAATCTACAGAAAAATTCGTTAATGCACATGCTTTTGTTGCAAGTTTTTCTGGAGCAATTAAGTTAATGGATTTATGTGTTTCATCAGTTCCATACTGATAATCTATAAAAAATACATGTGGAGTTTTTAGGAATAAGTTACCTTTAACATTTCTTACTGCCATGTGATATTTAAAGTATTTAATTATTTTTTTGATCATTTCTACTTCTTTACCTTCTGATCTAGCAGTAAGTAAAAATGAAAAAGCAAATGGTCTTAATTGAGGAGCATTGAATAATAATTCTAAATTTGGATTAAGAGCTAACGATGTTGCTCTTGTGAAAAGGTTGATATTTCCTGCAGCCATTGCTGCCATGGCTGCATTACCAACTGCGCCCAAGTCCTGTAATTCTTTATATATTTCATTTGTGAGTCCTCCTAATGCATCCGTTGCAGCCTTGAATGCACCACCATTATTTGATAATGCTTTATAAGCCTGATTGAACATTGCCTTTTCTATTGGTCCCATTGTTCCTGGGCCCCAATCAACAGAATTTTGATCACTTATAGGAGATTGAATTGATAAGTATACTGGACCTGAATTGGTGACTGGTTTATATGTTAATTCTCCACCTATACCTCCTTTATCTTGTATTTCTACGGCAGTAAATTTTATTCTATCTTGATTTTTATTATTTTCTATATCTAATGGATAATATGCAGGCTTTCCAGATTTAACTGGGGAGTTATTTCCACTACTTGCTGGTTTAGATGCTATTGCTGCATCAGGTGCTGGTGTTGCATCAGGTTCTGGTTGTGTGGAAGTTTGTGCAGTGCTTTCTGGATCAGTTCCAGATGCAGGTGTTGGGTTTTGTGCATTTGGGTCTGTTGTTGCTTGATTTTTTGCACTTGCAGCAACTTGTCCCACTTCTTCTGGTTTAAGAGTAGGTTCACTTTCTACTAAAACACTTAAACCTGTCGTAGAATCAATAATATTTTTTTGAGTTTCTGTTTTAAGGGATCCAGTTTCTAATGATCTTTGTGCATCAGCACCGAGAATTGGTGTTCCATCTGTTTTTTTGATATAATTCCAAGTATTTCCTCCATCTGTTGTTACTGCTGCTGGTACATAACCTTCAAATGGAGAAGATGAATAGTATAAAGTAGTTTCTCCACCAGTTACTTTTCCAGATGGATCTTTGTTTACTTTAGTTTCTGTATAAGTCCATAATTTAGTTCCATTGACACCAACTGAGACTTTGGATGCTTTACTTCTATAAACGGACATTTATAAACTTTTTAGTTATTTATAAACCTAAAATAAATCTTCTTCCGTTATAATCTTGAATTCTATTCTACGATCTTCACACCATTCTTGTGCTGCTTTCCACTTCGCAATATTTTTATTATATGTAAGAACTTCGTTGATGTAAGTTTTCTTTTGCTTTCCTTTTGTTTGTTTTGGCGTAATAGTTTGCTTCTTTGGTTTGACTTCTACCAAATAAGTTTTTATTGCCCCACTACTTTCCTTTATTTTTATAATAAAGTCTGGGAAGTATCTACGCACTTTATTTGTGGTGGGATCTAGGTAGGGAATAAAAAATTCTTCGCTACCCCATTCCATAATATTATCATTACGATCGCAGTATCTCATAAACTTGAGTTCCCAAGAAGAACGATATACAATATTTCTTGAGTCTCCTTTATATTTTTCTGGATGCTGTGGATGAAATCTTCCCTGATGATATTTCTTTTCCCGCATACATAATATATAAGAATCAAAAAGTATTTATAGAAATGGTATTTCAACAGTCTTATGTTAATCCATTTAATTTTGGTGAATCATATATACCTTCTAACCCATCCAAATTTCCAGTAGCTACTAAAAATGGAGGAACACCAATAACTCCATCTTCGGCAGGAACTCCTGGACAAACTCCAGGATCTTCAGCACCCATTCCATCAAATACTTCGTCACAATCTCAAGGATCTACAACAAATCCTCCAGCACCAAAAAGAAGAAGTGCTCAACTATCAATAAAATCTAAATTATTGAAACCAGCTATGACATCTCATTATGAGTGTCATATAACATGCACAGGGGATGTGAAGAACTGGATGCAACAAAGGGAATTGCCATTTACTCCTGAACTACAAGATTTGCTAACTCTTTCTTGTTCTGAAGCAACTCTTCCAGGATCTTCGTTATTGACAAGTGACATAAACGATCACTTTACTGGAGTTACTGAAAGATATGCTTATAGAAGACAGTATGATGATACTTCAGACTTTACATTTTACATTGATGCTCCAACAAATGAGGGAGATAAGGGTTATAAAACTTTATGGTTTTTTGAACAATGGATGGCGTATATTGTAAATGAACAATATAACGGATCTCCAAATATTAATGATAATTATTATAACTATTCTGTCAATTTTCCCGATTCTTATAGAAGTGATATTTTTATTACAAAATTTGAGAGGGACCACGATTTATCAATACCAGGAAAAACGGGAACTAAAAAATATTTACAATATAGATTTATTAAGGCATTCCCAACTTCTATAACAAGTATGCCTGTTTCTTATGATCAATCACAATTATTAAAAGTGACTGTATCATTTACTTATCTTCGTTATGTTGTCGAAAGAAAGATTGGAGTTAGTCAAGGAGAGGCGACTCCTTATGGTTTTAATGGATCTACTGGATCTACTCCAACATTACTTCCAGGATATAATACGGATTTTGTTTCTGGATATGGAAAGAATCCAGTTGGTGATTTTTATCCACCTTCTAGTGGTACGTTACCTTCTACTCTTCCTGCAGTAAATCAACCAACATCAACCATTGCCTGATAAATAAAACAACTGAATATAAAATTCAACAACTATGCCTTTACCTAAAATTGTTACTCCAACTTATGAATTGGAACTACCTTCAACTGGACAAACAATCAAGTATAGACCATTTCTAGTTAAAGAAGAAAAGGTTCTTGTGCTTGCTATGGAAACAGAAGATAGTAAGCAAATTACAAATGCAGTAAAAACCGTAATTAAAAATTGTATTGAAACCAAAGGAATTAAAGTAGAATCTCTACCAACATTTGATATTGAATATTTGTTTCTTAACATAAGAGCAAAATCTGTTGGTGAAGAAATCGAAGTTAATATTATTTGTCCAGATGATGGAGAAACTGAAGTTCCTGTAAAAATAAATGTTGATGATGTTAAAGTTGAAAAAAATGAAAATCACACTAATAAAATCAAACTTGATGATAATGTAATGATGGAAATGAAATATCCATCATTAGATCAATTTATTAAAAATAATTTTGATATTTCAAGTAATAATAACATCGACCAATCTTTTGAATTGATTGCTTCATGCATTGATAAAATCTATACTGAAGATGAAGTTTGGGCATCATCTGATGTAACTAAGAAAGAATTATTGGAATTTTTGGACCAATTTAATACCAACCAATTCAAAGAAATTGAAGAGTTCTTTAATACTATGCCTAAACTTGTTCATAAATTTGAAGTTACGAATCCTGTTACCAATGAAACTAGTCCAGTTACATTAGAGGGACTTGCAAGTTTTTTCGGCTAGGAATGTCTCATATGAGTCTTGAAAATTATCTGAGACTAAATTTTTCGTTGATGCAGTATCATAAATATTCACTGACTGAAATTGAAAATATGATGCCTTGGGAAAGGGATATTTATGTTATTCTTCTTCAAAATCATTTAGAGGAAGAAGAAGAAAAAATGAAAGCAAAACGGAAGCAATCATCAAATGGATGGCAATAAAACAAGTAAAGAACAAATAGATGAAAGAATCCTCAGGATGCTAAATCTTGAGGATACTTTTGATTTGGATTATGATACTTATTATACTTTGGTAAAAGAAAAATTAGTAGAAGTAAGTAGAGGAAAAAATATACCAACTGATGAAGTTATTCTTCTTCGTGAAGAATTAAAAAGAGCAAAGAGTAAAAAAGGAACTGGTGGAAGATTTAAACCAGAAAAGAAAAAAATAAAAAAAGAATCTATAAGTAACTTAAAAAATCTAGGTGAGTCAAAAAAAAGTCCATTACTATTACCAGGATCTTCTGCACCAATAAAGAAAAAGAAAGAAAATAATCAAAAACCAATACAAAAAAACGACGATAATAAATATCAACCAATTTTAAAATCATTAGATAATATTTCAAATATTTTATCCCAGCAATTAAATTTTGATAAAAAAGAATCTGAAAATGAACGGAAGTCTAGTGAAAAATCTAAAAGAAAATCAAAAGAAAATGCATTAGAGAATGCATTTAAAAAAGGAATTGGTGCAATTTCTGCAGCAGCAAAAGTAGCAATATCACCCTTTCAGGATTTGATTCAAAGATTGATTAACTTTATAAGTTGGGTTTTCTTCGGAAAACTTTTTATGGATCTTATGAATTGGTTTAATGATCCAAAGAACGAAGAAAAAGTCAATACTATTAAAAAAATAATAAAAACTTTTCTTCCAGCAATAGTTGCTGCCATATTATTATTTACAAATCCATTCGGAAAGTTCATAAGAATGATTCTTGGAATGGTTGTTAGATGGACATTTAGAATTGCTAAATTTGCAATTCCAAGGCTACTAAAATTTATTGCAAAAAATAAAGTTGCTGCTGCTGGTATTGCTTTATTCGGAGCTGGTGCAGCAATACCAATGTTATTTCCTCAAACGGTTGATGAGCAGGAAAGAAAAACTGAAAGTGCTCCAGGATCTAATGAGGAAAAAATAAATCAACTTAAAAAGCAAAAAGAAGGATTAAATTGGTTCCAAAAAAATGTTCAAGGAATGGGACCAGAGATTGATGAACAAATCGAAAGATTAAATACTGGAAAAACACAGTCTTATAGTAGTGGTGGATCAGTAGGTGTTGATCATGGATATAATGGAATAGATTCAAATACTGGAGAAAAAATAACAGGTGCTGGTAGAGATACACAATTAATTGCCGCAAGACCTGGAGAAGTTGTTTTAACACCAGAGGATCAAAAAAACATTTATAAGGATATTGGTTTTGATGTTAAAAAATATGTTAGTGGAAGAACTCCAAAGTATATTAATACTTCAAACATAAAGTTTTCAAATGGTGGTTATTCTCATGGTGGAATAATACAAAAATTTGATGTTGGCGGAGTTGTTGGTGGTGGTGGAAATAATTCACAACTGGATCCAAATGTATTAATAGATCTTCAAAATACTATTAATCAATCAACTTCTAATTACAGAAATCAACCATCTCAATCTAAAGAAACATCTTTAGGTATTCCTTTAATTAGAAATAATCCATTACAATCATTAAAATCTATTTCTGAATTTGGTTTAGGATCTCTTGGATGGGTTCTTGGTGCTCCTGCTGATATATTGCATGAAGCATCTCAAATGATTCCTAGAAAACAGGGTGGTGGATCTATTACAAGAAAAACTAAAGACGGAAAAAGAGTAACTCCAAGAAAGAAGAGAAGTCTTTCAAGTGCTCTACCAAGACAAGGATGGAAACCGCCAACTTGGGATTGGGAAAATAGACAACAAGAAAAATTATACGGAAAAAGAAAATTTAATTGGAATAGATACAAAAATAATTCTGTTCCGGAACTTCTTTACATGGATTCTGTAGATTTTGGACAGATTCCTTTGAGTGAAGCAACAAATTATGGACGATATATAACTGGTAATAATGCCAAAAATGGTAAAAAAAGAAATCCAAATTATCTATATGGAACAAGAGATAGGATGCCTGGATCTTCTTCAGCATATAGTTTATATCAAAAATATGGAACTGAAAAATTTATAGATCATCCAGCAAGAAAAATTTATAAAAATTTAAATTATCTTCAAGGTGGAGGAATTTTCCCAGTAACAACAAGAACTGGAATTGATATAAGAGGCGGAATATCTGGAATAGATACTCAATATTTACCAGAGTATAATACCGCAGTTCAACCTGGAGAAGAGATATTTAAATACGTTATAACAAAAGATGCTGCTGAAAAAGGAGCTGGTTCTCTAATACTAAATTTTGCGGAAAGAATGACTGCAAATTTAGATTCTAATTCAAATGCAGCTAAAATGGGATTAAGAACAAAAGATTATTCATCTAGAATACAACCATATAGTATAGATGGTGGGAATGAAGTTAATGTCTCTACAATTCCAATGGGGGGTATTGGTGGAGGAGTTGGAAATCCAGTTATGAAAAATGGCGGATCTACTGACTATTTCCATTCACCAATATCTCAAGCAGGAATTTCTGAAAGACAAAGAATTTTAGATTTACTAGGAATAACAGCATTCGAATAAGAAAATGGCATTACCAGCAATACTTTCAGGTTTAGGAAAAAATCTAGTATTATCTGCAGCAAAAGGATCTAAAGGATCTTCTTCAAGAAGTGCTTTGGTTAGAAGAGGGGATAATGTTGATGATACTAAAGTAGTAAAAAAAGAAAACTATAAAAAGTATTTTGATTCTGGTGAGAAAAAATCTTCTTCAATTATTGTAAGACCATCTAGTAGTTTAGTTTCAAGGAAATCTGTCAATATAAAATCATTTGGTGGAGACACTGGATTAGTATCCATACAAAATAAAATAGGAAATATTGAAAATGTTTTAAAAGAATCATCTTTATTTAAAACTAAAAAATCCAACGAACAAAAGAAATTACAAGAACAAAATAAGAGAAAAAAGACTGAAGAAAAGTTAGAAACTCCAGAAAAAAAGAATGGAATTTCTCTTCCAATCCCAGGAAAAGGATTGTTTGATAATATTATGTCTAGATTATCAAATTTTGTTTTCTGGGTTTTTATTGGAAAGTTGCTTCCAGCAATTATAGATTTTATTCCAAAAATTGAAGGATTGCTAAAAGTTATTGGAAACATTGGAGACACTATTTTAAACATATTTGGATCTATACTTGATAGTATGGTTGGATTTGTTAGTAGTGCATTTAAGGCTTGGGAAGATGTAAAAGAAATTGCTAAAAATATTGGTGGAGAAAATGCTGAAAAATTACTGAATGATCTTTCGGCAAATTTTGAAAAGTTTTTGAATCTTGCATTAATTGCAGGAATGTTATCAACAGATATTGGTGATGGTGGGAAACCAGGGAAACCAGGAACACCTGGAAAACCAGGGAAACCAGGAAGAGTTGGACCAACAACTTCTGGGGGAAGACCATTAGGCAGACCAGATTTAAGGAATCCATTAAGACAAAGACCCATTATTACCAGAGGTAGAGGTGGATCTCCAAGAATGCCAAGACTTCCTGGATCTGGTCCAAGAATCACTGGTTCTGGTGTTAATCAATCAGTCACAAAAGGTGCTTTAAGTAAGGTAGTAAAAAGAATTCCTATAGTTGGTGCATTAATAGATTTTGCTATCAATTATTTTATCTTTAAAGAACCACTTGGAAGAGCAGCATTTAAAGCAGTTGGATCATCACTAATTGGATTCTTGGGTGGTGCTTTAGGTGCTGTTGCTGGACCACCTGGAGCAATTGCTGGTGGACTTCTGGGAGGAATGGCTGGAGATGCTTTAGGTGGAATGCTATATGATAAAATTTTTACTGGAAAAAATCCACCAAAAAAATCAATTCAAACAAAATCTAGAGGAGGTCAAGTTTCTAATTCTGATAGATCTGCTCAACCAAAAAGAACCTTTACTGGACAAAGAACCAGAAGACCCATTATACAAAGACCAAAAAAATCCGAACCAGGAAAGGATGTTGGTGGTAAGGAAAAGATTAAAATATTATTCCCAGATACGGAATATAAAAGTCCTATGGATTTTGCCAATGGAATTGATGCTGCTGGTGATCGTCTTGCAGGAACCTGGGAGATGAATAAAAAATTGAATAGACCAAATCCATATAAGGCACTCACCTCTACTGCAAAAATTTTGAAAGACATTCCTGTTATTGGTGGAATTATGGGTGCATCTGTTGATATTGCACTTGGACAAAAAGTTACTCCAGAAACTTTAAATTCCTTATTTTCAAGTGTAGATTATTTGGTAAAAACTTCTGCTGATAAAGGAGTATCAAACATAAGATCTATTATTAATGGATTTGATAGGGGTGGAAACATTCCAGGAAGATCTTTGAATGTTGGTGATCAAAATTTTAATGCAAATAAATTATCTGATGTTATTAAAGTATCATTTAATCAGAAAATTAATCAAGCAATAAAAGAAATACAAGATAACATTTCAAGGAGACCATCAACTGGTCGTGATGAAATGCTTCAGGACAATCAACGTCGTGCTGGTGATGGAGGTGGTGGTCCTGCGGTAGAATCTATAAATGTTTCTGGATTTAGTGCTGAAGATGTTGATGCTTTAGGTAGAATGATCGCTGCAGAGGCTGCAGGAGAAAGTGATTTGGGTAAAGCTGGTGTACTTGCTGTAATTATGAATAGGTATCGTTTGATTAAATCTGGTAAAGCAACACCATCTCAATTCAATATAAGTGGAAAAACTAGAGATGAAGTTACAATAAGAGATATTCTTTTTGCGGGTGGTACTGGCCCTGGAAATCAATTTTCACCATATAAAAATGGCGCATTTCATCGCACAAGTTCATCATCTGGGAAATCTGCATTATCTAGTGCAATACGTGCTGGAGGAAATGATCCAGAAAAGTTTAAAGAAAATTTAATTAAATCAGGATTAAGTGAACAAGATGCGGATTATGTTGTTCGTTCTGTTGCATTTTCTAATGCTGAGAGTAGAGGTAGTAGACCATTTTCTACTAGAGAAGTCGCGGTTGGTAGACACTCATTTCAACAATCTGCTGATGTAAAATTAACAGGAAAAATTGGAAAGATAGATGCTAGTGTACAAGAATCTAATTACAGTGGAAATTTATCTAGACAATTTTTGGAAAATTTGAACAAACCTTTACCTGGAATTACTTTATCTGGTCAAAGATATAGAGCATCTAGAGAGGGCGGAAAAAGAGAGCACGCTGGAAGAGATTACGATCTTTCCGATGATGGTACTTTTTACTCAAGAATTGGGGGTGAAGTTATATTTGCAGGAGATGCTGGTGGTGGATATGGGAATGTTGTGGACATTTATAATAAGGATTTAAATAGAACGGAAAGAATTGCTGAAGGAACAACAATTCTTCCTGGAATAAAGGTTGGTTCTACAGTATCTCCAGGACAACCTGTAGTTAAAGGAACTCATCAAACAGGAGTAATACATTACGAAATAAGAAAAGGGAAGGCTGGTGCCTCTGGAAGTGTAAAAGGTACAGAAGATCCTGATGAGTTTTTAAATTCGAATAATTATAAGGACTACATTAAAAAAATAGAGAAGAAACGAGATATATCATCAGAACCAGTAGTAAGAGATCTTGTATCAGTTCAAAATAAAATAAGAGATATGAAACCTGGAGATCCTCCAGTAACAATTCCAGGTGTTGGTAAAGTTGTAATTAAAAAGAATAAACACGGAATTATCATCAAAGAATACTATGATTCTAATAATAGACCAATTGATTCTGGAAAATTCTTTGATCTAGTTAAAGGACCATCAAAACCATCAACACCTACTGCAGCAAAACCATCAACACCTTTGGGTCCAGCACCACCAGCACCAGTATTACCTCCACCACCTTCTTATGCTCAACCTGCAGCAAGGAAAACTCCAAGAGGAAGATGGGGAGCAGCAAATACAAAGTATGGTGGTGGATTAATAGGATCACCAAATCTAAATAGGTCAAATGTGGGATCATTTGCTTCTTATGAACATCCTGGAGTAAGAACTAATATAATATTTGTTCCAGTTCCAGTAAATAATGGTTCAATGTCTCCAGCAATAAATAAGTCTACGGGAAATGTTGCTCCAGAAAAATCTTCGCTTAATGGAATGGTTGGAGGAATGAGTAAGATTCATCAATTAAGTAGGTCATAAAATGCCAGCAAATGTAGGAACAGAATCTGGTTATTCTAATATTGATAAATTTATAATTACTTCTAATTATGGACCAGAAGAAGATTTTAGAAGTAGAAATGTAGAGTTAGTTTTATATGAAAGTATATTTGATACAACTGTGAGAGCAAAGGCATCGTTTGTTGATGCTGGATATAATCAATCGGAGATGAGTGCAGAAGACACTGAATTTTCGTTAACGGCAGGAGAGAAAACTGAAATAATTGTTACTGACTCAAAGGATAATAAACTAGAATACACTGGAGATTATCATCTTAGAGCAAGAAAACATCAGAGGGAGCATTTTTCATCGCCATCAAATACATATACAAATTTTTTCCTAGATTTTTATTCAAAAGAATCGATGGAAAATCATTTATTGGATAAAAGAGCAACTTCAAAATTTGAAGGTCTTCCTCACGATCATATTAATACTTTACTCAAAGATGTTCTTGGAACAAATAAAAACATAGAAACAGATTCTACTATCATCCCATATAATTTTATTGGTAGAAGTGAAAAAGTATTTCATCATTGCATAGATTTATGCACTAAAGGATGCCCAAAAAATCCTGGAGTTCTTGCTGGGTTTTTATTTTATGAAGTTGCAAAAGGAACTGATTGTCCTGGAGGATATAGATATAAATCAATAGATCTTTTATTGGAACAGAAACCAAAGAAAAAATTAATCTATAATAATACTGGAAAGACTCCTCCTGGATATGATTTAAACATTATAAATTTTTATGAAAATGTATCTGTAAATGCAGAATCGGAAATACTTTCTGGTGCAACTTTTAAACGTCAGCTTAGAAGATGGGATCCATTTTTAAAGACGTTTGTGGAAGATGAATTTGATGGAAAGTCCCAGAATGAAAGTAATGCTGCGAAAAGTTTTTATAAGATTGCTGCAGATATAAATTTACAAGATAAAGTAAGTAGAGTTTCCTCTAAAATTTGGGACGCTGGAACAATACCTCACGGAAAAAATTGGGATGAGCAAAGATCTTATTCTAAAGATTTGAAAGGTCTTGGTAATTACCACATAGATGATTTAGTTAGGCAATCTTCAGATAGATTAAATCAGTTGCTTGGAACACAAATAACTATTTTAATTCCAATGGATTTATCTCTTCATGTTGGAGACATGATAGAATGTGATTTTCCTCAAGTAGATGCAAAAAAAGATAAGAAAATGAAAAATAGAAGTGGTAACTATATAATATTAGACTTATCGCACAGAATCACTCCGAATACAACATACACTTCACTGCATCTATCAAGAGATGCAACTATCAACAAGTAACGATTATGGAAAGAACATTATCACAGCATATTGAAGACGATAAAAATGAATTGGATAGATCAGACATTAGTGCTCAAAGAAGACGCCACTTAAATTCTGAACTATCTGATCTCGAAACATATCAAAATAATCATCCTGGAAATGAGCATGATCCAACTGCTCTTGAGTTATATTGCGACTCACATCCAGACGCATTAGAATGTAGAGTATACGAAGATTGACATGAACGGAATCTCATTTAATTCTGAAAATTTAGGTAGAACCCCATTTTATTTTTGGTATGGAATGGTAGTTGGTGGATCGGAGTGGGAAGATAATCAAAAAGATTCTTCTAATTCTGCACACAAAATTCATACTAGAGATGATGTTGCTGGTTGGGGATATAGATGTAAAGTTGCAATTATGGGATATGATCCCCACATTGTTGACGATAAGTCTGTAAAAAATTCTGAGTTAGCAATGGCGGAAGTTATGCTTCCAACAACTGGTGGTGGAGGAATTGGAGGACCAATAAACACTCCAACAATTGGCAATAATTCTTTTGTCGTTGGATTTTTCAAGGATGGTATAAGTGCAAGAGAACCAGTTATTATGGGGGTCATACCAAATGTTTCCCAGTCCAGACTTGAAGATTATGAATTTTCAGAAAAAACAAGATACATTGCATCTAGTGGATATAGACCAGGAGAAGATAAAGCAGCAAATGATGCTTTATTTGGTGAGGGACCATCATCATCACCAATTGCTCAAAATGGTGAAATGGCTAGACCATATACAGTATTGCTGAAGGCACAATTAGATGATGGCATTAGAAGATTTTCTTTACCAGAAACTTATAACTGTCAGAGAAAATGTGGTGGAGAACTAAATTCTATTCAAGCAGCACTTCAACAACTTACTTCACACTTGGGATTGGCAAAAGGTGCTATTTTTGCGCAGAAAGCATCAGATGCTCTTAAAAATTATGGTGCAATAGCAGCAAATGCAACTAATATTATTACTGCATATGTTCAAAAAATAGTTCAGGACATGCGGTCAAAAGTCCTCAATAAAGTTAATGCTACTATTGATGGTGTTTTGGATGGTGTTATTCCTCCCAACTTAAGAAGCAGCACAGTTGATGGAACTACCAGTAGTTTATTGGATGGAATTACTTGTGCCTTTAATTTGTTACTTAAAGGTCTTAAAGGAATTGTTTCGAACTTTATAAAAAATATGATTGCTGGTGCATATGATATTGCAACATCAACTGCACAAGCACTGATTGGATGTGTATTGACTAATATTTTAGGACCAATAACTAGTGCTGTAGGAAATGCTCTTGCTGCTCTTGGAGGATTGCTTGGAAGCGCAATTTCTCTTGTTGGTGGAGTGTTAAATGGATTAAACATTTTACTTGGAGCATTTAATATTTTTTCATGCAAACAAGAACTTCAATGTGCTGGAATTAATTCTTGGTCTTGGCTATATGGGGATGGATCCACAAGTGGATGTTCTGGTGGAGGACTTCCGGGATTATTTTCATTATTCCAATCTTTTGATGCTAATGTTGAGAATGCTAAAAATGCAGTTTCTGGTGCTATAGATGCTGTTTCTAATTCCAAATCTGGGTTAGAAGGTGCTTTAGGATGCCTCAATATTCGGCAAGATACTCAACCAGTTCTTTCTGGTCCACCAACAGTATCTACATCTGGAGGAGGAAATGTTCCAAATTCTGGAGGATTTGCAGCAAATCCTGTTATTAGTGCAAAAGGAGAAATTTTAGCACTAGACATTGTAAATGGTGGAAGTGGATTTACAAGTCCACCAAACATCATTATTTACGATTCTACTGGAAATGGTAGAGGTGCGGTAGCAATACCAATTATGACTAGTGCATCTGGAACATCTAGTGGAACATCTGGTTCGACTAAAGAAAGAGTTTTTGACATTGATGGTTGTGGAAAACCAAAGGTAAATGCAAAGTATCCAAACATTAATCAAACTCTATCTCCATTATCCAGTAGATTTGAAAAAGATTTGACTTCTGAAGACAATGAAACAGAAAATCTTGGTGGAGGTCCTCTTCAAAATAGACCAGAAATTAAGTTTACGCCAAATCTATTACCTTTAGAAGAATTTCCGCCAGTATCTGGACAGAGTGTGGAAAAAATCATAGTAGTAGATTCTGGAGTTGGATATTTGCAAAAATCTGATGGAAGCACTGGTGCTGGTGGAGTTAAAGTATCTAATCCAGAAGATACAATTGTTTATTGTGGTGGTTATAATGTATATCCACCTTGCTCTGAAGTGCAAGTTTCTGAAGGAGATTCAATTTACATTCCATTAGGAACTACAGGACAAGTATTTGATGTTGAAGGTAATTTAGTTCAATCTGTATCTGGAAGAGGTCCAGTAACTCCAATAAAAATAGAAAAAACTGGAACTCTGGCAACTCCTTGTGTTAGCAGAGAAGAAGTAATTCCTCCAGTGAGCGTAGTTCCAGTTGGAATTCCAAGAACACCGGAACAGATAACAACAACACAAACTCAAACTGAATATCAAGTTGCTTTAGAAATTGGAGATGTTTACATTGAAGACATTGGAATAAATTATTCTCCCGATGATGAAATTACAATTGAGCCAGCAAACGGTGCTGAATTAAAACCTAAATATGATGAGGTTGGACGACTGATTGATGTAGAAATAGTAAGTCCTGGAATTGGATTTACAGAATCTCCAAAAATTAGAATTTATTCAAATACTGGATTAAATGCAAACATTATTCCAATTTTCAATGTAATTCGTATTAGTGATGAAGTCATAGAAAGAGACATTGTTCCTTCAGGAACTAAATTGATAAGCGTTATTGATTGTGTCGGAATTCAACCTCCAAAAAGAGAATTTGATATAATACCAGAGTAATATAATTATGTCAGCTAAAGAAGAAAGAACTAATTTTGTCTACGGACATAAATCTAAAGGGACAATAAAGTTTGGTCACCTTTGGTTGGACTCTGAAAATAAATTAGAAACAGCAGTCCAATCAGGTGTAATGCTTCAAGCATATGATGCTCGCCATTATATGTCTATGGACATTGATGGAGTTAGAAAAGGATGGACATTAAATAGGTGTCCAGGAACCTATCAAATTTTGTGCGGTACTGATTTGAAGGCAGATGGAATAGGATACTTGTTAATTTCTGAAATGGGAGACATTGTATTGAGGTCTCCGAGTGGAAAAATAAGAATGGAAGCTCAAGACATTGAACTTATTGCTAATGGAACTGGAAATAAAAGAGGAAATATTGAATTAGACTCAAATACTTCCGTAAAAATTGATAGTCCAATGTTTGATGTAAATTGTAAAAATGGAATTAGATTTTTTACACCGTTCTCAATTGACATTGTTGGAAATGCGCGTATAAATTTTATATCTAATTTTATACAGGGATTAAGTTCAGCTTCAAAATCAGTTCCAGATAAATTAAATCCAACATCTTCTTTAAAATACGGTACTAATCAAGCATATTAATTATTATGGCATATTCTGTAGATACTATAGCATCAACTCACCATTTAGTTCATGGATTTGGATATCCAATAGGTGTTATGAGATTGGGACCAGCTTCAGTAAGAGGAAGTTCGTACATTGAAGGACCTTCAGTTTTTGGTTCCGCAGGCACTTGGCCATTTACCACTGCTACAGTGATGATTGGTCCAAATTTAAATATTGATATGCCAGGAGGTATTATGCCTGGATTTGTTGCTGCGTGTGGTCTTTGGAATCACTCACCCTATTCATTGCATGTTCTTGGTGATGCTTTTATTAATAATTTTCTTGATGTTGCTATAGATGTAAATGCTGGGGGAGTTATTAGAGCAGGAGCAGCTATTATATCTAAAGGTGCTGTCATATCAAAGTGTGGGGTTAAACCATTCAACATAAAACATCCAGACCCAGAAAAAGATGGATGGAGACTAGTTCACAATTGTCTTGAAGGTCCTGAAATTGCAGTTTATTTTAGGGGAAGAGTTAAAAATAAAAATGAGATAGATTTGCCAGATTACTGGGAACATTTAGTTAATAAAAATACAATAACAGTAAATTTAACTCCCATAGGTTCTCACCAAGATATTATCATAAAAGGAATTGGGAATAATAAAATTATTCTACAGTCTAAAGGGGGAATGCCAATAGATTGTTATTATTATGTAATGGCAGAAAGAAAAGATATCCCAAAATTAGTTGTGGAGTATGAAGGAACAGTTGAAGATTGTTTAGATAATTTTAATCTGGAGAAATAATTATGTCCAATGATACAAACTCTTATTTGCAGCAATTTAATTTGACTATACCTGAAGGAATAAAATCTACCCTAACTTCAGATACTATTGAAACATTAAATAATGCCCAACCAACAGAAGATTTTGGAGCCATTCCCGATAGAGTTTTTGAAGGAGTTCCAGAAATTCCAAACACTCTTTTTGTTGAGTACATTGGAATCAATACTTCTCCTGGAGGAGTATTAGATAATCCATTAAGCACTGGTTCAGTTCATTTTTTCGTCCATGGTGAAAGTTATTTTGATGAGAACGTAGAAATAAATTCCACATTAAATGTTTCTGGACCAACAACTTTAGGTTCAACTCTTGATGTTGTTGGAGTAACATCTTTAAGTTCTGATTTATATGTTGTTGGATCAACTACTTTAGGTTCGACTCTTAATGTTGTTGGAGTAACATCTTTAAGTTCTGATTTATTTGTTTCTGGTGTTGCTACAGTAACATCACTTGATGTTGTTGGAGTAACATCTTTAAGTTCTGATTTATTTGTTTCTGGTGTTGCTACAGTAACATCACTTGATGTTGTTGGAGTAACATCTTTAAGTTCCACTTTAAATGTAACAGGAGCAACAACAATAAATTCGACACTTGATGTTGTTGGAGTAACATCTTTAAGTTCTGATTTATATGTTTCTAATGATTTGACTGTAGGAATAGATACTTCTACGGGACTAATATTAACATCTCCAAATGGAACTAAATATAGACTTATAGTTGATAATGTTGGAATCTTGACTACAGTAGTAGTTTGACATATTAACTATTTTCTTTTATAATTTTCAAATAAAGTTTTTATAAAATGACTGAACAGCAACAACATCTCAAAGATCTTCTACAAAAACGTGAAGTCCTCCAAAAAGATTTAGAAGGACTTCAAGTACAAATGAATACTAAGAGAGAAATTTTTCTAAAAGTTCAAGGAATCATAGAATATCTTACACAAATTGGAGTGACTCTTCCAGAAGAACCTACCAAGGAGACACTTGAAGAAGTGTCCACAGAGGATTGACGCCAGGATCAAGATGTTCTATAGTAGTGGTGCCACTAATAGAATTTAAGAATGCAAGATGAATACCTGACCCGATGCGTGGTAGACCCACTTCGTAAGACTGTCTACATCTATTCTAATGAGGGGACAGAACAGGAACTAGTTTGTGAGACTACCGATCAGTTTATGAATGTGCTAAACTTCATTCGTGCCACAGTTGATGAGGACACACTTGCTTATGCTCCACTCTGAGGGAAAATCGACTTTTAAATCCATTTTAGGTCAAAAAAAAATCCCAGCAAAATTTTTACTCTGTAGGGTTTTAAAAACTTATGAGACCAGAAACACGCAAATCTATGGAAATGCTTTTCCACGCAAAGTGGAATTTGCCAAAGGCTGCATCACATTGCAATCTTACTAATAAAGAAATGAAAATTACTTTTAATGAGTATTGTAATTTTCATCCACCAACTTATAAAAATTGAATAATTTTACTAAATAATCAAAAATAGGGAAAATCCTATGAAATACAAGATTGACACCAGATATTGCTGGTACAATAGGGGACAACAACTTGTCCTTATGTATTTCATAAATGGAATCGCATTTACTTTTGATGATGTTTCTGAAGACTACTATTATGATCTTGACATTAGAGAAATAGCAGATAATGAAAGAAAATATGAACCTGAAGATTTATTTCAATCTTCATTTTATCTAATAGATGAAGAATGTCATCCACTTTTATTTGAACTGGAATTAGAAAATCCAGAAATGCTTCCAAGTGATTAAAATAATAGAAAAAGGAGTAAGATCATAAAAATCAATCTTTGGTATTCTGGACATCAAAAGAAATGGAGATGGACTCTTTGCGATGAGCAATTTGATCCTCTTCATATGGAATCTGGGCAGCAAGAAAATTTGCGTAGTGCAATGAATGATATTGCAAATACGGTAGAGTATATTTTAGAATCAAAACATAAATGAGCAAAAGTAACTTTTATATCGAATCCTCCTTCGGGAGGTTTTTTTGTGGATAAATAACTTATAACGGAACTAAAAGTATTAATAAAAATGGGTCTCTCACGTTTAGATAATTTTCTGAAATCTGTAAGAGGAAATACATTATATGTTGATCCAAATAGTCTTGATGCGACAGATAGTGTAGAAAATCAAGGTAATTCTCCTACTCGCCCATTCAAAACTATTCAGCGTGCCCTGATCGAAGCTGCTAGATTTTCATATCAAATTGGAAATAATAATGATAGGTTTAATAAAACAACTATTATTCTACAACCAGGAGAACATATTGTAGATAATAGACCTGGATTGATTGTCAACGAAGTTGATAGTAACTATACTACCAGAGGTGGATTTGAATCATATACTGATTTTGATGAATTTACATTATTAACTGTCTTTGATGTATTAAATGATAATAATGTACTTTACAAATTAAACTCTATTCATGGTGGAGTGATAGTTCCAAGAGGAACATCAATTGTTGGATCAGATCTTAGAAAAACTAAGATTGTTCCAAGATATGTTCCAAATCCAGAAAATGCTAATATTGAAAGATCTGCGGTTTTTAGAATAACTGGTGGTTGTTATTTTTATGGATTTACCATTTTTGATGCAAATCCAAATGGAACTTGTTTTAAGGATTATACTTTATCTCAATTTGTTCCAAATTTTTCTCACCATAAATTAACATGTTTTGAGTATGCTGATGGTGTAAATAATGTCAATATCAATGACGATTTTCTTGTCAAAGAATATCAAACAACTGACCTTGATATGTACTATAAAAAGGTTGCAGTTGCTTATGGGCAGAATAGTGGAAGACAGATTGTTGAAGCAAATGAAGACATTCAATCTGTAGTTGATGAGTATAGAATTGTTGGTTCAAAAGGTGAAGAAGCAACTATTACAAACATAACTTCTTCTGGAACTACTGTCACAGTAACTATTGCTGAAGAACTTTCTGAATTGGCAGCAAACTCACCAATTCAAATTTCTGGTGTTCAATCTTCAGATTCTGAAGATGTTTATAACGGACAATTTATTGTTTCTAGTGTTATAAGTAGCACTCAGTTTACATATACAACTACTGTAGTAAATGTAGACACTACTCCAAATGTAGCATCTGCAACTCTTAACTTTAGTGTTGATACAGTTACATCAGCGTCACCTTACATATACAATATTTCTCTTCGTTCTGTATATGGAATGTGTGGAATGCTTGCTGATGGAAGCAAGGCTGGTGGTTTTAAGAGTATGGTTGTTGCTCAATTTACTGGAATTGGTCTCCAGAAAGATGACAACGCATTCGTAAAATATAACGAAACTACTGGACTCTATCAATATTCAAATCAAGTAGTTGATCTTCATACAAATTCAAGATCAAGATTTAGACCAGAATATCGCAATTTTCACATCAAGGCAATTAATAATGCATTTATTCAGTAGTTTCAATTTTTGCAATTGGATATGCTGAACAATTTGTTGCAGAATCTGGTGGAGATCTATCTATTACAAACTCCAACTCCAATTTTGGGGCACAATCTTTAATTTCTAGAGGATTTAGGGAGGAATCATTCCCAAGAGATGATGTTGGATATATTACTCATATTGTATCACCACAAGAAATATCAAAAGAAATTACTAGCATAGAGTTTATTGCTATTGATGTTGGTATATCAACTCAAGTTGGAGCAGGAACAACTACAAGACTATATCTCTATAATGAAACTAATAAAGATTTACCACCATCTTCTGTAATTGATGGATATAGAGTTGGTGCAAAGACAAATGATATCTTATATGCACAAATTTCCCAGTCTGGCATAACATCAACATATTCATGTAGAATCACTATGCCAGATAGTGATTTGAGTAGAGAAAAGTCATACTTTGTTGATAGAACTGGAAATACAAATAATATCAATACTGGAACTGGTGAGATTACTCTCACAGAAACACATGAAATTTTATTGGGTGAAAAGGTAAGGGTATTTGCACAAGATGGAAACCTTCCAGATGGCATCTCCGAAAATACAATTTACTATGCAACTGGTGTTACAGCAACTACATTAAAACTTGCAAATACTTTAAGTGATGCTTTAATCAATACTTCTACTATTGCTATTAAACCAAGCAATAATGGTGGAGTTCTAGAAATTAAGAGTAGAGTATCTGATAAAAATGAGGGAGACGTTGGACATCCAGTTCAATATGACGATAGTTTAGGAAATTGGTATTTAAATGTATCAAGTACAAATAATACCTTATACAATATTATCAATAATGTTGGTGTTTCTGGTTTAGGACAAGCAACACCTAGAACTTATATTGAAAGAGTAGTTGATACAAGAAATCTTGTAGATTCTATCTATAAAGTAAGGTATGTAATACCGAAAGACTCCAATGTAATTGGTAGATCACCTCTGGATGGATTTATTATCCAATCTTCAAGTTCTACTGGATTACTAGATTCTGAACAAGATTTCTATTATAACTTAGAATCCTTTACGGATTTATTCGATAACTCAACTCAATTAAGAAATCCCGGATACATTGCGGATGCTGAGTGGTCTTCAAGTGTAGCAACAATCTATACCGAAATACCTCATGGTCTTTTCGTAAATTCTGAGGTAGAAATACAGAATGTTACAAGTGGATTGAATACCACAACAGACCAGAAAAAAGGATTTAATGGAGTATTTACAGTAACTTCTGTCCCATCAACAAAGGAATTTACATATGCATTAAGTAATGATCCTGGAGCATTCCAAAACGACACTACGATTAGGGATACTAATCTTCCAAGGTTCTCAAATAAATCTTTATCCAATACTTATCAAACATATAGAGTTATTGAGCAGAAACCATATATTCAAAACTCTCAAGATGGTGTATATCAACTATTTGTAATCAATAATTCCAATTCTCCAGCAGTATCTCCATTTACTGATAGTAAATTTACACAACCTGTCCAATATCTTTATCCTCAAACAAATAGAGATAATCCATCATCAGATCCAGATGCATCAACTTCTTTTGCTGTTGCAAATCCTATTGGAAAAGTTTCTATCAGTCATCCCGAAAAGAGTATAACAAAAGAAACTATACAAAAAATTGCAAATGACTTAAGTATTGGTTTTGGAGTGACCAGTGTTATTTCCAGTTCCGGAACAGCACATACAATTTTTACTGATGTTGAACATGGATTATCTGGAATTACATCAGTAAGTATAGTAAGTTCTGGTTCAAATTATATTGATGGAGATTATTATGCAGCAAATCTGGTGGGATTTGCTGGATCCACAACTGGAACTGGGGCAAACGCAAGAATTTCTGTGAGTGGTGGTGCTCTTTCCAGTCTTGTTATTATGGATCCTGGTAGCATTTATGGTATAGGAAATACACTTCAAGTTATTCCAGCGGCAGGAATAGGAACGACTACTGGATTTACAGCAGCAGTTATTCAAGTAGAAAAGATAGTAGATAATATTAATGACACATTTGAAATTAGTGGATTAATTGGAACTACTTTTACTGGTTATAATAACATTTATAAAGTTGTGGGACTTACAACTATTGCAAATGAAATTACTGTTACATCTGCATCATCCGTATCTGGATTCTCTACAACTCAATTGAGTTTTGAGCAAAATCTTGCTTCATACACTGGAAAACTCCTTTCTGTGTCTGGAGTCACATATAATAATGAAACTGGAATTGGAATTGTAACCTTTACTGATTCTCATGGATTAAATATAGATAATGCTGTTAAATTTATCGGATTTAGTGAAAACTTCTTTAATACTACAGCACATTTAACCAAAAAACTTAGTCTTGTTTCTGGCGAATTTAATTTTGGAAAAAATGATAATGATTCCTTATCAACTTCTGGAACAATTGAAGGATATATTCGGGGATACACTTCCAGAAGTGGAAATCTTTCCAAAGAAGATGAGAATATTTCTGGTAGAAATATTGTTCAATATGGCGGAATTCAATCTCAATTGAGCGCACAATTAACATCAGATTCTGGTGCTGCAGATGAATTAGAAATTGCTAATGCTTATGAATCTGGATTTAGAAGAGGAGATTATTTACAAGTAGATAGAGAAATCTTTAGAATTAGTGGCACTGTTCTTCCATCTACAGATACTGTAGATATTTTTAGATCTCTTTTAGGTAGTCCAAGACAAACACATGATGCAAATTCTGTTGTTAAGAAGATTAAGATAACACCAATTGAATTTAGAAGGAACTCAATTATTCGTGCTTCTGGTCATACTTTTGAGTATCTTGGATTTGGACCCGGAAATTACTCCACTGCTTTCCCAGAAAGACAGGACAGAGTTCTTTCATCACAGGAAGAATTATTTGCACAATCTTCTAAGGAAAATGGTGGAATTGTAATCTTCACTGCAATGAATAGTGATGGTGATTTCTACACTGGCAATAAAAAAGTTAATTCTTCTACAGGTAAAGAAGAAGTATTTGATACACCAGTTCCTACTGTGACTGGCGAAGAACTTGATACTGGAGCATTTAGTGTAGGATTTGATGTTATTTCACCACTCGAAATTTCTGTTACAAGATCTCTGAGGGTTGAGGGTGGAGTTGATTCAAATCTAATATCGGAATTTGATGGTCCAGTTGTTTTCAATAACAAAATAACATCCACATCAACTAAAGGTATTGAAGCTACATCACTATTCTTACAAGGTGATGCTGATGTTTCTAGAAAAGTCACAGTTGGTCTCTCTACTCCATCTCTTGCAGGAAATTATGGTGATGTTGTAACCAGAACTGAACCTTTTGAAGGTGGCAATTTAGGTTGGGTTTATACTACAGAGAATGAGTGGAAACATTGGGGATTAGTTAGAGGAATTGGTGATCCTCTTTATGGTGTTGGAATTTCTAGTGGAGGTGGATCTGTAGGATTCTCAACTCTAGTCGATTTTGTTGGAATTGGAGTTACTGTTACCGTAGGATTCAATACACTAACAAATACTTCAACAGTTACTGTATCTGGAGATCCCGCAAATACTATTGGAATTTCTTCTGATGGAACTTTTATTGGAGATTCTTCAGCATTAGACTTTGTTGGAGAAAAAGATGGATTTGGATTTAATATTGATGTAGATTATGGTGGAGTTCTTGGAATTACTACTATAAGATTTGATGTTCCTCTTGATGTAATTAACTTCAAAACATCTGCTGAAAGTGGACTTGGATATGCAAATCCTGCTTTTGCATCTACAAGTGTTGGAACAAGGGTTATCTATGAAGAAACCCTAAATGGAACATCACAAACAAACTTTGCTTGTGGAATTGGTCCTGCAATCGACACTCTTTGGTGGTCAGTTCCTGATACTGGATCTTCATTTGATTGGTTTGGTGGAGAGACTTTACTTGGAAAATTAACTGGTACTGGCGAACTTTATCTTTATGAAACTTCCACCTTACATTCCGATAATATTAATACTGCCATCCAAGTTGCTATTACAACAACGACAACAGCACCCATCAGTGTTGCTTCTAGTGTTCAGGTAGATAACTTAAATGTTGAGTATTTAAATGGGTTTGTTTCATCAGCAACAACAACTCCAAATACAATTGTTGTTAGAGATGGATCTGGTAATATGTTTGGTAACTCTACCAGACTTCTTCATAATGTAAGTGGTGGTCAACCTGGAGAATGGTATACAGACATTCCTGCAAGACAAGGATATGTTTCATTCAATAAAGCAGGAGATCTTTCTACTGGAATTTGTACATTTACTCAAGTATCTGATATCTACAAAAATAGAACTGGCAGTACTTTAACTTGCAACTTTACTGAAGGTCCAATTACAAGAACAACAAGCACTACAGTAAATATTATTGATATCACAAATGTACCAACTACAGATGAAAGGGCACTTAATTATACTGTTGTGATGAATGCTTCTACAACTGTAGCAGATTTATCCAATATTGATTTTAGAATTAATGGAACTTCATTATCCTCTGGTGGAAATAGTATTCGATGGTTGAATAATCTTCCACCAGAAGGAACTGCTGCTGGATATTATTTCTTTGGATTTACTATTTTCCGAGTTGGGTCTGTTTGGGAAGTTATAGCAGTATTCGCAACCTACGCATAAAAACAAATGGCATTACACGGATCGGCTTGTGCAAACTTAAGTCCCATTCTTTTTAAGGGAAACAATAGATCTCTTGGAGTAAATGTCATTATTCATAGAGATGTTAGTGGAAGTATGGACCCTGTGAATGCTTTTTATGCTGATGGTTCTTTTATAGAAATTCTTCAAGATTCTTTACTTGCCGAAAAAATTGGTGATGATGTTTCTAGGTATCCAAATTTATATGCAACATTCGATGTTTATAGTAAAAATCCATCGTCTCCCTTCAATATATCAAATCCGAATGGAACAATAGCAATAAGCCAAGCATTTATGCTTGGTCAGGCAACTGGTTCTGCTACAAGAACAGACTGGCAAAATTCTTATTGGGGAAACACAACAAGTCATGTTGTAGACATATGTACTGATGTGATTGGAGGAACTACCAATGGAAGATTACTTGGTGTAAATAATGATACAACAGGAGGATCTCCAAAATCAGAAGACATTCATGGATGTCTTTGGTCAATTTGGACAAGTCCAAATGCAATTTCTACAGGAAATCCTGGAAGATTTGGAAGTATTCTTGGAAGTTCAGTAAGAAAAGGTTCAACAACTATTGTAATTACAAATTCAGATGAACAAGAGAATTCTCCTGGTGACATGATAAATCAATTAGTTGATATTGATTCTTCAGGAACCAATGAAAGAACAATAAATGGATCAACTGGCGAGATGATTTCGAGAGGTTATCGCATTATTGGTCTTCATTCCTATGCTTCTACTGATGGGTATGTTGGGGTTCTTTTTTATGGATTCACATCATCACAACCTTATGGATATGTAAATTTCCCAACAACATCAACATTTACAATTACAAGATCTTCAACCCCGCCGAGCAGTTGGATTAAAACAACTAGCCCTTTAGCATCATCTTCACCACAAATTCATGACATGCTTACATTAGCATCAGAGACCCGTGGGGGATTATTTAAAATTGGACAAGTATTTGCCAATGTTGGAACAGATAATAGAGAAGCATTTGCCAAATGCCTTGCATCATTTATTGCTGATACTGTATAAATACAAATAGTAAAATACAAGAGGGGAGAGTGAACCTCAATGGGAATTAATAAGAATTTTGTAATTCGCAATGGTCTTGAGGTTGACACTGATTTAATTTTTGCAGATGCCGATACAAATAAGGTTGGTATTGGATCTACAATTCCTAATTGTAAATTGAGTGTTAATGGCAATATTTGTGGAGATGATGCCAATTTTTCTGGTATTGTAACTGCTTCAACATTTTCCGGAATTGTTAGTTCCACTTCTGGATCTTTTGATGTTTTAGAGTTGGGAGATCTTATAGTAAGTGGTGGATCTAGTTTATCTGGAGTAACTACAATAACCCAATTGGAAGTATCTGGAGATACAACTCTTGGTGGAGGTTTAACTGTAACTGGGGTATCTACTTTTGCTTCTAATGTAGATGTTAATGCATCATTAGATGTTCAAAATGATTTATCGGTAACTGGGGTATCTACTTTTGCCTCTAATGTAGATGTTAATGCATCATTGGATGTTCAAGATGATTTAATTGTTGGTGGAGGTTTAACTGTAACTGGGGTATCTACTTTTGCTTCTAATGTAGATGTTAATGCATCATTGGATGTTCAAAATGATTTATCGGTAACTGGATTATCCACCTTCTCTTCTAATGTAGATGTTAATGCATCTGTTGACATTCAAAATGATTTATCGGTAACTGGAGTATCCACCTTTACATCTAATGTAGACATAAATGCTTCATTAGATATTCAAGATGATCTAACGATTAATAATAACTTATCGGTAACTGGATTATCCACCTTCTCTTCTAATGTAGATGTTAATGCATCTGTTGACATTCAAAATGATTTATCAGTAACTGGATTATCTACTTTTGCTTCTAATGTAGATGTTAATGCTTCATTAGATGTGCAGAATGATGTTATTATTGGTGGAGGTTTAACTGTAACTGGGGTATCTACTATTGCTTCTAATGTAGATGTTAATGGTGGGATAACAGCAAGTACATTAGCAGTAGAAGATCTTACAGATAATCGCATTGTCATTGTTGGATCTGGTGGGGAATTGGAAGATGATGCTAATTTAACTTATGATGGATCTCAACTGATAGTTGGAACTGGATTGTCAGTAACTGGATTCTCCACATTTTCCAATATACAAATTACTGGTTATCTAAATGATGGTAATAGTTCAGGGGTATCTGGACAATATTTAAAAAGTACAGGAACTGGTGTTACTTGGGCAACTTTCCAATCAACTGCTGTAGAAACTACAACACAAACTGCTACCGAATCACAAACAACATTTACTGGATTAACTTATACTGTTGGATTAATTGATGTATATTTAAATGGCGTCAGATTAACACCTTCAGAATTTACTGCCACAAATGGGACATCGGTAACTTTAGATGATGGTGCATTTGAAGGAGATACTTTAGATTTTGTAACTTATTCAACTATAACTGATTATGGAAATGTTGAAAATTATTGGGTACAAACTGATGTAGGAATTCATACTCTTTCCAATGTCGGTATTGGAACCACAAATCCCACTTCAAAACTTACTGTCGATGGAAGTATTAATGTTACTGGTATTATAACGGCAACTGAAGGATTTATTAGTGTTGGAAATACAACTCCAATTCAAATTTCTTTAGTTGGAAATCAATTGACCTTTACTGCTGCAGGTATTGGAAGCACCACATTCACTTTATCATAAACTAAATAACTAAAGCATAAAAAGTGTATAGAGATAGAAGATGACCATTAGAAATAGGGAGTTATCTCAATTTGGTTCATTCATTTATATTCAAGATGAAAGTAAGGATATTGGAATAACAACTGAAGCAACTCCTTATGTTGGTATTGGTACTACTAATGCGACACAAAAACTAGATGTTAATGGAAACATAAGAATTCGTGGAGGATTTTATGATTCTAATAATGTAGTTGGTACTGCAAATAGTGTTTTAATTTCAACTGGTGCTGGTGTTTCTTGGACAAACTCGTCGGAAATTACTGCTGGCGATTCTTCTGCGTTAGAAGGTCAATCTGGATCATATTATACAAATGCTTCCAACATAAATTCTGGTACTATTGGGGATGCTTATCTTCCAGCAACAATCACTAGCGATATTACGGGAAACTCTGGAACAGCAACTTCTCTAGCAACAGCAAGAGATTTTAGTATTACTGGAGACTTTGTAACTGCTCCAACTATTTCTTTTGATGGAACTTCAAATGTTGCATTTGCTGCAACAATCACACCAGACTCTGTGGTTTTGGGAACTTATACATCGGGTGATTATGTAGAATCAGTATCTGGAACTACAAATCAAATTGATGTAACTGGTGGTACAGGTGAAAGTTCTACTGCCAGTTTTGGTCTATCATCCAATTTAGTTCTTCCCGGAACTCTTGAGGTAAATGGAATATCAACTTTTAATGGTATTTCTACTTTTACAAATCAACTTTATACTGAAA
>Ga0099848_1000134_pt1 | contig 30451 bp, 23 predicted proteins | sample CB_VirMetaG_3_FD_78179 | JGI IMG/M metagenome (GOLD analysis project Ga0099848, IMG submission 78179) | Freshwater to marine saline gradient viral communities from Chesapeake Bay - CB_1508_1S Viral MetaG | ecosystem: Environmental > Aquatic > Marine > Coastal | place: USA: Chesapeake Bay...
AAGTTCGCCTGCTTACATTGCTACTGTTATGAAATGGCCATTCTGTTGTAATGGATGGACTAATCAATGTCACAGTGAATATGAAGCTCAGGTATTATTCTATAACACGGCTATGAGTGCTTGGAATTGGCAAAACGGTCTTGGTCCTATAGATGGATTATGCCCGTTTGATCCGACAACACAACAGATTGAATTGACAATGACATTAATGCCTGGGACATATTGGTTCCAGATCTCCCCATTTGAAAATAGTCAAGCTGGATATGTAAGTGAAGGCAATGGTGAAATAACAGTTTGTGGATTATTCTTTTTAAATTATGAAGATGAAGAAGATGAAGAAACTATTGAATTCAAAAATCCTATCATACGAGAAAATAGATTTAAAAAGGTTTTTCACCCAAAATTTGGACTTCTTATTTATGATACTTATAGGAATAGGTATTATGATATTAGAATGAAACATTTTAATGTATTAAGATAATACATTTAGGCATACATGTATGTAGAATATATACAAAAAGTACACATATGCTTAAAGATATTTACACAAGAGATGAACAGGCACCTAAGTATGATCCATTTCGTTTAGAAGTGGATGATAAACTATCCCAGCTTATTCTTAAAATAGAAAATGTACTTTTTACCAGAAAAACTGAAGTGCTTGGGGATTCTAATTTTGGCGCAAATCTTGATGATTTAGTTTTTTCACTTGTGTATAATGAAAATACCATTGAAAATCAAATTAATAAGCAAATTCAAGCCTACTGTTTACAAGGTTCTGATTTTGGTATTAATACACAGGTACAATTTTTTAAGACGCCTGAACGAAATGGTGCTCTTGTCGATATTTATATTAACGAAAGAAGAGTGTTAGGTGTCTTATTCTAAAAATAATATAGTGAATGTCATTTTTTAGCAAAACAAGAATACAGGCTACCCAGCTATTTCAAGATGCATTTGATTTTTTAAGTCAAAAGTACGGTCAAGCAATTGAGGTATTTACCCCTGCATCGCCATTTGGGCAAATTTTAACTGTTTTGGCTAATCTTGCCGAACTAATATTCTTTTATATTGAAGCGGCAGCAACAGAATTAAATATAGCAAGAGCACGAAACATTGAATCAATTTATGGTCTATCTCGCTTAACTGGTCATAATCCAACTAGAGGAATTTCTGCAAGAGGAATTATAGGTATCAGATTAAATACAAGCGCAGTTAGTCAAATAAGTGGAGATTATGTTCAAATTGAAAAAGGGACAACCTTACAAATAGCAGAAAACGGGTTAACTTATTTTCTTAACTTTGATAGTGATTTTATAAGACTTCAAAAAACTGATCGCTCGTTTGTAAATGTTGAACTTATACAAGGCGAAATTGATACACAAACATTTACAGGAACAGGTACTGCACTACAGAGTTATAATCTTACAACGAATGATGCAACCGATCAATTCCTAGTTAAGGTTAAAGTAGATGGGGAACTGTATGAAAATGTTGAGTCATTATATGATATGTTACCTGGTCATAAAGCGGTTCTTGTTAAGACTGGTATAAACGGTGGCTTAAGTATATTCTTCGGTAATCAGCAATTTGGGTTTCAACCTGCATTAGGGTCAACAATAGAAGTTGAATATGTTAAAACTAGAGGATCTTCTGGTAATATTGGAGGTAAGGGTTTAACACTGAAGTTTATAGACTCAGCAACAGATCAAAGCGGAAATGATGTTGATTTAAATGAGTTTCTTTCAATTAACATTGTAAGAAATCCTAACTTTGGTGGTAACCCAGAAGATCCTGATTTTACAAGACTTATTGCACCAATGACAAGCAGATCATTTGTTTTGGCCAATCCAAATAATTACATTTATTTTTTAAGTAGATATGATGCGTTTTCCTTTATAGATGCATATAACACTAAAGATGATCAATATTTAGATGATGATAATATCGTTTATCTCTTTCTGATTCCTGATATTAATAAGAAACTAACCAGTGATGTTGATTATTTTAGCATTGATGAAGAAGAATTTAGCCTAACGACAGACGAAAAGGAACAGGTTATTGATATATTAAATGAAAGTGGACAACAGGTAGTGACCGCTGAAGTTAGAATACAAGATCCTATTATTAAAAGATATATTCTTAACGTTGTTATCAGATATTTTGAAAATTATGATAAGAACGAAATTAAAACGCAAATCAGAAAAAATTTAAACGATTATTTCTTAAGTGTAAATAGAAGGGATCGTATTCCTAGATCTGACTTAATTACGATAGTTGAAAATGTTGATGGTGTTGACTCTGTAAACGTCTTCTTTATATCAGAAGAAAACGAAAAGGCAATAAAGAATGGGTTTTATACAGTTCCTGTGTTTGGTACAGACCCTGCCACCGATCAACAGGTTCTTATTGAAAATAAAAAGATTGTGTTAAATGAAGGTGATGATCCTAATTTAGGTTTAGATGAATTTGGTGATATTAAAATTGGCCCAAATGAGTTGGCTATTATTAGAGGTGGTTGGACTGATAGAAATGATAATTTCTATAATGAAATTCCAAAGGAAAATACATTATGTTCATTAAATGTATTCTTTAAAGAATCTATTGTCAATAATCTCTATAATAAAACTCAACAGAATTCATTTAATAATCTAAAGAAACCTAGAGGAACATCTATTGCAACTGGAAGGCTTTCACAGGCTTCAAGTACAACATTAAAAAAGCTTAGACAATGAATAATGATAGAGTAGGATTTCCAAGTGTATTTAAAGCAGCATATGAAACTGGCTGGGATATAAAAAACACAGGTTATGATTATGGAGATAAGCTTCTAAATAGGACTCTTTCAAATTATATGTTTAAAAATCCTAATGTTAAGCAATTTCTTGAAGGTTATCTTAACCCAATAGTGGTTAAGTTACTTAATACTGTTAAGTACATCCGCATTTTTTACAACTATGCAGTACCTAAAGATTACCAAAAAATAAACTAAGATTTGAATCGCTGGAAGAATTTAGCGTTCTTTGATAAGAACGGAAATAACTATAATTTTGATTATGATTCATCTGCTGATAAGTGGACTGGTAGCATATACTTACCAGAAGTGTCTACCGGTCTTTTTGAGGTTGGGCAAATCTTTATTCTTGAAGAATTTATTAATGTAAGTACAGGTTCTAAGAAGTGGGGATTTCCACATACTCTATCAGAAGGTGATACTGATGGGTGTGGTTGGAATGTTGATTGGAAAGAATCTGACCCATTAGAAATTTTACTTTTTCAATTTAATGTTGATTTTCAAACAGGTACTCAATCTGCTCTGCTAAGAGAAGAAGATGGTCCACCGCTTGAAAAATATGATGAAATTTTCTATCAACTTGATTATGATCCTTCTCAAGTTTTTAATACCGAAGGTTTCTTAGAAACATCTGTCATTGTATCAGAAGCCTTGCAGATTAATGTTGCTATAAATTCTTTTACCGAAAATACATATAAGAGAACACTTCTTATTACAGACACGTGCACCAATAAAACTGTAGCCGAAATAACAGTCTATGGTGAAACTATTGAAGAAGATGAGCGATTAAGGATAATGACCCAAAACTTTGGTTATCAGGTTTTGTCAGATGATAGTACAGTTTTTAGAAATACCGACATAAATGAAATTTTACCAGATTTTATTGAAGTAAACAGAAAGAGAAAGGAAATGATGTTAGAAGGTCATAACATCTATCCATATATTGGGTCTTATAAAGGTCTTATTAATGCAATCAAGTTCTTTGGTTACAATAATCTTCAAATAAAAGAATTTTGGAAAAATGTAGATAAGACATCACCACAATTTGGTAAATATGTTCACAGTAACCCAATATCTATTTTTGATCCTACTGTTAAGTTAAACGATAACTCATTTACATTACCTAATAAAAAGTTTAGAAAGACTAGCCTATTTAGTCTTATCTATAAGATTAATCAAATTAAGGAAGATTCATTTACCGATGAGGATTTGCCAATTACAGAAGAAACCAGTGATTTTACATTAGAAGAAGTTATAATCAAGCTGTTTGGTCTTAAAAGAAAGCTCGAAAAAGATTTCTTACCTCTTAATGCCAGAATTAAAGATATCGTTGGTGAGGCAGATTTCTTTGGTTTACAGGAAGTAACCAATACCATTAGTAGAAATGAAAAGAACAATATTATAGCAGGTATTGATGCTGAATTTAAAGTAACACCAAATGATTGTACATACTTGGAAGATTTAAGAAGTTTAATTAAACTCCTACCTCCATGTGCAGTTATAGATTCTTCTCTAGTTGGTGAATCTTTTATTTGCCCAATACCAGGATATCCTGGTCAAAATATGGCATTAGGTCCTTATGGTACAGGTGAACAAATACCACTTCCTCCAATAGGACCTGATCCATACGGTGTGTTAGGTGAACCTATAAGTGGTAGTGATTTTACAATCTCCGATCTTGCTGATTTTTATCTTGCATATTTTAGTAAGTATGCACCAAACATAAATACGCTTGATCACATAGAAGGTAGATCTTCAAACAGATTACCAGATAAACCTGATATTCCTATCGGAGCTCCTATAGTTTTAGAAAATGATAGCTTTGGTAGGTTAACATGGGAAGATGTTGAATCAACATGGAATCAATTAGATAATGGTGGTGTCTATTATAAAATAGACTTTGAACCAGTTGATCCACAGCAAGGTGATATTTTTACACTAAGAGATCCTCTTACCGGAACGGGCGCATCCTATACTGTTTTGGTAGGTGATACTGCCGTTGATGTTAGAAATGCAATCTATAATCAGTTATTTGCACTAAGAACTTCATTTGTTAGCCCTTGGTTATTTTATGACATTAGTCAAGAAACTACACCATCAGGACCAACTATAAGAATATTTGGAGATACGCCCAATCGATTGGAAGTTAATGTTGAAAAGAATTTCCCTTGGAGTAATGCCACATTTAGAAAAGAACAGCTTCCTGGACCTATACTTTATACTTGGGATTCTATTATAAGAGGAAACTTTACTGAAATTGAGTGGACTGTTTATAAAGATGCTACCGAAATTTCTCCGGCATATTTCTTTACTGTTAGAGGATCGTTGGTAGATTATGAAAAGCTTCCACTAGTGTTACCTTATGTTGGTGATTACACAGTTGAGATGAAACTTTTTGATCTCTACAATAACATATCATCAAAAGTTAAGACAGATTTTATTTGTGTTGATGCCAAGGAAGTTGAATATTCAGGTTGGTATCAAGCAAGGAAGTTAAAATATACATGGGAGTCAGAGGGTTCATACCAATGGAATGATTATGGTTCATATTGGAATTTACCAATATCGCCTGAAGTAACATGGGATGAGGAAACCCCAAGTCTATATGAATCCCTTGATACTGTTAATTCTATTCTAAATAACTTTGGGGTAAATTCATCATCCGATTTTCAAATTATGAATTTTCAAAATGATGGAAGTGTAAGTTTTGCAGGTCCTTACTATTGGGATAATATGACTAAAGGAAATTGGAATGACACATATCATTTATGGTGGGATGGTACTTGTGTATCTGGTGATACACCAGCATTCTTTGAATTCAGAGAAATTGTACCAAATTCATACTTAAGAATTATAGATAAAGATAGCAATGTAGGTGAATTCTTTTTTGATCCATCAATAACTACTTTATCACAGGCTAAGTCTGCTCTTAATAATAGTACACTACCTATTATAAGCAAGTACATTTATAATCTTGTTCTTAATACAGCAAGTCAAGAACTTTATATCCAAGCTGTTGCCCGATATAATGGATCTTATGGAGACTTTATTGATGTTGATATTGTAGATGTTAATGGTGACAGAGTGTGTGCTGGTCAAACGACTGGTGTTACTGGCTCTCCCGCTATCGCATTTACTGGTTGTGATAGTATAATTTATAGGAGTGGGCAAAGTGTCTCATGTAATCCTACATGGAACACAGCAAAGTTTATAAATGATGGAAAAACATTACCAAGATATACATGGCTAATGTTCGTATATGATAAGTGTAAGATTGCAGGTAAAAAGAATCCTCGCTGGAGAATTAAAAATACATCTATAACCGGATCACCCGATATATATTTTGAAAGTAAATATTTGACATACCTATTTAAGGATCTAGGAAGATATGAAATTGAATTAGAACTTGAGGATAGTAATGGAAACATTTACAGTAAAACAAGAAATATACTTATCATAAAATAACAATCAAAAAATTAAAACATGGCAATATCAGTCACCGAAATTCTTGGCACAGATTCTCTTTCAGGATCAAGAATCGTAATTAATGATAATTTCAACATCCTTGCGAGTGAAATTAACGCTATTGAAAACTATTTCAACCCAACCGCTGGAACTATCACCAATCTTAATGATGTAAGAACAGAAGCATTACGAGTAGGATTAAGTACAGTACTACTTGATATTAATGCAAGTACATTTGATATACTTGTTGATGTTGATATTGAAAACGGTGACCTTAGTCTTAATGGCGGTAATCTTATCAGAAATAACATTGATCCTCAAGTTATTAATGATACATTTGCAGGACCATCACTAACGGTTCAAATTGGTACAAGTACAGCAACACCACCATATACAGTTGAGAGGGTTGGTAACACTGGAACTGGTGCTCTAAATGTACTTCTGAATGACGGTGCTATTGGACAAGAAATTTTCTTTATCTATACTGAAAATGCAACTGGCGATGTTGAAATAAAAGGTGCTGTGAATGCTCTTGTATTACCTGGTGCTGGTGCGACGCCTACTCTTACATTAAATGAAAAGGGTCAGAGCGTTCATCTTTTATGCGTTGACGATGGTACAGGTAATGGAGATTGGTACCTAATTGGTGGTAATGGGTATACAATATCATAAAAAAACATAAGTAATGAAACATTTATCAACTTATAATGAATTTATGCTAAATGAAGCTACTAATATAAACGATCCAGTATTAATAGCATTCAGAGCAGCTAAGATTAGACGTGAAAAAGAATTGGCTACACCGACTAAATCAAAGCGCAGGCCGCTTTATGGTAAACAAAGAGAAAGGGCTGAGGATGAATTGTGGGATATTAGTCTAGAATTAAAAGATCTTTATTCTGATAGAGGTCAGATTTTAATTGACATGGAACAAGAAGCTGAAGTTGAAGGTGGGCCGATTGCAGATGAATATGGTGATAAATTGAATAAGATTGAAGATGAAATTCAAAAACTCATTGCCAAGAGAAGCCGATTAGAGATCAGATTGGCAGAACAATTTGAATACATCACAGAAACAATGACTGATGAATCAGAAGACTTTATCTTTGAGGGCGATGTTAATTATAAATCCGACAAATTTGCGCTAGTAAGAAAGGGTGGTTCCATTGGCTCAAAACCAGAATACCCTGTATTTATAAGTGGTAAAATGGCTTCAATTATAGAAACCAGTAATGATAAAGAAGCTCTTAAAGAAAAGGCAAAGACAATGACAAAATCCCTTTCACCCGGCGAAAGAAAATATTATGGGATGGGGTATTCTGTAATAGAAATTACACCCAGAAAGGTTAAAGAAATTGACTATTTGATTGATTTTAAAAAATCATCGGAAAATGATAACGTATAAAAAAATAATTATAAGAATTTAAGATATGGCAACAACGCCTCTAATACGAACACCGCAAGCAGATGGTGGTACATTTTACACATTTTCTTCATCGGCAAGAGACTTATCTAGAACCCTCAATAATGAGAATCTTAGATTAGTCTTTTCTAAGTTCGTATTACTTAATCTTCCTGATTTTGATCGCTTAGACTTTAATAGTTTTAGCAGCTATCAAAACTATATGCAATTTGATACCGTTGACGGTATGATTGCAAATGGAGGATTAAAGGCGGATCCCAATGTTAATTGGACAGAAAGTTTTCAGAATTATGCTCTTAACTTAGAGGAACTGATCATTAGTGACACTGGATATGATAATACAACTAATCGTAGTGTAGCTGAAAGAGTGTTTTTTAAGTGGCTAAAAGAAACAGGTGCAATCAGATTTAGAACTGCTACTACACTAGAGAGATCCGGTGCAGTGGTTGGACCAAGGTTTGTTGAAGAAGATGAAGTAACTACTGGGTCTGTTCAATACAGAAGAGTTGTGAAATACATTGGTGATATTGATATCGTAAATAATGTCGATAAAGCTGGTGAAGCTTATACTGAACTCTATATTAATGTACCTACTGAAGCGGGCGGTACTCCTACAATACTTTTTGAGTCAATTGAAGATAATAACTATCAGCCTGGTCTAAAGATTCAAGGTAATAGTGAATTTATTCTTGGTAGAAATGCATCAACATCACATCCGCAAGGTTTAGATATAGCAGCATTTTATGATTATGATCAACCGCTATTAGGTGGAGGACCTGCCGGTTACACAGATCCTGATGCAAACTGGATGAATGAGCCAACACCTCCTACTACCACAGACTCTTATTTTACTGAGCCTGTATCATTTATTGATCCTACGAGTTCGGATATCAGAAAATACCCAGCAGATTATGGAAGTCCTGCTGGATTTAGTGGTGTTGCATATAGAAGATCAAGACTTGATGGAATTTCTGTTGACTTTAAGCCTAATGATTATCAACAGATTGTTAATAATCCACAAGTTAGTACCATACAACAATTTAACGGTAGCGATTTAGCGAGTAGTTTTGAATTTAATGCTGTTCTTGTTTATTATGATATGGTTGACTTAAGCAATAGCGATAATAATGCAACCAATCTATATGGGATTCTTCTTCTTGATAATATCACGCCAACAACAGATGGTGGATTTATTCAAAGAGTACCTAAATTTAAGCCAAACCCTGTTACAGGACAGAATGGTAATTCATATGGGTTTAAACTTAACCTAAGATTTGATGCTTCACCTGGTACTGCTGGCATTGATACAATAGTTAATGACTATAATACATTCTCAATGGGTCTGTTTGCAGATGCTACTGCACAGCTCCAAGAATCGGCAAGAATATTTCAAACGCAACAGCTTGAGATATCAGATTTAAAGCAAAGAGTACAAGGATTAGAAAATGTAATTAGCACAGTAAGTCAATTGTCATTTTTACAAAGTCAAATTGATAGTTTACAAAATCAAATTGATAATGCATCTCTTGCATTTGCAGATGGGGCAAATCTTCTTGATCTTATTGCAAAAAATGCAGATGAAATACAAGCATTGGCAAATGGACAAGTTTCAACAACACTTCAATATAATACCGATGTATTAAGACAAGGGTTTGGTATAATTGTTGATAAGACTGTACCTAACCAGGTTACATTATCATTAGGTTCACAAGAATATGCTATAATGGAACCTCTTGATATTAATGAAGATCCAATTACACCATCTTTACCTCTTAACATAAATGTTGCAACACCTTCTGTTTTTGCAGAACTATTGCCATTTACAAATATGCTTAGGATTGATACACAGAATACAGCAGGTGGAGATTTATTAATTTACATAGATGATAGTGCTACGCAATTTAAAACTGGTCAAGTCATACGAATTGTTTTTAATAACACGCTGAATATAGGTTCAAGAAATATCAAAATCTTTACAGATTCTTTAAACAGGTTGAACACTGGTGTTTATGGTGTACAGGTTGCTAACATAACAAGTAGTGATATTTCATCTAAACCTATTATTGAGATTACTTGTCTTGAACAAGGCATACTTAGATTTGCCGTTGACATTATTAAATAAATAACAAAACTGCTGAATGGCTGAACAAAATTCAATATCAACTCTTTTACCTGAGCTCCTGAGGCTTTTTAATAACTCTCTAGAAAGTTTTGAGAAGGTTAATGAGGCTATTACGTCTAGTCAAGAATCAGTAACCATTGACTTACAAGCTAACGATGGCACCATAACAAAAGTGACAATACCTAGTTTTGGATTTCTTAAAAATTCTATAGATAGGCTTAATACGAATATAAACACCATTACAAATGTTAGTGGTGCAGGTAGTTCATTAAGACTGCCTGACGGGTCTTTTAGAAAGCTTGTTTTATCTAAATTACCAACAGAAGCACAGGACCTAAGTGAACTTAATTCGGTAAATAGCTTTAATATTAAGTCTAATTGGTTTTTTGAAGACCTAATTAACCCTCTGTTATATGTAACATTTAACATAACTGGGCAAGCTCCAATTGATACCGAGCGAGCAATTGTTAAAAGATACATTCTTGATGCAAACACACAAGCAAAGAGAAATTATTTTGCAAATAATCTAAAAGGAAGATCTGATATTTCATATAATCAATTTTTACAAGATATTGTCGAAAGAAACATTTCATATGTTCTTGATGAATCTGTTATTGATTTACCGCCAAGAGTAAAAAGATATAGCGGTAAGTTTAGTGTAATCCGAATTTCAACTGTTGATGTAACCGAGGAAGTTAATGGCGTGACACAAACAGTACAAAAGAAACTATACAAGCTTAATAAACTATCGTATAGTGATTCTGAAGCAGATTTTTCAGACACCATTCAAATTAAGGTTGGTGATAGTCTTGAGGTTGTATCTAACCCGATTGATACCAGGTATAGAGTATTGCAAGTTGACAGCAGTACAAATTCCGTTGTGCTTGAATTAGTAGAAGGATCTAAAGCCATAGGAATCGGTGCAGATGTATTAAAAATAGGTTCAAATCTTAATGATAACCTTGAAATTGATGTAGCTGTTGGTTTTGATGAAAGATGCGTTGTTTTTATTAAACCAATTGACCCAGATTCAAAAATACCCGCGGTTAACTGGTCACCTGGTAGTGCCTTTTACACAAGTGAGCTTACTACAATTAATGATGGTGGTAATGAACAAACCTTAGCTGAATTCTATCAAAATTCTGCTGTTGATTTTGGAAGATTTCTTCTTTCTTTTGCGGATGATAAGATACCTACAAGCAGAGAAGGTTTAACACCAAATGCTCCTATTATTGAAAGTGATGATTTTGAAGTTAGACTTGTTAATGGACAGGTTACCAATTCTGATACGATTGTTCAATTACAAGATCTAAATGATCAAAAGAATAGTTTACAAGCATCTCTTAAGGAATTGGATTCAGCAATTGCTCAAAAGAAGACAAGAATCCAAACCACAAATTATCGTAGTAATGTTGAAAGAGATGCAGATAAAAATGAATTACAAGGTTTAATTACCGAAAGAAGTACACAAGCAGAACTGTTTTCGTCGGTTGTTAAAGAAATTGCAGCAAGAGCGCAGGGTGAGTCTGTTCAAAGTATTTTACCTAAGTATAGAGTTAGAGGATTTTGGAGAATGCCTGAAGAGAAATCTTCACCATCAACCGGAGTACAGAGTATAATTAAATTTGTTGTAAGATATCGTTATCTATCACAAGATGGTGCCGCAAACCCGGTTGACCAATTTACATTCCAGGATGGAAATAGCAGAAGCCAAGGCGCATTTTCAAATTATGAACAATTTGAAACTGTTATTAGACCTAGAGTTAAAAACTCAATCACAGGTAAATTTGAGTGGGCGCCAATCAATAATGAAAATGCTGATGAAATCAATATCAACCAATTAGACATTGCTATCAGAAAGGGTGAGATTGTAGAAATTCAAATTAAGTCAGTTTCAGAGGCAGGCTATCCAGCAAATCCTCTTATGAGTGATTGGTCAGACCCAGTTAGAGTTGAGTTCCCTGCTGATTTAAGTTCTGATAGTGCAGTTGACGCCATTCTTGAACAAAACAGAGAAGATCTTGCAAAAGTAAATCTTGAAGAAGATCTGAACTCTAAAGGTATTAATGAACATTTAGCAACACAATTTACTGCAAACGAAACCTTCTTTGCTCATACTGCTAATGTTATTGCTTCCGGATTCTTATCAGATAGCCAATCACCAATTAGTTTATTTGATAAGCTTGCACAAATCCAATCGCAATTAGATGAATTTGCTGAGATTCTTAGAAGAGCTGCAGGTGAACTTAAAGTTTCTCTTATCGATGATCAAGGTAATGAAATCAGGGTTCTTAGAGATACTGTCACCAAGGTATTTGCTGGATTCTATTCACAGGAAGTTGAAAACTTGGATGATCCAAGGGGTGCAATTATATCTAAGACATTCTTTATAAACCTATCCAATGTTGAACAAACAACATTACAACTTATTGCAAGAGTTACTGGTAGTAGAACAAGAATGGTAAAACAATCAGAGAACCCCGGGTTTAGTTTATCCGAAGCATCATCAGGTTCTGTTATACTTCCTGCTACATATCCATATCTTGATAATAGTGCAAGTAATCAGAGCGATGGTGCTGCAACATATGCAACGAATGATAGTGATTATAATACTTTACGCAAGTATGACCTAACTCCTATTCTTTTAACTGCTCCTGAAGTAAGTGCAGATAATCCACACGGTCAGATTAAATCGGTTGTTCCATTCCAATCTGCACAAGCAAAGAATCAGTTCATTTATTCAAGATATAGAGATGTATCATCAGAAGAAAGTTTCTATAGTTATATAAATCCTGATGGAGATTATGTAATTAATCTTGATACTGCTGAAAATTTTTATAGCAGATCGGTACTTGACCTGTTTTCTGGTCCTTATACTGATGCAGATTTTATTTGGGGTGGAGGATTTGATCTTACTACTGGTGCAATTAGTCAGTCTTCAACATATTCAGGTGGTAATGATGATACTATCGAGATTCACATTGAACACCCATTTCTTAGAGCAGCTGGCACATCATCAGCATTCAATACATTTAAGAATGCGTACGAACAGATAACTGGTGATGATGTAACATTTGCAGGCGTATCACTCCCTTTAACATTATTACAGGTTTCTCAGTTATTTAATGCAGCTAGCGTGATATTTAGACAATCTAAATTTTCACCATTAACATCAGACCAAAGTAGAGGTAAACAGCAAAACATATACCTAAATGAAAATCTTGTTGATTTAACAGCTCTCCCGGGTACCGGTAATTATCCTACATCGTTAATAAAACTTGATGGAAGTTCACAAACATTTGGTCAAAGTCCTACACTAAACATAGATCCATTGACAGCAGGACTTCCTGGATTAGCTACGGTTGAATATGACAGAAATGTTAAAACATCATTTGATACATTTGACCAATATCTATTAGGAAGAAGAAGTTGTGGATCATATCTATTTATAGCATCTGATGATCATAACACTATACAAGTTGATGGTGATGCAGTACAATCTACAAAACCTATTCAGTTTGGAAGTCAGAATTCACTAAATATACCTCTTGTATTCCAATACCGTATGACTGATTACTTTGGTTCAGGGAGTGGTGTTGATGGAGGTTTAGGAAATATTGCTGGAGATAGTACAGGATCAACTACAAATCTTACATATTCTAAAAAGATTGGTTTTGACATATATCCTAATGCTAATGATGTTTATCAGTTTGATATTGAAGTATTTGCAAAATATAGACCTGATAATCTTAGCATAGATGTATTCCCAGCTGCAACAGTTACAAGAGGTTTACAAGATCTTGAAAGAACCGTTAGTTCACTCTCACCATCAGTAACAGAAACACGAGTTAATCAACAGGTTAGAGGAGAGCAAGGTTTTTCTAGAAGAAGTACAAATTCAAATTCACGATAACCAATAGCTCTTCTTGATTCAGGATAAATAAAAAAAGAGTTTATTGGATGGTTGAAAAAATATTGGATAAGTCTTCACATTCACTTGTAAGAACTAATCCTAAGCTGACCACAAATGTTAAAGTTGTAAGTAATGGCTCTGACATTTTTTTAGAGTCATTTAGTGCGAATTCACAACTAGCATCTTCTAGGTTTAAGTCATTTAAAGTTAATCCTAACTCAACTTATGATAAGGATATTTATAGATTTTATCAGGAAGGTAAATTTCCTAAAGAGTTAGCTTTTGAGGTATTTCAAAAATATGAAGATTTGAGTGTTCTTAATTCATATGATTCCCAGTATGAAATGTTTTATTCCGCAGGTGCAGAATCAATTTCGTCTGAATCATATCCAGAAGATTTAGGCATATTGGCACCACTTTGGTTAAATGAACAGATACCTAATTATTTTGTTATTTTTAGATTAGATAACCCGGCTGCTATAAACAATCTTAATTCAACCGATCCTAATGCCAATGAATTTTCTGCACAGACATCAATTGATTTTGAGAAATTTGTTCTCGAAAATTGTACAGCAATTAAAACTTTTGACCTAACTGAAAACTCAAATCTTGGTAAGTACATTAGAAATTATAGATTTCAACAAAACTTCCCAATTGCACCATTAACCACAAGCTGGAGAAGCGATGAGCCTATTCTTTGGAATGGGATTTCATATCGAAATGGAGGTTTTACTAGTGTTGGTGAATATTCATATGAAGATTTAATTACAAGGGATAATACTATTATTCAAAATGAATACTTTTTTACAAAGGGGTTTGAAAGAAATGGTGTTATACTAGCAAACCTACTTAATCTACAATTTTTATTTAGTGATAATAATGCAGATGAGTACTCACTGAACAGATACTTTGGTTTATATGTTAATGAAGTTGAGGAAGGTTCATTTGATTTATCAGGTGAAGGTTTTTACAAAGGAACCGAAAAATCACAAACACCTAAGATTACTTCTATTACTAAAGTGTCTGACCAGCTTAACGAACCGTTTGAGATACAAAATCCAAATGGAGTACTTCTTTACATCGACGATACTACAGTTGAAACTGTTACAGGTATACCTACGCAGCAGAGGGTTAATGAAGTTGAATCAATTTTTTATGTAAAAGATAAAAATGATCAATTTCATACAATCAAAAAAGGTTCTAAGTGGGGCACAAACCAAATACGATTATTTGATAAGAAAATTGATATTTCAACATTAACAGGTTATAAGAGACCTGATACATTTGCCAATGCACAAATCATAAATAAAAGAAGCTCTGCGGTTTGTACATTTAAAGTGCTTGACCAAATGCCCGATGGAGTTTCTATTAAATTCTATGATGGGTTAAATTATACGGGCGAAGTTGCAGCAAGTAGTTCTTTAGCAGTTACACCAGGTACCAGTTTTCAAGCATTCTTTAATCCTAGTGGAACTGTTGAAGAAATTGCAAAATCAATATCACTTGCAATCAATGGTGGCATAAATAGAAGTAACCGATTTTTTGAAGCAAGTTATTCAGGAGATACTGTATATGTTAAGAGTTTATTTACAGGTAGCAGATTTAATAGGTTAAGATTTGAAATTAATTGGGATGAATATCCTGATGCAAATCTGCAATCATATCCAGAAACTAATGAAAGTATACAATCAACGAATTTTGTTGGTGGTAATGATGTGATTGGTGGATTATTAAAAGTAGAAAAGGGTGATGAAGACCGTTTCAGAATAGGTAACTTTGTAAAAACTAAAGGTGGGTATGCAAAAATACTTACTTATGTACCTTATCTAGAAGAACCTATTAAAAGTGCATCCGAGGCTATCATAGGTTATACTGGCATAAATGATTATGTTCTTATTGTGATAGATGAATCTGATGTTTTATTAACAGGTTCTAGTCAAGCTGCATTATATTCTGATTTTAAACCAAGCTTTGGTAGATTTTCATTTTTTCCAATACGAGATTTTGATTTTGATTTTTACAGTGAAGACTATTCCGATTTAGGAGAGCTATCATATGAAAGTTCTTACTATAACAGAACGAATGGTACTCAATATATTGGCACTGGTACAAATCCGGACATAAGAAGATTTTATGATGACGGTGGGTTTGCAAACTTAATAGGTTTACTTAGAGATGCAGATCCTGACGTTACGTTTGATAATGTTATACTTTCTGAATATGATAGATTAGAAGAAAATTATCTTAAATCACAGGCAATTGCATCAAGAGTTATACCTTACATTAATAAGTGGGGATATTATAAAGAAGGTAAGAATGTTAGAAACTTACCGTATAGACTAAGTCTAAGTGAAGCATTTACGCTTTATAATTTTGCGCCAGGTAAGAGAGCACAATCACAAAGCCCTGATGCATTTTCTCATGAATGGTATTATCTTTCAAAGATTCCAACGTATTTTGGTACCGATGCGATAGAAGAATCGTGGAGTTACTTTAATGATATACCAGTGGATTCGATTCCTGCTGACCCTAACTCAGGTACACCGCATATTCCTGGGACATTTCAGAATGTAAGTAGAAACTACTTTGATGAATATTTTATTGCTGATAAGTTTACTAAAGATTCTGATATTACCCTTATTGATAGACAAATCAGATATGGTAGATTCTTTGGTGGTAACAGCCAAAACTTTTCCCAAGCTTTTCTAAGAGGCGTAAAGATCATTGCTAAGAAAAAGGCATTAAATTCAAATAAAGCTAATTTTAATGCAAAGAAACTTGCATATGTAAGAGACGGTAGTTTTAATGATTATAAGTTTTCTGCTATGATGGTGGTTAATTCACCGGATAAACCTAAGACTGAAATTAAGTTTATCAAAAATGAAAAGTGGAAAACTGTGACAATGTTAATCTTCTTAAGCTTATCGGATACTTGTATAAACGGTGGTGAAAATTACATAGACAGAACTTCTCTATATTCTCTTAACAATAGGTATGGTTATGATAATTCATGTGAAGTAATACAACAAACTGGTACAGAGTATCAATATGAAAACGGAGTTATGTCAGGTGCAATAAGCTTTATTTCATCTGGGCAATACATAGTAGATCCTTCACAAACACTGGTTAGAGGACAGATTGATAATAATGGAAATCCTACAAGATTCTTGTCAGAGATAAGAATAGGACTTGATGGTAAGTATATGCCTATTCAATTTGAAATTGACGGTGATACATATCGGATTGACGGTATATCTAAAGTGTTAACAGATGATCAGTTAATTTGTAATAACATAACCAAGAATGGAGTACCTCTATCTTTACCTCAGTTTATTCCAACTAATCTTAACCTAAGAGATGCTACTTATACCATCATAGGAAGTGGGTTTGGCGAATATGTAAATCTTTTAAATGAAGTTTCATTTGCTAAGATTTTCCAAAATGTAAACCAAGGTTCACCTAATGTAATATATGAAACTGTTGATGCTAATGGTAATACTATACTATTGCAGAACGGTAATCTTGCACAAACATTCACCATTGAATTAGTTGCACAGGATGATATCTTAAAGTCGGTTTATATAGGTGTTTTACCAGACCAAAATAAGCCTACTGTATTTAACCTTGTTGATATAATAGGTTATGATTTATCATTACAAAGAAGGCCTAGAATAACACCGATAGCAAGACATAGTGGATATTATGAACCTATTTCTAAAGACATCACGTTTTTTAGAGATCCGTATTTAAACATAGATTTTGATCAACCTACAACAGGTGGCACGGGTGCAACTGGTGGAGGATTTATACCAGATGAATTATATAAGCTTCGTGTATTGGAATATACAAGATATGCTAATACCCAGTTCTATTCACAAGATCCGAGATTTGGTCAAATTAAGAGATTATTTTATCATAAAGTAAATCAAGAAGATCCTTCAAGTATTCTTGAGTTATCAAGCGATAGTCCATTCTTAAGTCTATATCCTCTGATTAATGAAGTTGGAATAGATTACCGAGACTTTTATATTTTCTCTTCAAATTGGGAACCTGGATATTTTAGAAAGAGCATTGATAAGTCACAAGTAATATCCGTACCAGGAACAAGATCAATGCTGGAAAAGAAATCATTCTTTGGTTCAAAGTATTTAAAGATTCCTCAGCAAATAACTCTTGAAACATTTACACCATCAGAGTTTAATCAAGAAGCAGTTTTACAATCAGATCTTGTGGATGGTACATTTATGCATAATGAAACAAGAAGTACTGTTGAATTATACCTATTCATACAAAAGAGATTAATCGATGAATTGTTTGAACCTATTAAAGAAACCTTCATCAAGTACTTGAATCCACTATTTAGTTTTGGCGAAGAAGATACACTAGATGATGATGTTAGAAGATACATTACACAAAACGTACTTAAACTATATAAGATAAATTCAATTGATCTGTATGTTAGATCAACAAGATCACGAGAAGGTAACGTTTACACAACAGCCGAATTGAGTAATAGTGATAAGATAAACCAGGGGTTAGTTGTAAACGGTAATTTCTCATCAAGATTACTTAACAGTAATGCCTTCGATTCTAGACTAATATATAACAAGAAAGGCGGGTTCTCAGAGGCATTTGGATTTAGTGTAACCCTAATTAAAAAATAATAGCCAACATGGCCATAACTATCAAAGAACTTTTAGCTTCTGATACTTTATCAGATGCAGTGGATAAGATTAATTTTAACTTTGACCAACTTCTATTAAATGGAGGTGGACCACAAGGACCAAATGGTCCAATAGGACCTATTGGACCAATAGGCGGTAGAGGTATCAGAGGTACTCAATGGTTTGAAGATCCAGCATCATCTCCTGGAACAAACCCAAATTCTCTTACCTTTGCAGATTTAGAAGAAGGTGATAATTATTTACAATCGGACGGTACCGTTTGGGAATGGAATGGTACCGTTTGGGTTGCTACATCAGTAAATCTAACAGGCCCGCAAGGTGCAGCTGGAACATCAGGATTTTCCAGATTTGGTAATCCTATCAATAATCAACAGTCTATTTACATAAGTCCAATGCCATTGGCAGTACAGAATGGTCTGGGTGGTCTGGGTGGTGATGGGGGTGCTAGTATTGCTAATGAAGCAGTCCCTACTCTTGTCGTTGGTGGTTTTGTTAGCATAACACCAACCGTGAGTGGCCTAACTTATCAAAAAAGTTTAATAAGTGATTCTATGGCACAAAGCATAGAATCAACTGATTGCGCTATGCTCGTTCATCAGTTGGAATCAACCTCAACGGCTATTAAGTTTATGGGTGGTGATAACATATCTGATAATTATGAACAATCCAACCTTGCAAACTTAGCATTTATTTCACTTATCAGCGATGACAGATTATTAATACAAGTTCCTAAGGCACCAATTGATGCAAGTTCTACTTACAATTTATCAGGCTATATTGTAAGCACGATAGAAACTGGACAATATCATCAATCAGGTAAACATATACATTTTATCACAGGACAGAGTTCCAATTCATCTGGTAGTGCATTTGAGAATTCTGATTTTAGGGTAACGGTCAACAGATCAGCAGGTACCGGCATTAATCCTAGAATACTTTTAGATGTAACTTCTATTGGTGGAGGTCTCCCTGCTTCTATTAACATTGGTTCAAACACGACAATACCTGCATCTACCACTAATACTGGATCTGTAATTGTAACAGGTGGATTAATAGGATTGACCGGATCTTCTACTATAGGTCTAACAACATCTTCTAATATATCCCAATTAGCAGTCGGAAACATTACACTTAATTCAGGTGCTGCTATTTCCGGAACTGCCACAGGAAACATTACATTTAATTCAAATAGCACAATCCAACTTATTGCAACAAATGATTTAACCATTGATGTAACTGACGATATCATAATAAATGGTGGTGATAACCTAACGGCTAATATTACAGATGATATTGATATTGATGCTGGTAATGATTTTCTTCTAAGTACATCTGGTGCAAGTAGTACATTTGAAATTAATACATTATCAAATACATCAACAGGACAATCAGGAATTATCAGGATTCTTGCAAACACAACGTCGGCCGCCCCCGCCGGATTATATAATGCAGTCGTACCAACTGGTCCTATTAGTGCAACAGGCGCACTAGTCCCTCGGGTTAGAATAAGAATACAGGGAAATAATCACATAAGAAACAGAAACGAAACTGCAAATCCTGCAAATAACGGAGTTCAAATATTAACAGGGAAGGATGACCACATTTTACTTAGCGGTCAAATGAGAGTTGTTGGTAGTGGTCTTTCTGGATTAACTGGGTTCGGTACAGCTACTACTATGAATTGGTTGCGAGTTGGTAAAGTTGTACATGTTAGTGGCTATGGGCAATTCCCGACATGTACAGGAGATACATTAAGAATACCAGTACCAGTTGTTACATCACAGGATAATATAAATCTTGATAGTAGCTTTGGATATGTTCCTCGCGGTACCTGTATTATAACTAGTGGATTCGGTTCATCTTTAGGTGTAGTCAGTTCATTTAATGATGGCCTAACATTTGATATTCAAAAATGGACGGCAGGTGGGCCTGCTGCAAATTGGGATAGTGGTGATTTTTATACATTTACATTTGCATACACATTATTTGGAGGATAAAAATTATGAATATAGAAGAAAAACTAAGGGTTAAAGAATTCGTAAAGGAGTATAATGAAATCTTTGCGATGGCAGATCTAATGCAAAAGAGTATTGAGAGTTTAGCAAAAAAACGAGACGCTCTCTTTGATAAAGCAGAAGATCTAAAATTAGAGGAACGTAAATTCATGGATGATATGATTAAAAAATACGGTCCTGAAAATGTAACACCTAATAAATTATTAGCAATTGTAAATGAGGATATTGGAGAACATATTAAAGAATAAAGATTTCATTATGATTGTGATGATAGCAGTGTTAATCATGCTGCTATTTAAGCAATGTGGAGTTACAGAATCTGCTCGTCAAGAAACCGAAAGAGTACTACAAAATCAAGTTGCATTAAATGATACCATAAAAAATTATAAGACTAAGGATGGTTTAAATGCTGCAGAAAAATTGGCGCTTCGGTTAACGCTTGACGAATTAAAGGATTCACTTAACTATGAAAGGTCAAAACCACCTATTACAATAATTGAATATGAAACCCAAATTATAGAGAATATTGTTGAAGTACCAGTTTACATTAAAAGCGATTCACTATCAGAAAGACTTGAAATCACGCAAAGTGATAAATGGGACAAGAGTAGCAGAGAGTTAATGATTTCTATCCCATTTGAAATTAAGAATGATAGTTTATATCCGGGTCTTGCTAATATTGAGTTAAAACAAAACATTTGGTTATCTGCAAGTATTTTACAAGATAAGAAAACCAAACAAGCATATGTAAACCTATTAAGCGATTATCCAGGTTTGACTTTTAATAATGCACAAGGTATTCTCATTGAACCTGATGATAAAGGATTTAAAGGTTTAAAATACAACAGCAGAAAAACACTAAGCTTAGGTCTTCAATTAGGAATTGGACTTAGTCCATCCTCATTAGGGTTTACGCCTTATGTAGGAGTTGGTTTAACATATAGTCCTAAATTCCTACAATGGTAATATTGTAAATAAATAAGAGAGAATGGAATCATCAAGATTTGTACAATTATCAGAAGATATACTTGTTGAGTATATCTATACCGACCAGGCAGATCCTACTATATTTAATACCAGTGCATATCCTATCGAAATTATGAGAGATGGGTATACCAACGGTTCATACTTTTTTAATACTGCTAACGTTGCCGCAACTATGGGTAACTATCGTGATATTTCTGCTGCCGCGATAAATGCTGATAAGACCATTTATGCAAGTTTAAATACCAGTGTAGGTGTACCTTATAATGATTTCGATACTCAACTTACACCAACTAGTCAACTATTACAATCATTTGCACCTAATCTTGATATTGAGTATGATAGAATAAAAATACACTTTGTTGCTGGGTATAGTTTTGATGATTATGACGGTGTTATATTTGACATAACTACACAAAGAAGGGATGGTGCTCCTATTAATTTGGCTGCTATAAATTTCTTAAGAACTGATACTCCTGTATTTAATCCAGACCCATTCTTATTAGGTGGAAGATTATATGTTACTTATATTGAATGGAGAGTACCTGCCTTATTCTATATGAATAACCGGTTTGTTACAAGTAATCCTAACCTACTTTCATATAAGTTAACCGAAGGGCGAGGCTTTATACCTACACCACCAATTACAATAACTGCAAAAGGAATATCACAAACAAGAGTAGAAAACGGATTTGATTTTTATGATGTTCAGGAAATTAATAGTGTTTCTATTTTAAGTAGAGATATTTATGATAACCTATTTGCACAAGTGATTGAGTCAGAGGTAGGTGACTATTTTGAAATAAGTGGTCAAGTATTAGGTTCAAGTCTTGCTAATTTTATTGCCACATTAAATTCTCAAGGTGGAAATTATGTAGCATTTCATGATGTTAGGGTAAATGAACAAATCGGGACAACATTCGTAGAAACAAGTGCTCAAGCATTTACACAAACCACAGATTTCGATAATCCTATTTTGTTTAGACCTATCATATTAAATAGTGCAATAGCTGTATCTTTTTCTATTGATTATACTCTTAGACTGTTTAATAGAGATGACAGTACACAAATTGTAAAAAGAGCAAGACTCTTATCGTTTGATGTTAAAAAGTACGGAAAGAGATTAATGAAAATAAACTTAGGAACGGTACCAACTGTTGCAAAGGTTTATAATAGACTTCAGCCTGACGATGGTCGTAGAATAGTTTTAGGTGGAACTGGTGTTAATGCAGCTGAAACTTCCGATCAAATTGCGCAAAATCTTGTAGTAAGAACACAATATGTTACAAGCTTTAGGGACAGATTAAATGTTAAAGCATCTATTTCACCAGTTAAGATTCAAAATATAACAGAGTAATGGCTATAAACACAAACATATCAGTTTCAGAAAGAGAGTCTCAGATTTATAAAAGATTTAAGAACCTATCAGTTAATGAGGAGATATTACCGCAAGGCGACGGTAACATAAAGATATCTCCATTTGACGATTATGTTCTATTTACTCTGTATGATGAGACCGATGGTGAAGATACACCAATTGACTTATCAAATGTTGGCATGTTATACTTAACATTTATTGGAGAAACTGATGAAATACGAATCCCTTATTTTACAAATGTAGAAGAACTTAATCTTGCGCAAGGACAAGTTTTGTTTAGAATTTCAAAAGAAGACAGTAAAAAGATCTTAGCATTAGATAATAATAACTTCTATGTATCTTCGGCTATGACCTCGGCCGACGGCGCAGAATCGGATGAAAGTGTAATTTACACAGGTACATTTTCTTCTTTAACTGAGGCTGCCAGAAAGAGTTTAACCAGTACTATTGAAGAAGATAGGCTTCAATTTTCAAGAGAGCTTGCTACACTACAAACAGAAAATGCAGATCTTAAGTCACAAATTGAACAGTTAACACAAATAATAGGTGAATTGATTACTACAATTGATACCTTAGATAAAAGTAACGCCGAACTTTCTAATGTGGTTGATGAATTGACAAAAGAAGCAACCAGTGAAAAAATAGAAGAAATTCAAAGAAGAGCTAGAGAAGCGCAAGCAGCATCAGAAACAGCTAAGAAAAATATACAAAAGAGTAAAATTCTACAAGGGAAAGTTTCGGCTAGACCAGTTTCACAAAGTTCTATTAATAATGCAGCTAATAACTTACAAACATACTCATAACCATGTTCCTAAGCTCTAGAAATAATCAATTTAGATTTGAATTTCCAAGAAAGTTTATACCTGAAGAAGTAGTAAACAAGTATCGTCCATTTATCAATAAAATGCCAGGTGGCATGATAAAGGAACCTATTGATCTTTTTAATTATGGGATTCAATCAATAAATTTACCTGGACCTTCATTTGATCCAGTAACACAAAAAGACTATCCCGGTTTTACTAGAAACTATAGAAGTGCTCAACCAACACAAGAACTGTTTGACAAGACAATGACATTGACTATGCAATCATTTGATGGGTTTATCAATTATTGGATGGCTATTGATATTTTTGATGCGTATTATAAAAAGTCAGGAAAGGAGCCGTTTCTTGCCGATGGTGTAGGTATACAGATTATGGACGGTGAAGGTAATCTTTTTGTAACTGCACAGCTTAAAGAAATGATAATGACCAGTGTAGGTGCGCTTGACCTTAACTTTTCATCAAACACAATTGAGTTTCAAACATTTGATATAAATTTTGTGTATAATACACTTGATGTAACTGTAAATTTGGCCTAATATATAAACAAATAAATAGATATGAAAACATTTAAAGATTATCTTTCTGAAAATAAATCTGATGCAACTGACATACTTAATACACTAAACGAATCATATGAATTAACTGCTGAGCAGGAAGCAGAAATTGATAAAGCAGTTGAAAGAATCTTGGAAGGTCATAAAAACGGTGAAGATCTTGAAAAGATGATGGAAGAGATTGTTAACGAAGGTATTTTAGGATCTATATTAGGTGGTTTAACAGGATTTGCATTAGGAAAGACTATTGGAAAAACAATAGCTAAAGTTTTAGGTATTGAGAAAGGCGTTTTATACGATTTGCTAACTAGTCGTTTAGTTGGAGCTGCGTTAGGTTCTGCTATCGGCAAAAAGATTTAATATGATATACATAGGTATTGACTTTTCGCTTAATTCCCCGGGCGTTTGCGTTAAGAAAGAATCGGGGGAATATCAATTCATTACTTTCTTTAATTACGGAAATCGCATCTGGGGTGAGAAATCTCTCAAAGCATTTGAAATTCATGAACATCTTATAAATTCTAAGATTATAGGCGGTATACCTTATAATAGGGCAATAGACAGTAATGACTTCATACAGCGGGAAAGACAAAAAATAGAAGATGCAGATTCTATATCCAATCTTATTGTTAGTATTCTTACACTAACTGCACATGACAGTTTTTCAGAAAAATCTAATGTCAAAATTTGTTTAGAAGGATTTTCCTATGGCTCAAAAGGAAATTCATTTATAGATATTATTCTTTATAACTCTTTGCTACGAAAAAAGTTAAAGGATTCATTCGGTTTAGAGAACATCTATATCTATCAGCCATCTGCTGTTAAGAAATTAGCAGGAAAGGGTAACGCAAATAAGCACTATATGATAGATGCATTTCAAAAGAATGTTTTAGATGATAAGGATTTAGCTAATTCAAGTTTTTGGCAATGGTGTCAAGGTAAAGATTATTCAAAAAGTATTCCTAAACCGATAGATGACCTGATTGACAGCTATTTTATACTTCAATCTGGACTTAAAGATACATAAATACTTTAAGTACCTAATGCTAATTAAAATATATTGTTCTCCAAACTTTCAGATAAATTTTATATTGCACATTTTAAAAATTGTTTCACAATGAATGCACTTGGTGATAGAATTTTTCTTATTAAGGATGAATTTCCTGAAAAAATAGGCAGCATTTATATGCCAGTTAATAATAGTCCTAAGTCTCCACCATATACAGGTATCATTAAATATGTAGGTGCTGATGTAGATGATGATGACATAAAACCAGGCGTTAGAATAGCTTTCCAAGATTTGGCTGGTGATGATATTGAAGTCAATGATGAAAGACTTTTAATGATAAGATATCGAAATGTCACTGGAATTTTTTTAGAAAATTCCTAAAATGGATGAAACCAGATCTCTATCCGAATATATAAACTACAAAGGAGTAATAATTTACTCTTTTAAATTAGGCACTATACAGGCAAGTTAAATGGCAATCCCGGGCAAGTTAGATAACCCAACTGTAAGGCAATTTAATTAACAAAAAAAGGCAAATAAAATGGCACAAGAAGAATTTGACATCTTTAACTTAGGAGTAAAAGACCTAGACACCGGAGAAAAAGACAAAGGCGCATCCGACCTTTATACTCCAAAACCCGATCAAGGACAAGACGGGACTTACAAATCACTAATTCGTTTCCTACCTAATCCAAAGAATCCGCGTAAACCGTTTATTCGTAAATATGTTTATTGGTTGGAAGATGCTGAAGGTAATGGCTTTTATGCAGATTCACCTTCAACAGTTGGAGAAAAATGTCCAGTACAGGATATGTTCTTTAAACTCAGAAATTCTGATTCTGCAGTTGACAAGAAAATGTCAGAAGGTCTTAAGAGAAAGGAAGTGTATTATGCACTTGTACAAATCGTAAAAGACCCACAGAAACCAGACTTAGAAGGACAGGTTAAGGTAATGAAATTTGGTTATAAAATTAAGGCAAAAATTGATGAGGAACTTAATCCTCAATTTGATGAGCCAACTCAAGTGTTCGATCCGTTTGAAGGTAAGAACTTTGAACTTATTATTAGCAAAAAGGCAGGTTTCCCTAACTATGATGCATCTAAGTTCCAAGGAAAGAGAAGCTCTATGATTCTTAACGGTTCTCCTGTTAGTGATTCCAATGAAAGCAGAAAAGCTATTTTAGATTATCTAACTGATGCTCCTGATCTTAATAATTTTGATTACCAACCATGGACCGATGATCAACGTAGAAAGATTATGAATGTTCTTTCTCAGTTCTCTTCACCTGGTAAGTCAATTGAAAATGTTACATCTAATGTAAATCGTGCGGCTGCTACTTCAAGAAAGGAAACAATTTCTGAACCTGAAGAAGATTTCTCAGAAGAAGATTTCTCTGTCAATAGTTCAGATGATGAAAACCTAGATGATTTTCTAAATGGTCTTGATCTTTAATTATGACCACATCTGAAATAGGATCTAATATGAGAACCCGGATTATTGATAAAGTAGTCCGGGTTCTTTATAAATCTCACTCTCACCATCAAAAAAGAGAATATCTTGAGGGTCGGGATAGGCTAAACTTTGCATGTCCCTATTGTGGTGATTCTACTTCTGATCATAGAAAGAAGCGAGGTAATCTTTATTGGAATGACTTATACTTTCACTGTTATAATTGTGGAACTCATAAGTCGCTAGATGACTTTCTTAAAGACTTTGATAATAATTTTGAAGGTGAAGATAGAATTTCAATCATAAACTACATTAAGGAAAATCGAAAACACATTCAACATGGACAAAGTCTTAACTTTTATCTTTTTGATAAGATTGAAGAATTATCATTATCATTCGATGATCTTACCACAGCATTTAACATTTATCGAATAAACGAGGCAACATATAGGGCATATCCTTATTTAAAGAGCAGACTTTTACATAACAAATTAAATAAGTTTGCATATGATCCAAGAAGAAGAGAACTTTATGTTTTTAATCTAGATACTAAGAATAAAATTATAGGGTTTCAGATTAGACCTCTTGAAAGTACGGGTGGTCCTAAGTACAGAACATGGAATCTTGAAAGAATTTATGAAAAACTCAATCTAAAATTAGACGTTGAACCTTCTATACTTGAGGATCTTAATAAGATATCAATGATATTTGGAATTCTTCAAATTGATATGAGCAGATCTTTCACAGTATTTGAAGGTCCTATAGATTCTTTCTTTATGTACAATTCATTAGGTATGACGGGTGTAAAGAAACAAATAATTGAATTTGATGATATTCCTACTGTGAGGTATTTTTTTGATAATGACATTGAAGGTAAAAGTAGGATGATAGATAAACTTAAGTCAAATCAGACTGTCTTTATGTGGAAGAAGTTACTTGATGATTTTTCTATCCCTTCAAAAAAGATAAAGGACTTAAACGACTTGGTGAAATATGAATATAAAAACAGAACAGGGTGCTTATCAAATTTGGATAGGTATTTTACAAACGATCCCTTAGATATTATTTTTATATGATAAAAACATATAATGAATTTGTGAACGAAGAATTGGATGAATTTTTTCAAGATGCTTATGATAGCAATAAAAAACTTAAGCTTATACCTAAGTTTAAGTCAGACTTAAATGATGTATCTTTATCCAAAGATATTGAAATTGAAGCACCTAAGAAAAAGTTTAAGCCTAAAGTAAAGATAATGAATAAAAAACAAGATAAAGGTATTTTCTGATGGCATTTGATGATCAAGAAATAAAGACAGCAAACGAGGAACTTGAAAAAAGAATTATCAAGGATCGTGCTGATTGGGTAGAAAAGATTAAATTTGTTGTAGCAGATACAAAAGATATGAGAAAACTGACAGGGTGTCAAGTACAGATGTTATCGTATAGACAAACTCTTGTTGATAAAATGTCAGAATTTAAGGCTACAATATATAAAAGGAATGGATCATGGGATCGTTACTTTAAAACATTATATCGTGACTATTCATTAAACTATGACATAAAATTAAGTGGATCCGAAAAGGCACAATTTATTAAAGCCGATTTGTCTGCACTTAAGGTACAAATAAAACTTTTGGAAAATCATATTGAATTTTACCAGGAGTGTATTCGGACTTTAGATAATTTAGCATTTGCAATTAGAAACCGAATAAAACTTAACGATGATGAATTTTAATGGAATTAGCACTATCCGATAACAAAAAGTTCCTGATCATCAATTCTTGTACAGAGCTTGAATACGAACAGTTAAAAACAAGCTTAACAAAGAAAATTGAAGGTTGGCGGTTCCACCCTCTTGTAAAAAGAGGCGTTTGGGACGGTAACATAACTTTCTTAAAAAAGAATAAAATACCTGCAGGTCTTTGGAAAGAGATTGTTGATATTTGTAAAGAATATGATTTTCAACTAACTCTTACTGGGGTAACCAGAATATTTGATCAAGATTTAACCGAAGAATCTTTTAGACTATGGGTTGATGATTTTTTCAAAAATCATAAAGAGCTTAAACCTAGAGAATATCAAATAGATGCGGCATTTAAGATTCTTAAATATAGAAGATGTTTAGCCGAACTTGCAACATCTGCAGGTAAAACCCTTATATCATTTATGGTTATAGCATATATGATGGAGGTTTTAGGTAAAAAGAGAATCTTAATGATTGTTCCTAATGTCAGTCTTGTTATACAAGCCACTGGTGATTTTGAGGAATACAACATGGGTAGAGTTCCAATTAGGGTTCAACAGATTTATTCAGGTGCAAAACTTAGACCAAGCTCAAACATCGTAGTTGGTACATATCAATCTTTAACAAAAAAGGAAGATGATTATTTTGAACAATTTGATGCAGTATTGGTTGACGAAACACATAAGGCAAAAGCAAATTCAATACAAAGTATCATGGATAAATGTTGGCATTGTGATTATCGTTTTGGACTAAGTGGTACTATTCCAAAAAGAGGCACTGTTAATAGATTAAGTCTTATGTCAGCAATGGGACCGCTTGTTACTCAGGTAAAAGCAAACTTCCTACAAGAAGAAGGATTCATATCAAATTGCAAAGTACTACAATTTCACATGGATTATGCAACAGATTCACAAAAAGAATCATTTGCCTTTCTTTCAAGAAATCCTAGAGATAGAAAGAAATTATTTGATTTAGAGCGAAATTTCATAAACCAACACGAAAGACGTCTTAATTTTGTTACGGGTGTTATTGGCAAATGTAAAGGTAATTCATTGGTTCTTTTTCATAAAATCACATACGGTGAAGCTATTTATCAAAAGCTTAGAAAAACTACTGATAAAAAAGTTTTCTATGTCGATGGTTCAATAAGCAGTGATCTTAGAGAGGAGTTTAAAGCAAGAATGGAAAAGGGTGATGATATTATTATTGTAGCATCTTATGGTACTTTTTCAACGGGTATTTCAATTAAGAAGATTCATAATATCTTTTTTACAGAATCATTTAAGAGTGAAGTTATTATTAGACAATCCATAGGTAGAGGTTTACGAAAACATCACAGTAAAGATACCGTTAAGATTTATGATTTTATTGACGATTTTAGATGGAAAGATAATGATGGAGAATGGACAAATTATACATATAGACACGGAATAGAAAGAAGAAAGATATATCGAGAAGAAAAATTTCCGTTTGAAGTTCAAGACATCAGATTTTAAGTTAATCTAGGTAGATATATAAAAAAACAAAAAATAAAAAGAAATGGCTAGAAACGTAAAAAAGTTTTCTGACTTAATCACCGAGTCTGAAAATAAGCGCTCTGATATCATGGGAATTATTAATAAGCTTGGTTATTCAAGTATTGATGAAATCAAAAAGGAAAAAAGCATTCTTTCTAAATTAGAGGCTCTTTTAAAAGAACTGCCAGGCATGCAAGATGTTTCGGAAGATGAAGCCGAAGATATTGAAGATGGAATTAAGAAAGATGGTGAACCTAAATCTATAGAAGATAAGGAAGGTGAATTTGAAGAAGACTTTGAATCTGCTGAAGATGGTGAAGTTGCTGAAGATGCCGCCGAAGAAATTGAAGATGACACAGTAAAGACTGGAGAGCCTACCGAATTAGATGATGAAGAGGGTGAAGAGCTGGTGGATGATGAAGAAGATGTACAATCAACACCAGGAAAGTCTGCTGATGCTGATGCTGGTACAGAAATTCCTAAAAAGAGAATTCTTTCATTTGATGAATTTGTTGCAGGTAATCCAAACCCTGCAGGTTACCCAAAACTGGGTGGAGAATCTGATGATCTTG
>Ga0099848_1000135_pt1 | contig 30377 bp, 32 predicted proteins | sample CB_VirMetaG_3_FD_78179 | JGI IMG/M metagenome (GOLD analysis project Ga0099848, IMG submission 78179) | Freshwater to marine saline gradient viral communities from Chesapeake Bay - CB_1508_1S Viral MetaG | ecosystem: Environmental > Aquatic > Marine > Coastal | place: USA: Chesapeake Bay...
GTTGTCCATATTGATTTCTATTTCTAATTTTAATACCAGCATAATAAGAGTGAGAAGTTCTGCAAAACTCATTTGATCTAGCTTCCCAACCGTTAAATACATCGGTTATTTTAACTCTTGTATCATCATCTCCTTGGTTTGGAGTAAATGGTTCATGAAGATGTAAAGCAACTGTTCTTGCTCTATTTAAATTATTATATCTATTACCATCTACATTTTGGTAATGAGCGTCTAAATACTCTGCGTTAGTAATGTATCTACGAGTGTTAGAATTCAAGAATTCTGCGTTACCTACATTATGCTTGTGGAGATGTCCTACAGATAAATATCTATGTGCGTATTGTCTATAAGGAGATAGAGACATTATGAGATCCATAATTTTATCAGCTCCCTCTGTCATATAATATCCAAAACTAATTGCTCCACCAAGTGCTCTTACGGCAGGACCCAAGTAATCTAAATCACTTCTTTCTGTCTCAATAGTATGTCCTGGTCGATATGTTCCCGGTCCTAGTACAGTACTATATGCCCCAGGAGTAGCTCCAATTGCTAACTGTTCTCCGTTTATATTACTAACAGCTTCTGTAAAAGTTGTGGGAAGCGCTGAACCAGCACTTGATGTTAAAATACCAGTAACAGTAGCATTAGCTGTTGATGCTAGAGCGTTACCACCAGTTGAAATAAGTCCAAGTCCCGGAGCGTTAACTCCAATATTAAATCCGCCTGGACCCTGGTATGTATCAATCTTTTTACCTCGAAGGTTTCTACCTGCAATACCGATACCTAAAAATAAAGAAATAGCAAACCCAAGATCAGTTATTAGCTTATGCTTAGGATGCCCAGGGACTTCTGTTAATTGCATTCGCACATTATCAGCTTGTCCTACTTCACCATAAAGTCTTAGCTCTGATTGATTTAAGAAAGGATTAGTAAAGTTAGTATCCGGAGAATGGAAAGTAAATTTATCATTATAAGTTGTATTACTTCCATCAATAAACGGATCAGAACTTAAATCATTATAAGGGTAGTTTTGAAAATAGATATCTTCATCTTCTACACTTTTATATGATCTTACATTATTTACAATACCTTTTGCAATAACCGTTTTATTACCTTCTCTTGAGCTTCTTAAAATCTCATATCCAACTATACCGGGTATTGGGTTACCATCATTATCTACAGGAGCCTTAATATTTTTAAATCTAGCTCCGAGTATTCTAATAGCTTTAGGATTTTCTTTATTTAAACAGTTTGTTGTACCTACTCTAACTCTTGAGTAATCAGCTATACCGTTTGATCCAGGAGCTGTATTTAATACGTCTGCGGGAAACTTATGATGACGAATAGGTTTACCACACAAATCATGGTTTGAATTATTAGTTTCAGACCATGACCAGTAGCTAGCATTAAATATTTCTGGCTTATCATCAGGGTATATTTCAGTTGACTCCCAATAACCCATTTTACCTACTGCAATAACTTGTCCTGGAACTACAGGATCATTAGTCCCGGGTAAATTAGATTCAGTTACATAAGCTGTATTTATTACATCGTATATTGCTGGTGTTTGATAAGAACCTTGTACAGCATTACTTGCAGCTAATTCAAAGTTATCAGCGGAACCTTCTGTAAAACCGTTAACACCATTATATAAGATGTCTGAGCCATCGTTATTTATTTCTAAGTTGACTTCTTTACCTCTACCAGGAATATGATATGATGATGTTTTATCTCCTGTATTATAAACCCATCTAATAAAAAAAGCATATTGCTCATCTCTCATGTAACCAGTTACATTACCACCTTTGCGATAGTAATCAGCAGGTTGTTCTACCATTACCCATTCAGCGTTAATCTGATTAGCTAAAGGTTGATAGTTAAAATCAAATCGGCTAGTAGGACCTACACGAAGTAAATAATTATTTACCTGGTAGATACCGTTAGACTTTTCGTAAGCGATAGGTAATACAGGTATTTCTTTAACATTGATAGCAGGTAATTCAGGATCTAAATAATCAAGAGAGATAGTAGTAGTGTCTGTACTATAAACCCCTATTTCTTTTACCTCTAATTGGTTATTTACAGTACGAACTATTGCAAGAATAAACTCATCATAGTTTTCTGTTTCTAAATTAGATAACGTTATTTCTAAGGAACCACCATTATCATCGTGATTAAATATAGATTGAATGTTGCTTGGTGTAGACCATGTTGTAGCTTTTAATCCATTTTCAGCATATGCAATAACAGCATAGTAAGAACCATTTCGCAAATTACCTCCAGCTAAACCAAGGTTTGTTATAACACAAGGTGTTTTAGTAAGCTTAGCTAATCTAATTTTTTCACAGTCTAATTGTAGAGGTAGTAAAGGCTCACACGTTTGGCATTCCTCATTTAATCCTGCTTGCTGATTTTCACAAACGTAAGGTACTCCTGGCCATGGTTGTGGGAAAGGAGCGTTACGTACATCTCCTATATTTAGGGTTCTGTCCGGATTTAAATTATCTGCCCAATATAACTGGAAAGAACAATCAAAGTTTTCTCTGGATCTACCTATAATAAGATTGTTTCTGTTAAATCCTAAACAAGGATCATTAACAACTGTATAATACTTACAAGCTGACTCATCAAACAAACCTATTTCAGAATTAGTATCATCAGTAGAATATATTGCCCAGTAATCCTGGTAAATATTTATACTACCTATGATTGTATAAGGAGCCTTTGTGCAGTATTCATTTGCCGGTTCATTACTAATGGTGCCTAGATCACCATTAATTTCATTGACATTTGTAGCATTACGAGCATGTGTCCACATCCCATCAGGAATGTAAAGATCTGACACATCCTTAGCTAATCCTTTATAAAAAGATTTTCCTTCTGATGAAGAAGTTTGTCCGTTTAATGATAAGTCTTTAGCCATGATTAAACAGCGTTATTAATTCTATAGTTAACAGGTCTATAATATGACTTAAACATGTCATAGTATTTACCATACATTGCTTTACGATTAGCTGCCCATACTTTAAGCATTTCAGAAAAGTTTGGAGTATTAACAATGGATAATGCATTATTACGAGCACCTCTGTATTCTTGAAGTACTAATTGTAATTGAGGAACTACATTTGCTCCATCCATTACAGCATTTTCCAATATTCTTTTCTTTAACGCGTACTCATAGTATTCATTAAGCATAGGATGATCAGGGACTAGCAAATTTCCATTATCATCTTCTAATGCACCCTGGTAGTTAATATATAAGTTTCCGTCCTGAAATGAGGTCCAAATAAAGTTATCTTGTATATACGCTTCATCTGGTGCCTGTGTTTTTAAATTAGGACAATCACAATCAATAAATTGAGAGTTTTTAAACTTGATAGGTGCCAATGTTTTAAATACCCTATGCTCAGTATTTACTACTTGAATTATACCGTGAGTATTTCCACAAGTTTGAAGACAGGTTAGTTCTCCTGTATTTATTTCATCAGTGCAATTAAGCTGCTCAATCCATGGTCTATATTCTGGAACTATTTCTTGAATATTGGTACCTTGAGGAAGTGTAACTGAATACTCGTGTTCTCCACAAGCTAAAGCAAAATTCATTACATAAAAGTCTTCAGGAAGTCTAACTCTTCCATTTTCTACTTTTAACATTTTTTCTTTAGTCTTGTAAATACGAAGACCTAGATCATAATTAACACGTATTGCTACTTTAATTAATTGTGCCGGTTCAATGTTACCCTCTGTAGTAAAAGATCTGAGATCTGTTTTAACATCCTCCAGTAAAGAGTCAAAGGTTCTATATTTAAGTGTATAATTATAATTCATGGTCTTACAGTGCTTTGATTATCAGCTGGGGCTCTATCGATATTAATTTGTTGTGATGCCATTACATCCCTAACTACTTGTTGTTCTATTTGTGCAAATAACTCTGGCGGAATGCTGAAGTCTTGATCTTGAGCAAATTCGCATTCGTGGTCACATAGAAATTCATTTATGTTACCTTCAAATATGCCTTCAATAGATATGCTATCCCATGGAACATTTCCTAAATACAGATAGTTATTTATAATCCAGTAGTATTTAGTTTTATTATACTTAAATCCACTTGTTTTAGCCATTGAGTTGTAAAGTTGCGGCGTTGTTCTGTAAACATCACTACTACCATCTAAAGATGTAACTGCTCTTAAAAGAGGTCCTTCAGGTCCTTCCATAACTCCTGGTATCTTATCTTTAGTTCTTTTAAGTTTACAACCAGATTGAACATCGCAGCAAGCCTCAATCTTATCTACCTCAATAAGATTCATACAGGGAATTCTAGTAAATAAGCTATTAAATTTTGTATTAAAAGCTTGACCAGAGTTTTGTTTAATATATAGTTTAGCATATTTGGTAATCATGCTGTATATATATCGGTCTGTAATAAAAGAGTCCATGTCAATAGCCCTAATACTACCTCTCACTCTTGATATAATTTCCCCTATAGTATTCATATTTTATTTTTTGTAGACTGTAGGTCGTACATTTCCTAATAGCACTCTATAAGTATTCCATCGTTTTTTAAATTCCCTGGACATATACCTGCTAAAAGTTCTGCTAGCACTAAACCCCCATATCTGTGCATTTTTAAATCTATACTTTGCTTTATAGTTAGTGTAAACTATTTTACCAACGTATCCGTCAGTATCCCAGTTTTTATGTGTAATTAGTATTCCGTGCTCTAATGAGTTTTTATAATCAACTACTTTTTTCTTTTTTACTTTAGTGGCTGCGATAAATAAATACCCCAAGCCTTCAGGTAATTCAAAACCATTTCTATCTGTAATTATGGTTTCTATTATTTCATTGTTAAACGCTTCAATAATCTCTCTTACTTCTGATTTACTTAAGTTTTTACACTCAGGATATTTTTTATTCAGTTCTTTGTAAAAGTTATTATTTAGCATGCTTTCTCTTTTCTTTTTAAAACGAGGAGCATTTAAATCTGGTTTATTAAATTTTGTCATAGTATACACTATATTATAAGATACGTAATTTTCTAGTTTAATAAAACTAAGACTATTATATCTAATAACAAAGAAAGCTCCAGTTTCCCGGAGCTCTCTTCTGTTTTAGTCAAGTTAAAACCAACAAACATCTCGACTAATTATGTTGCTAATGTTTTCACAGATATAATTGCACTGTCTGAATTAACCGGTCCAGTACAGTTTGTCCTAACCTTAAAATAATAATCAGTATTAGGTGATAGACTGCTAACCGTTTGTGCAGGATTAATCGAAATGTCTGCTGGTGCTGCTACAGCTACCGTAGTCCAAGTAGATCCATCATTACTTATATATAGCGTATATGAGCCTGCTCCCGTATTACTCCAGGTAATAATAATTGATGTGCTACCTATAAATGATGGGTGTACATCATATGGCGGTAAGCAATTTTCATCAAATGCTGGTGTCTCGTTACAAATAGATAATGCCATTTTTTTTATATTATGCTAGATCGCCTGATGCTAACCATGTACCACTAGCTGTTTTAATCAATTCAAATTTTGCATACTGACCATTAGAATCAGTTAAACCTCCTCTAGAATTTAAAGTTACTCCAATAGCAGGTGTTATAGTTACTACACCAACACCCCACTGTACAAACTCAAATCTAGATCCTGGAAATATTGGTGTACTATCTGTAGGAACATTTAAGGTGATAGGTAATGTACTATTTAATCTTATCAGTTTACCTTTATCAGCGTTATCTAGATTAAAAATTGTAGAATTATAAGACTCTACAGTAGTTATAAGACTCTGCTGAACTGAACTACCTGTTACTTCTATAATATTTCCTGCTGCAGTAGTTCCCAATAAATACGCTGGTGTGTCTTGAAAAGTACCAACACCATACTTGTTCCAAAGATATTGACCAGTATATTGAAATTCTGAGTAAGGGTGTATTGCAGGATTACCTCCGTGTAAAAGATAAATACTTCCTAAACCTACTTCATCTGTACCAGCATGCTGACTTGCAGGACTACTTCTTACAATAAACATATCCCCACCACCTGTAATAACTCTAGTAGCTTGGTCTGTTGAGTCATACTGGTCATTCTTTTTAACTATACGACCGTCTTCACTGTATGCTTCTGTAGCATTTCCAGTACTAATGGGGTTACTAAAAAAGTTAATTTCAGTTTCAGCCGGAGTTCTCTCATAACCCTGTGATTGAAGAGTATTCTCACTGTAAGCATCTGAGAAAAATCCTACAAGCATGCTTCGTAGCTCTGCTGGTAAAACAGAACTTCCGCTTGCTAACCACGTTGCATAAGGTGTATAAAGATCATTATATATTCTTACGTGATTAAGTCTCTGATAAGATGGTGAATAAAAGGTTTGCTCAGGTCCGGAATCAGTACCAATATCTGCTGACTTTACTATAAACCTACCACCAGCTTTTGTAGAACTATTTCCTTCACAATCAGTGACTACATCATCTGTAAAAATAATATCACTGTTATTAAAACCTACTTCTCTATCACCAGATAAAAAACCATTGTTACTATATAATGTACAAACTAATGAGTTTATAAGAAACCCGATATTCATAGGTCTCCATACAGCTGCTACAGGATCATAAATTAATCCGTAAGTAAGTTCTTTATCACCTACAATATCAAGGATCCATTCTACAGTACTAACCGCTGAAGGAGGTGATGCTAAAAAATCAAAAGTAATATTTGAACCTAAGTTACTTAAAGAACTAAAACCATTTTGATTTACATCATCTAAATCAGCAACAAGATCCCCACTTACATTTACTTCTACAGTATTAGCACCAGCACTTGTGGCTTCAACTAAAGGTCCTGTAAAATTTATAGATGTAGTTTCATTTTCAACTAAAGAACCTTCATCGCTAACAGTAAGGCTACCATCCCCAATATTATTAATGGTATTATTAATTAATTGTAATATTTGCTCAAGTGTCATTCCAGCAGTTACTCCTAAACATGGTAAACCATAATTTAGGCTATGAACAACACAAGTATCTTGAATTGTTTCAAAGCAAGGAGTTGGATCCGGACATGAGTCATTTGGTGGACAAGTATATGAAGGCGGAGTTGTTAAAGGAGTATCCTTACATCCGCATTTTGTAGTAGTATTTCCGCAGTTAGAGCAAGTTGCCATATCTTATATTATTATGGGTAAGTCACAGTACCTGTAGTTTCACAAGTTAAAGACTGACCGTTTTGTTGAATTATTAATGTTACTGTTACATCTACACTACCAGTTGCACTTAAGAATGCTCCAGTTGCCCAGCTAACTAAACCTCCTGCGTTAGTTCCATTTTCACTAAAAGTAATACCGTTATCTCCTACTGCAATTAATTGATAGCTAATAGCTGTACTAACAGCAGGCATTGTAAAGGTTACTGTAGCTGTACCGTCTGTATCATTGGCAATACCTAAACCTAAACTTGTACAAGTAATATTACCATTTATAACTCGAGTTACTGTTTCATTACAAGTAGCATTACCGTCAGTACTGCAAGCGGTTGCTGTTACAGTATATTTAATACTGTCTTGTAATGATGCAGGAATTGCAATAGATACAGGAGTTCCTGTAAGATCATAATTCCAAGTTACTGTAGCATTTGTACCATATGCATCTTGAATATTTAAGGTAGATCCGGAACCACATTCATTCCATCCAGCAGGTATATTACCTATTGTAGTAATTACAATATTTGGATCATTTGTACTAATAGATTGGAAAGTAATATCTATATCGTCACAAGTTACTGCACAACATGTGTTTTGTATATTTTGAATAGCTAGATACATATCGCAAATCATTGCCCAAGCGTTAGCTAAAGATCCAGCCATTGTTGCATAATTATTAGGATTATAATTAGCTGGTATTGATCCTGGATTTAGTAAAGACTCTGGTGCTTGGGTTACAAAACACTTTGGAGAAATGTTTGCTAAAATTTGATTTGGTGTACCAGTGTTATTCTGTAAATTACAAAAAGCTTCCTCTAAAGTTTCTACAAAATCAACAACGTTAATATTAGAAAGCGTAGGTTCTAAACAACTATCAGGAACAACAATATCTTGACTTGTTGAACTACCATTACAGCAATTTGCTTCAATGTATGATATTCTTGTTTCGTGGTCTGTTACCGTTGATTGTAAAGCTGTTAATGTAGATTCTAAAGTACATACCTTATTACCAATTGCTCTTACGTAATCATCAATATTCATTGTGGTTACAGTATCTCCAAGCTCATTAACATATTGAAAGCATGAAGCAATTGTAAGAACACACTCAGGACAACCTGATGCAGCAGGAGTTTCTGCATTACAACACGTTTGTAGTTCACATAGTTTATCAATTATAAACTGAACTAAATCGCTAAAATCAGTAAATGCTGGGCATACTGGAGAGAAGCATGAAATATCGTATTGTGTAATATCTACAAGATTTAGAACGTCACACAATTCTGCAGCAAGTTTAGCTGTAACATCGCTAATAGAATCCCCATGACATAAATCTATACAAGGAATATCAGGACCTTGCCAAATTACGCAGTTTGATGATACTGGATCACAAGCTGATTGGTCGTTATTATTTTTAATTGGTAACATATCTTTCTATTATAATTTACTAATTTTTATTCAAAAGGCTCCCATCCTGTTGGTTCAATACAATCTTCAGGTGTTTCTGGAGTAGTTGAAGTTGTGCAAAGAGTCTCATCGTATATCATACTAAGCTCTTGCAGCTTGTATTTCATCCATAGTTTATCAAGGTCTACATCTACACACATGTTAATACCTTGCTTTAACTTCATAAACTCAGCATACCACCCTACACCATATTTAATATTTGTATCAATTTCACACTTGCTTTGAGCTACTCTATAAAATTCTCGTACCGGTTCAGGTATTACTCGAGTATATTTTTTAAACTCTGGTTCTGGTGGAGTATATAAACAACACTCACAGTCTTCGTAAGGATTATCTGTAAATGGATTCTCTATAAATGTTTCAGATGAATATCCTTGGACAAATGCAATTGAGTAGCAGTTATCATTATACTTACCTACCTTACCTTCATATGTACTTAATGTAGAATCAAGACTGTATAGAATATCTTCCTCGTCTGCACAATTAGTTAATGTATAGTAACCGCAAGAATTACAATCTGTAAATGTTTGCGTTGGTTCCCCTAGTGTTGTTAAATCTGCGTCAAAAGGACCTACACCTACAAAGTAACATGTTTGGTAAGCTTTATCCTCAGTATCTAACCAAACCACCTGTCCAAGGTAATTTGCAAAAATAGATTGATCGGTGTAGATAGGCGTTTGTACAACTGGAGCAGGATTTTCCTCACATGAAGTTAGCATGTAAACAGGGTTACAATCATAACAATCAGTAAAAGAACCCGTAACAGAAACAGCCTCTGTATTTTCACAAGTCTCTGTAGTAACTAATACTAATAAGCATTCTCCAGGATATTCAGCTAGACTAACTGTTTGACCGTTATAGGTGCTAATATCTGGAGATAATTCTTCAGTTGTATAAATAATAGATCCTGTAATACAGTTTTCTAATTTAATACAGCAATCGATTGGTAATGATTCGTAGTCTTGCTCTTTACCCCAAACACATTTTTGTTGTGTACCGTTTTCATTTGTTACTAGGGTACTGTCAGGAGGACATCCACAGTTATACTTAACAGAAGTATTACTACTCTGTCTATTAAAGTTTTGAACCAGGTTTACTGATAATCCGTTGTTATTAGTTGTATAAGCCGCAAACATACCTAACACTATCCCTATAGATCCGCAGTCATCCCAGTAGTAAGCATCTGAATTATTTGTTGCTAATGAAATTGTTGACCAGGTTTCCCCAAAATCAAGTGATTTATAAATATTAGGTCCGGAGCCTTTTTCTAAAGAGAGAACATTAGGATCATCTAAGCAAGGTCTGAAACCTAGAAAGTTTGCACTGGGCACATTAAAAGATGTCCAGCTAGCACCTCCATCTTCTGATCTATAAATAGTATCAACGGAAAGTATATTTATTATTAATCCTGTACTATCAATAACAACATCTCTAATTGATGCCGTAGGTAAAGTAGGAGATAATGTCCAAGAAGCACCCCCGTCAGTTGTTATAGCTACATTATCTTCAATAGACCATATACCTACTAAACTGTTTGCAAAATAAAGACCTCTGTATCCTGCTGCTGGAGTTACTCCAAGTATATTAAAAATGCTACTTACGTAATTAAAACTTTCACCACCATCAGTAGATTTATACAAATAGTTTTGTCCAGTAAAATATATTACAGAATCAGATACAGAAGCAAAGCGAGAATGTCTACTATTAGAAATTGTAAAACCATCTGATATCGCAGTATCAGTCCAGTTTCCTTGAGGAGTAAATATAGTATCTCCTTGATCAAAACTAATAGCAATTTTAGAAGGTGCGTCTAAATTATCACCGTTACTGAAAAATACTTTATTATGGTTGAATTCATGAACATACACTTCAGGATATAACGCAATAGAACCCGACTGGGCTAGATACCCTACATAACTTAATTTTTGAGTATAACTATTACCTCCATTACTAGAAGTATATAGAGTACCATCAGTTATTACAATGTATGTTTGAACAAAACTCATTTCTTCAGTTCTTTATTATTTTGCTCTTCAAGCATAATACTATTAATACATTTTACACAACCACTTTTACCGGTAGCTGTTGTTCTTTTTTGACATCCGCATCCAAGACGCGCTCCGCAATTTGTACATTTCGTTGCCATAGTTGTTGGTTTTTATATGGGTTAACAATTTACACATCCGCAACCAGCAATACCAGTTAGCTTTTTCAACCTGTCGTTTACATAAGCTAAAATATTAGTACCGTGGTTTGGTTTTTGACAATACTCTACCTGGGCTTTTGCAGCTTTAAGCATTGCGTCAAGTATATGTATCTCTTTTAAAGTTTCTTTAATTTTACCCTGCGGTGCACAATCAGGCACATCTAAACAGCAAAGTAAATTATTCATTAAGTTAAGTGCTTTAGTAATACGTAGATGGTTATATTCTACGTAAACTGTTTCATTTGGTGCTACACTATAACGTAATACGTAGACTCCATCTGGGAAATCATTATTGTATGTATCACAATTTGTAGTTTGCACACCTAAATCACACAATGTAATATTTTCGATAAATCCAGGATCAAACTCAACAGTGTAAGATTCAGTAAATCCTGGTGGAGTAATCTGTAACTTACCACACTCTAGAGGTACAAGATCTGAGTAGATACTTGTATCTATTACTCTAAATATACATGTGTTAAGTGTATCAGGTACTTCTAATGATAATTTATGTTGAGCCATGATCTAAAAAAAATTAAAAAAGGGAGAGGAGATATGGATCTCGCTCTCCCTCATTAATAGTTGTAGTTAAGAATTAAGGTGTTACTGAAGATACAGCTGAGTCACAAACTGCATTACAATCATAGATTTCAAGCTGTACACACGCAGGACCACCTTGACCGCATGCAATCCAACCGTTAACATCAGCTTCAAATTGAGCTAAATCTGCATCTAAGAAAGTTAATACGTCACCATCTGCAACAGTAATAGTACCACTCAAAGTAAGAGGTGCTAAAGAAGCCACTGTTCTACCGCTATTTGCACCGTTAAGATAAACTGCGTCACCTACGGTAATACCAGTTTCGCTTTCTACAGGAGGAGTAGTATCAGCAGATGCTCCAGTAGCAAAAGTAGTTACTGACGGATTAGCAACAATCTGAAGCAAGTAACGATCATTATCAAATACTCCAGATGGGTTATTAAAACGTGGAACTACATGCTCGATATAGTAACGAGTGTATGAGCTAGTACGACTAACCGCATCAAATACATCAGTACCACCAGTAATTTCGCGAATACGAAGATCTTTACCAGTATGAACTGATTGCTGACGATAAGCCTCTGTCATGATTACATCACGAATAACCTTTTCTCCAGAACCTTTAAGCTGAATTGCTTCACATTGATTAACTGTACAAAGACCGCTAAATTCACAAGGATCTCCGTTAAGATCTACTTCAGAAGCATAAATTTGAACTGGCTCTAAGTAAGCTTTCATACCATCAGTAGGGTAGAAAGTACAATTACTAAAGCGAGTATCTGCATACGCACCAGTAATAATTAGACCAGCACCATCATTAGCATCACCTATAGGAGTAACAGTAGCAGGTAAAGCAACTGCACCAGTAACATAACTTTCAAGTAAATTAAGGTTTGCTTGAGAAGCAGTACCATCACCAATTGCAGTCCAGTTAGTTCCACCATTAGTAGTGTAAGTAATTTCTACTTTAATAAATGGATTAATAGTTTTGTTTTTCAACAAATCATAGGCCCATCCTACATATACACTAAGCGCATTAGCTTCTACTGGAGCAGCGTCTGGATCTGCACAACATCCTGTGTAAGCACTTGCAGTCAAGTAGGCATTACGAGTCAAGTATTGAAGTGCAGGAGTTCCTTTAACATCAACACGAAGGTTGTAAGTTTCATTGCAAAGGAATTCTTTAGCACAACCTGTAGTAGCAAATGTTTGGTTAGTTTGACCAACCAATACTTGAGCTTGTTGAGCTTCACAATTATCTACTCTGTAGAATTTAGTTACATATTTAGGATTAATAAGCTTAGACTTATTAGTTTCCTGGTATCCTCCGTGGAAAGGACCGATTTTATCATTCTCGCGAAATGATGCTGATGCCAAGAAAAGAGGGCAACAATCTCCACCGGATACAATGCTTTCAAGGTCTACACCTTGAAAACTTTCATTAAAGAACCCAAATGTAGGAGTTGAACCTGCGGTTAAATCTGCAGTGGTAGTACCTCCACCATCTGTAACATAACCACCAGTACCTACAAAGGCTTTTTGGAAAGAGTGATTGAAATAAGACATTTTTTAAAATTTTAAATTAAACAAACAAACATATATTATAATATAGTGAGTCTTTTAGTAATATCAAACATTACTTAAGAAAAATAAGTTTGTATTTAGTACTATTAATCAGACTCTTAATCTCATCAATTGTGTTAATGATTTCACTATACCCACAGTACTCTTGAATTTCTTCGCACATTGAATAAAGTTTTCTCAAGTATTCTACACCTTCTTCTGCTGTTTTCATTGTGGGCAATTCTGCAGAGGTTGGATAAACAAGTAGTTTTTCTGTAACACCTTGATATTGTTCAGCAAGACTGTCAATAAAATCTCCTACTTCATCATAAAATCCGTTTAATGCCATGTGTGCTGCGTAGCCACCTGGTCCTGAAACAGATAAATGTGCTATATGAGTTTTAGTTCTACCATTCATTAGCTCAAAAATGAAAGCACCCATCATTTCTGATTTGTCCATCATTTTTTCTTGAGACATTTCCGGACCCTTAAAAATATTAGGCGGAGGGGTTGAAGTTTTAAGTTTTCTCATTACGTGTTATTATTTACAGAACCAGATTGAATTTGATATTGATTAATTGATTCAATATCTCCAGCTAAAATCTTAGCAGCTTCATCAACTAGCAATTCAGCAATATCATCTTTAAATTCACACTCTACTTCTGTTGTTGATTCTTGCAAAGTGTATGGATCAACGCACCCAACAATTTGTATTTTATTTGGCGAACGGTAATACATAAGTTTTGCTTCATGGATAGTAAATTCACCGTTAGTATAAATTCTAAATCTATTTCCTGCGTAAGTACCAAAAGTTTCTCCCCACTGAAAGTTAGGGTTTGTTAAATCATTTTCTAGTAGCGCAGGTACATTAGCTTCTTCTGCTAAGTATACATACATTGAACTAGCTTCAGGACAACAATCTTTTTTTACGCTAGCTTCAATTCTATTATGATGAAGAAAATTTGAAGGTAGTTCTTGAGACTGTTCGTAAGAACCATTTACAGTAAGATTTAAATCAATTTCTGTTAGAAGCTTTTGTAAGTCACCTATTTTTATGGTTGACTGTTCTGCAGCTTCTTGTAACTGGTTAATACCCATAATCTGTCTACGAACCCACTGAAGCTGTCCTTTATTAAAAGCTTCAATAATCTGCCAGCATTCGAGATTGTCATAATCTTGACTAGCAAGCTTATTAAGTCTTTGCTTAATCTTAAGCTGTAAAGTTGTATTATTCATCGCTTAAACTTGGTTAATAGTTTATTATTTACGGATCCTCCAACTTTAAGCCCTGCAACATTTTTAGCAAATTGAGCACGGTTTACCGTAGTAGATGAATAATCACTTTTATTACTTAAAACCTTATTGGCAAACTGTTTGGTTGTCATACCGGCATTTTTTGCTTGCTGACTAAAAGCACCAACAGTTCCCTTTTTCTTCATTTTTTTAGTTGCTTTTTGTATCCATTTATTTGCCATGACATAGTAAAATTTAAGGGAGGGGTTTCCCCACTCCCTATTTTATTATTGATTCCAAAAGTGTTCTACAGCGCTAAGCATTCTGCTTGTTATATCATCATTAATTGGGTTCTTTAAGAATTCCGCAACATCTGATGCATTTCGTCCAAGCATAGTATTACTTTGTTTTTCATAGAAGTAACCATCAGCTTTTGGCACAATTACTTTATAATAAACAGCATCTTTAACCAGGGCTCTAATTTTTAGGTCCTCCATGGTAGACTTAGCAGCTTCAATAAATGATTCTGAAGCTCGAGTTATACTAGACTCAACGCCGGTACCATTAATATAAACATCCATGTTATCATACAACAAATCGTGTGGTGTTGACTTCTTATAGTTAGCTCCGCTTGCATCAAGGATCTTAGCAACATAAAACAACTTATTTGTATTCTTATCATACAAATTGGTCAACTGTGCAAGAGCTTTGTTTTTAAGCTTCTTAACTGTAGTCTTAGTACTCATCGTTTCTTCATAACGATCTAGATAAAACTTGCAACCTCCGGGTTTATTTTTAGCATCTTCATAGCTTTTAGCTATAATTGAAAAACCTCCCTCTTCAATTGCAAATAGTTTAATTAGATCGTAAGGGTCTTGAGGGTTTAAATAAACCGGATCATTTCCGCAACGAAGACTAATTTTACCCCAAAACTCATCATTGTCAGGACGCAACAATTTTACTTTATTCCAGAAATCCGGATCATCAGGTCTAATTACATTTGAAGCTAGCTCCATTTCTAACTGTGCCACGGTTTCTCGAATTTTTTTAATTCTTGCCTCCCTTTTTTCAGGATCGGTAATTTGTTTTACTGAAGGAGCAAATTCATTTAGTCCTGTAACATATCTACGTACACCATTATTTTCGATGCATGCTAATTGTTCTTCATGAAATACTCCATCAAAAAGCGATAGACCATATTGTTCTAAACCCATATTATCAACCATCTGATTAAAATAGGGTTTGATTTGAACAGGTCCTTTGCCTGTACTTGTTTCTACTAAGGTAAACGACATACTTTTTGGTTTTATTTGTGTTAATGTAAATTAAGAAAAATCTTTAAATTCAAAAAAGATTTTAAATGTTCCTTCTAATTGTGCTGTTCCGTCTGCAACAGGTGAGGCATTTCTAATATTTAAAACAATACTTCCGGATAAGTTTGCATTAATTGCTGCAACTATCGGTACAAAGTTATCATCAGCACTACCTAAATAATAAGGTGTAATTTGCATATATAAATTTGCAGGTGTGTATTCAGGACAAATAATATCAATATCAACGCTCCCATCAAAACTTGGATTAACGTTTCCTACCTCATTATCAAGACCCAAAACATTAATAACTCCTTTTGAAGTTGTTACTGTAACTGCACCATCATCTGAAATATCTGGAATAGAGTAAACTCCAAAATCATTAATTTCATCAAGAACTTCATTAACGTGAGCAAAACGTGCTAACGCCATTTGATTTTCTCCATTACGCTTCAAAATCTTATCAGGACTTTGAGGTCTTAGTTTATTTACTTTTTTAAATGACATCTCTTTAAGTTTAAATGTTATTAATTTAAATAGGGGAAAGTTAAACTCTCCCCTATTTTAAATCTTACTATTAGAGTGAACCTCCTGTTACAGGGTTTCTCATAACAATTTTCAAAACTTTAGTTGGATCCTTAACCCAAATAGCAGGCATTGTTTGAGTCATCATTACTCGATATCCGTTAAAGTTACCAGATGAAGAGAATCCTTGAGTACGTCCCATGTAATCCATAGTACCGTTCTGGTAGAACCACTTCAATTGATTATCCCAAGATAATTTCAACAAGAAGATGTTATCGTTGGTGTTATCAGTAATATCGAAAATAATAAAGCTATAAGATGACAATGGGAATCCATCAATAATTGGGTTCTCAATATCATTAGTATGAAGATTATCAAACGCTGGGTTCAATACAAACTTAACATTAGCCAAGAATGGAATTACATAGCTAGTGTATGCGAAACCAAATCCAAGATCCATACCTTTGCTAGTAATAGCACCGATATCTGCAGCTTGAATAACAAGACCAGAGTTAACTGCTTCACGCTTGATAGCTTCATTAACCATTCTCATACCACCCATACCAGTTTGTACAATAAGCTGACGTTTAGGATCTGGACCCTGGAAGTCAACTTTACCAGCATAGAAGTTATAGATTTCTGAACGGAACAAATCAAGGTTAAAGTTAGACTTGTTGTATACACGCTTGAATGAGTTATCAAGCTGCTTCCAAAGACCTACTGATAGACGAATATCATCAGGACCATCCTGACGAACTCTACCACCTTGACCCCACATAAGGTATTGCTCAATATCGTTAGCAATTTTAGAAAGGTGTGCAGCTTCCATAGCAGTCATGAAAGTACGTGAAAGAGAACCATTTTTCATAGCTCCTTTTACATAGTCTTTACCCATTTTCTGTACCATGTCCTCTAAACCAGAAACTGAAGGATCAATGTTTTGATCAAAAGATCTCCAAATCTCAGTTACAGGAACACTACCATCAGCATTCATACCTCCTTTTAGCATCAAGTCTGCACGAGATGAAATAGAGTAATGTACGTGTGCTTCAGCTCCTCCAACGAAGTTATAGAACTCACGGAATCCTGCAGAAGTTGTAATATCAGAGAAACGCTCTCCATACTCTCCACGAGCAGAACCTTTACGGAAAATTTTAGTACCTGGTTTCAAATAAGTACCAGTATCAAGAGTTTGAGCATTATCATTATTTACAAGCTGTACAGTGTACAAGAAACCTTCACCCAAAGGAAGAATGTCTTCTGCAGTAATGTACATTTCAAGACCGTTAAACTTATCATAAGTGATGATGTCTCCATGACCAAATTCTCTACGAGAGATTTTAATCTTGAAAGTTTGACCATCAGCACCTACATTGTCAGCGGTTTCTACTAGATCAACAATGTAAGGGAGATCAAGTACGTGTGGTGTTTGCCACTTATACTCTCCTTTAGCATTATCAACATTAATTACGTTTTTACCACCAAAGCTAGACATCTGGTAAAGAGGCATCTCCACTTTTTGAGTCATAGCCCAAAGGTCAACAGGACCTAAATCAAGTGGATCAGCATCGCGCAGCATGTTAGTTAAGTGGTAAGAGTCTACGTGTGAGCTAGCATTGTAGCTGGTATCCCGTAGAAATATACCATTGTTTAAAACTGGAGTTGCCATTGTTTATTAATTATAATTACGAGTTATTAAATAATTTTTGTTTTACTATTTATCTTTGAAAAAAGTTTGAATTACGTGAAATTCTTCTAACCTTTTTTTCTTCTTTTTCTACTACAGGTGCTGATGTTGTCATCTTAGCCTGTGCTGTTTTTAACTGTCTCACCGTTTTCTCAACTGCTTGCTTAGATCCTTGGGATTTAATTTTGTTTTTATATCCGTTTGGATCAGCAAGTAACCAAAGAGCTTCAGCAATTAAATCATGTCTTGGTTCTACATACTGATATCTTTCAAGCAAATGCCCTAATAGATTAGTTGGTTTACCTGACATTGAAGGATACTGAGGTTGTACTAAACCAGAGTAAAGCATTCCTTGAGTTTTCTTATCTAATTTAAGACCCCCTAGTTGTCCAGTTGCAAGAGTATTATATACATTCTCCATGTAATGTTGTGCTGCTTGTTGTTGCTGAGCTCTAATGTGCTCTTGCTCTGCAAGCTTTCTTTGCACAACTGCTTCCTGCATCTTATCCAACTTTGGTTTAAATTTCAAAGCTTTTGCTCCAAGCTCTCCTCTGTCTAACCATGCTTCAATTTCTTCTTCAATTTCTTCGCTATCACCAAAGTTTGTAGCACTCAAATATTCTCTGACAATTTGTTTTTGTCCTTGTTCTGACTCTGGGTCTAAATCCAGTACTTCTTCACTTTGTGCAAGTACTTTAAATAGTCCTTTAAGATCAGTACCTCCATCAGCAACATACTTTGCAGCATATTGTAGTTCTTCAGGTAGTGCAGAAAAAAATTCTTTAGGAGTTTTTTGTTTAATAGCATTTTCGCGTTCTGCAATATTTGCTTGAATTAACTCTTCAAAATCCTGAACTGTATAGTCATCAAAACTTTTATCGTCATCGAAAGGAAAAATTTCTCCTTTTTCAACAAGTTTTGTAAGAACCTCAGATAAACCACTTTTATCAATCTTTGGTCTACCACCTTTATTGACTTCTTCTTCGCTCTCTTCAATTAAAGCATTTAGATCTTCTAAAGTGCTTTGTATATTATTTGAACGTTGTCCTGTACTAAACTCTTCATCATCATCATCTTCGCTTTCAATTGAGCTTTCCGGCTTGTCAAGGAACGTCATGTCTAAGTTATCTTTCTTGAAGATACTAGGCTTTTTTTCTTCTTCTGGAAGCATTACATTTTCTGCTCCCGGTGTACCTAACAGTTCGTCCAAGTTGACATCTACTTGTTCTACTGTTGTTGTTTCTGTATTATCTGCCATTTGTTTGTTGGTTTGTATTCATTAATAATTTAAGTAAAATTGGAGATTTAAACTTTAAAAATTAACCACTAAAAAAAAGTAACTTTCATTATATGGCTATAGAATAATTTACTGCTTATTTCTTCTTTTTCTCTTGTTTATTTTTTGCAGAAACATCGTATTGATTCTTATTAGTTTTTGCTATTTCAAGATCTGTTTGCATTTTTTGTCTAGCTATTGCTAATTTTTGTTGTTCAATACTCATTTTATCATTATGCTGCTGAGCTTTTAATGTTTGTGCGTTAGATTGAATATTCATCTGAGCATTATACTGATCAGTCTTTTGAATTCTATCTAGCACATCCATATAATCAGACTGCATGTTTTGGTTAATGTCTTGCATTGCCCCATAACCAGCAGCTCTAATTTCAGCAACCATGATATCTTTTTGACGTTCCTTATCAGCTTCCATTGATTCATACTCTCTTCTCAATCTGTCTTCTTCTTGCTTAGCTTGAATCATTTGCTCTTGCATTTGTTGTTGTTGTTGCATTTCTTGCTGTCTCTGATCTTGAGTTTTTTGCTCAGTATCTTTAAGTACTTCGCTTATCTCAGAAATAGACTCTGATTTAATAATATTACCTAAATCAAAAATAGATGCTCCGCTAGTATTGTTGCTCATTGCTAATTGCTTTAACTGTTCAAGTACAGCTCTGTGATTAGCTTTAGTTGTGCAATGAATATTTAAATCGCGTAACAAAAGATCGGTACCATCTATTTCAAAGAATGCTCTTTCTTCAGAAGATGTAATATGTTGTAACCTTACTGAAGGGTTTTCAGATTGGTAGTATTGCGCTAAATCTGTACGCATCTGATGTACTCGCGGCATTAAATAATCAGAGTGCTGGATAAAATAAGTTTCAGTTTGAGCATATGATGCATTCATAGCTTGCTGAATACCTGTAGCTGTTTCAGCTGCAATTTGCTGACCTAATCGTTGAGGAGTAATACCTATAGTTTCAAAGGCCTGCATTTTAAAATAATTAGCCAATTGAATTCTACCAAGTAATCTATTAGTTTGCGAAAGGTCTAGTTGCTGGTAATGCTGAAATGATAATGCATTTTCTGTATTTGTAATAGAAGTATCAAGTGGTAGCATTTGAAAATTCTTCATTGCTACATATGCTTTACCTAAATTGTTTTTACCCCAGTCTTCTCCGAGAGAATGTCTTGGTAATGCATTCTGATCTAATAATATTACAGTTCCTAATTCATCTACAAGAATATCCGCAATTTGATTATTTACAATATTATAAGCAATTTGGAATGGCTTCATTAAATCTACTAATGAGACAGAGTTTGTATTTCTATCTGAGAAAATAGATCCTTCAACAGGAAGCTTACATCCATATAAGTTTTTATCTGCTTTAAATTGAAACTTAAGCGGTTTAATTAAGTTTTGTGATATCCCTAAATAAATAGGTGTGATTCCTCCTGGATCTCCGGTACCCCAATAAGATGGTCTATGCGGACCTATTTTAACTGCACCCCAAACTTCATTAATCCAAATCCAATCTACGTGCTCACCAAATAGTAAGTTTTCTTTAGTCTTATTAATTTTAAGATTAGTATTATAAATAGCTTTATCTACTATCTTATATTCTTCACTTACTATTTCTGTAGTTACCTCTCCAGCTTCATCAATTTTTGTAAGGTGTCCTACTTTAACCTGAGACTTCCAATAACCGGTTGTAACTCTTAAAAGATTACTATTACCTAGATCAAAGTAATCTTCGCTCTCTGCCATAATTTGATCTATGACATCACCTCCTGGAAATTTATTATCGTAGTAAGAAGTAAATTGTCTATACCCTAGAGATGGTCTGTTAGTATTCCAATCATGTGACTTAGTAGCATCATAATAAGAACCATCATTTTGCATACCTCCGATAGTATAACCTGCAGATCTTACTGGATAAATAGCTTCTAATGATTCTAGTTGTTCTTCTGTCATCATCCATCCATAACGATCTATAACATCTGCTACGGTAAACATATCAAACTTACCTACCCAGTTACCTTCAGAAATGTATCTTGCCTCTGGGGATTTATTATAAAAAGTTAGAACAGGGTTCCATAGCTCTAGATCATAATCATCTTCCATCATTCTAAAATGCCAGAATTCTCGATCTGTAATAAGCATGTCTCTAAAACCGCGTTCTTCTAATTCATCTAATCTAAATCTTTCAGTATCTTCTCTATGCTGGTGTTCTGCCCACTGTTCTACTGTTGATCTGTATGTTTTATCAAAATAAGATTGAATTTGCGGAAGTGACTTAATGTTTTCAGGATTCATTTGTTGCTGGGCTTCTTCAGAAGAAAAGTCCATACCTGCTTCAGAAAGTTTTAAAGCAAGCTCCTGTGTTGCGTTAAATACTAAGTAGTCTTCAATTTGTTGGCGTTTATATTCAATCATATCATTATACGATTGATCATCAACTGCTCTATAAACTACTCTAGTAGATCTTTTAGCAAACTCATTAACTAGAGTATTAATTACATTTGGTACAATAGGATAAAATTTTAATTCTAGCGCTGACTCATCTTCTTTTGTCAGAACTTCAATTAAATCCGCGTACTCATTATCTTCTTCAACGATGTAATCAGTTTTATCTATAATACCTTTAGCGATCTTATAGTTTTTTAAAATTCTACGGGCATTACGTCTTACTTGACGCATTCCTTCAAATTCTAACCAATCCATGTTCCAAGCTGCCCACTCTTGGTCTTTCTTTTTTTTAGGTAAAAACTGAATAGGTTGGTTAAGTGTACCCATCCTATTGTGTTTTACTTTAGCACCGTTTTTTAATTGTAAGGCGTTATATATTTGCATATTACTTTAAATTTCGAAATCCTCTGCTTGGCAATTTCATGTTTTTAAATGCTTTCTTTCCACCTAAATGACGGAAGGGGCTCATATTTAATTTACTAAAATTATTGCTGGATTGCAATCCTTTAGCAGTATCAGTTTGCTCAGTTCTTTTACTATAACCTCTATTTGCTTGTTGAACTTTTGCAAAAGCCACAAGTGCGCAAAAAGTAACTAAACGGTCAACGTTTAATCCATCATGATAAGCCATCATTTCTTTTAGCAGCATTATGTCAGGAATGCGTTCAACTCCATAAGTAGTTTTGACAATTGTACCATCTTCTTTTGTGACCACATCCAGCTCTTCCTGAAGAAACTGTATCCCATAGCTAAGCATATGAGCTTTAAAAAGGGTTCCTGTATTTTTCCACCCATAGTCTTGATATACACTAGCATTTGCTCCAAGTTCTTTTAAAAATAGTATTTGATTTCTAGGTACAAGATATTTTTGTTTTTTACGACTAATCATGTACTGTATAAATAAACTAATGTTATTTTCAACAATAGTCCAAGCTTTATACCATTCAATTATTAGCTCTAATTGCTCATGAGTTTTCTTTAAGTCATCATATCTACCACACCAGGAAGCTACAATTTGATCTCTTTCGATATAGCTTTCTACTTCATCTCCGTTAATTTTAGTAACCTCAACAGGGTTTCTATAAACAATAATTGAGCACAATGATTCAGAAGTTGTTGTTTTACCTTCTGATACGGGGTCAATAGATGCGTAGTAAGTACCAAACTCTATATTCTTTTTAGGACGCTCATATACAACTAAGCATCCTGTTTTATCTTCTGTACGTTTAGATATTGGAAACTCCATTATAGGAAGCTTATTAGTATCTTTTACAGCAGGGTTACCCTCAGCATCCCGGTATATTTCCAGGTGTTCATACGGGTATGTTTTATCTTCTATTCTTCTTATTTGTGCAGATACTAATTCTAAAGGAAATACAGATTCTTTTCTAAAAGCAAAAGCCTCTTCAATATTTCTAGGGTGTTGTGAAATCCTGAGCTGGTATTGAGAAGCTGATAAATCTCTTTTCCATTTAGCAAACTGCTCTTCTAAAGCCGCTAAAGATTCTTCTACTAAGGAGTTTCCAAAGTCATCAATATAAGGAGGCATTGACCATTGTTCTGGTATAAATAAACCGGACTTTCCAACAGTACCTTTTTTATCTATTAAGTCTGTATCAACAGCATAAATATCATTAGACTCAGGATTTAAAGTCATGTCTTTAAGAGGCTCACATTGATCTAAATCTCCGACTGAACCTGCAGCTATAAAAAGACCTGTTGTCACAAAACCAGATTTCATCGCTGGTCTGATATACTCAAATGTTTTATCCATTTTTGGAGCAATACCAGCCTCTTCATGAAAGAATATTTTACAAGGACCCCCTACACCATTAGTAGGATCTTTTTCAAAAGACATTCCTTGCATAACTCCTTTTAAACCTACTTCTGTTTTACGTCTGTCTTTACCTTGAACAATCTCAATCTTTTGTTGCCACATTAAAGTTTTCTTGGGATTCATTGGTCTGTACCAAGCAGTATGCTTATTTAAGAATGCTTCATACTCGTTTAAGAATTTCCAAGTACCTTTTTCGTTTATATAGTCTTTAAGACTGGCTCCCATTTTTAGAGTAATCCCTTCTTCAAACCATAGTTGATTTATAAGTTTAGCAGCATGAAAATACGAGGATGCAATTTGACGTTTTTTCAAAACAGATGCATGCCTATAGTGTAGTTCTGCTAAAGCTTCGTATAATGCCATGTGATACTGAGCATCCCTTACATCAGCAAATCCAAACCTCTGGGTCTCTTTATTAAAGATTGGTAAAAAGTTAAGCCACATGTAGTAGTCTCTAGTCATATACCAGGTTTCTTTCCCGCTAGTAACTATTAACCCGTAACGGCATTTAGCTTTCTGATCCTCCCAGTAATTTATAAAGTCCTTTGTATTTTCTGGATGAATACAATAAAACCCTTGCTTATTAAAAAGAAGGGCTTGTTGCTTAAAGACATTTGATGCGTCCTGGTTAAAATTATACTGACCAGGTACTTTAAAACGGTTTAAGACAAAGTCTTTATACTCTTCCCGAGTATTAAAGAGGGTCGTGGTATATTCACCATTTTCCCATGTGGGTATTTCTACTGGAAAATCTAATATCATTAATATTCATTTAGCATTCTAAATATTTCATTTAAAGCTTCGTGTCTATGATTTTCTTTTAGAATAATTTTATTGACAAACTTTGATTGTTCAATTTTAGCAATGTCATGGATTGCTGACCACTCTTTTCCTTTTAAATCGATTTGTTGTTTGTCTCCCGTAAAAATCATTTTACTATTCTTACCTAATCTTCCTAAACACATTTGTAACTGAGGTTTAGTTAAATTTTGAAATTCGTCTATAATGCATACAGCGCTATCAAAAGTTCTTCCTCTAAAATGTGATAAAGACACTAACTCAATTTCTTGGTTAGATTCCATTTTATCTAAAATATCTGGTTTGTTATAAACCTTACGCATGTTAGATCTAATAGGAACAAGCCACGGATCCATTTTTTCTTGTAAGGACCCCGGTAAAAACCCGTTATCTTCACTAGATATTGTTGGACGAGTTATAATGATATGATCTATTTCTCTTTTAAAGAACATATCTAAAGCAATCTGTACAGCCAATAATGTTTTACCTGTACCTGCTTGCCCAATTAAAAAATTAACAGGAGTATCTAAAATTTTAGCTTTAGCTTGTTTCTGTTCTTCAGTAAGACTAATGCTGAATTTAACTGCTCCTTTAGGCGGAGTTTTTTTAGAATTTGGAGTTGTCATAAATTACATTTGATCATAAGATAAACCGGCACCGCCTCGAACCCTACTTTGCTGTTCTTCTTCTAAGTCTTTAAAAGCACCTTTATAAGAATCTCGAATCTGTTGGAATTTAGCAGCAGCATTAACAAGAGAATTAATATTCCCATCTCTACCATGAGATATAGGAGTAGTTTCCATGTATTCAGCTAGCCTATCCAGCATTTGTTTGATACCATTGTATGCTCTAGATGTAGGAGTTTCATATAACTTTTTACAAACTTGTAAAGCCTCTCTGATTGAATCATCTTCAACAGAAAACTCTGAATCAATCTGTTCAAGTATAACCTCTTCTTTATCATCTTCTGCTATGTTAAAAAAAGGATTAAGATCAGGGTTCGGACAGGTCATATAGAAAAGATACTGATAAATCTTTAGATAATCATCCGGATACTCATCCATTAGTTTTTTTAAACTTCCAATAGTATAACAATGTTCTGTAGGAACAACTTTGTTATTTTGTATGTCAAATAGTTTTACTGTCATCTTCTTCTTTTTTATCCCCCGCCCCATAAAAGTAATATGGACTATTTCCATAAGTCCTATCAATTCTTTCTGAAGAAAGAGGTGTTTTAAATATGCTTAATTTTGGTGGGTTCTCTTTATTATAAGGTACTACAAAATCTGCGTTATGCCATCTAAGTAAATTATTTGGTTGTGCGCAGAAGTTCCCATCGTTTAAAGCTATTAAATGGTAACACTTACTATCCTGGTCATTTGCATAACCAACATTTAATTCATTCAAATCACCTTCGTAATCATCTATTGTGGTTATATAGATACCTGTTCTCCAGATTAGATCTCTGCAAAAAACATCTACTTGTTTGTTTTGCAAAAAAGCAAAAGTGGTAACTGCAATATTATTACTTTGACAATCCCATGATTGTAGTAAAGATAACCTACGCTCTTCATCTTCATCTAAAAGATCATATTCATTAAGATGTACAAATGCTGAAATAGGCATGTTCCAAAAGATTGCACCAAAATGTGACTGAAAATGAAAATGTAAAGGTCTGTTAATCATAGACTTAACGCCAAATATATAACCAGGAGTAACTCCAGATTCATCTTTTATATATTCATTGCGAATAAAACACTCTATGTATGGAAGGTTTGCATTAAGTTGAGGCATTGGCTTTTAGGTATTTAGTAATATCGATTACTTCTTTTTTTAAGTAAGGCATCTCATAACGAGTAATATCTTCTACAATAGGATCAAAATTAGCATCGTATTCAAGAACTCTACTACCGTATTCATCAAGTTCTCCTTTAAACTTAATGTGATCAATAGCTAGAATCCCTGGCTTTAACTTAGGATTGTGCTTTAAAATGATATACATGTAGATACTTAACTGTAGGTTATAATGATTATAATTACAATCATCTAAATGCGAGACCGGTCCGTACATTTTTTTACTTATACCTTCCCAGTTTACATATGACTGCATTTTAATCTCCTTATTAGTTTTATAATCGTAGATATTAACTCTACCATTAACTACTTCAACACGGTCTGCTTGGCCGCATAACCCCGCGGACTTTAAGTAAACCATGTGTTCCGGATAAATACCTTCAGTAAGTTTTTGATCAGGTGCTTTTTTTAAGCCATCATGTTCCTCGGTATTAAATACAGGTAACATGACGCCCTCACGCGTAATACTATTTAGTTGTAAAACATCGTGCTCTCGTTGATCGTGGTACCATGATCCAAGCTTTGTAGCTCTTTCGCCTTCTTGTTTCCATCTTAGTTTAATCTCTTCGGCAGGTAGCCCGTACCATTTAGATTTCTTATTCTTTGAAGACTTTACAGCTATTGCTTCAGCATCAAATGGTTCTTTAAATAAAGATATACAACTAGTTACACTAGTCCATTTAATGTTATCTTTTGGATCAATGCTTACATACTTATGTTCTTTTGGTTCAAATACTATTGCCATTACCATTTATTTAGAGGACATGAATAATCAGGAGATCTGGTAGCTGCAGAAAGTGCACATCCGCAAGAACCGCAACATGGTTGAGTTCCAGGTACAGCGCATGATTTACCTTCCTCATCGATCAGGTCACACTTCATACAAATCTGCATCCTTTTTGCTGCTAGTTTCTCTACTTGAATATTTTTAAATAGACTATACCACCAACCTTGTAGTATTAGTTTAATCTTTCTTATTACGTTCATTTTTAATTTGGTTTTTACGATTCATTTCTGATTGGATTATTTCATAAACTCGTTCCATTTTTTCCAGTCTTTCTTTTGCTTCTTGATACCTGGGAAAGTTCTGAAAATTTGTTTGGTCTAGTTTATTTACATAAAACAATTGTCTTTTCATAAACCCCTCTAAGGGTTTTAATCTCACATAAAAATCACCTAGACATTCAAGATATACACGATGGTAATTTAAAGAACTTACCTTTTTTCTTACGGATGACCAATAAAAGTCAATCACACTTTCTATAATCTCCTGATCATGAGAAAGTTTAGAAACAATCGTCTTTATTATATCCTTACTTTTTTTCATCTGCTATATGCACAATCTTATGTACAAGAAGAATATTACCGTCTGTCTGAACATTTATGTCAGAGGCAATTTTAATCTTTTTTTTATTCTTACCGTCTTTAGTAATTAGCTTTTTCTTTTCTGCTTTAGTTAAAGCATTACGAACAGATTGTGCGGTTTTAAAAATACCGTGCTCTGCAGCTAATTCACAAAACTCAGGTAGTTCACGTTCGCCAGATAAGGCTAAGAACGTTAAACAACTTAAGTCCGGTTTAGATATTTGGATATCCTTTAAGTAGCAGTGTGTAGCAATTTGATACTTAACAATATTCCAATGATCCATTTTTACAACTTTACTCACCTGATTTACTATCGCCATCTTCTTCTGGTTTATCTTTGTATAACAATTGAGCTAACTGAGCTTGGGCGTAAGCTTTTTTTGTTTGTAGCTCTTGAATTTTAGTTTGCAGTTCTTCATATTCCTTACGTAATTGGAGTACAGGAATCTGATCAGTGTAAAAATCTATAAGTTCTTTTTTACGCTTTTCCATCTCTTCAGGAGATGCTTGTTGGTTTTCAGACATATTTGAATTTTTTAAGTTTAATCAAATATATAATAACTAGTTTAAACTTCCAAAGTTTCATTTATTTATTAAGCACAAAAAAGCTCGTATCAAAACGAGCTCCTCTGTACTAACCATGCGCAATAAACAAAACAATATTATTTAGTCTGACTTTTTTTAGGTCTACCTCTACGTTTTGCACCTTTAGCTGCTTTAGGAATATCATCAATACCTTTTACAGCATTTATAATATCTTCAGCAACATCATCTACTTCTTCTTTAACTCGAGCAGATCTTTTTTTAATTTCCTTAGCTGCATTTTCAACAGGATCCGGTATAAAGTTTTTGTTTTTATCCGCAATCTTACCTTGATGCATTCTAGCAATAATGCTAATGATAAATACAAAAACAAAAGCAATTCCTAAAATTCCAAGTGCTGGAATATAAATATAGTTATAAGTATCCATTATGTGTCCAATTGTTTACGTGCCAAAAGCAATTTAATTTCACCTAGATCTTTATGTAGAGTTTTAAGCATTTCAGAAATCTCATCTTTACTTTGCTCTAAAGTAATGATTCTGGATTGTAATTTGCTAATTTCTGTGCTCATTTTAACGTATGTTCCTATTAGTGCTCCTACTACGGCTAAAAGTTCAAATATTAAATCTGTGGCCATTTTAGTTATTTTCGATGATTATTTACCTTTTTTGTCTGCTAACACTGTAATTACATCTCAATGTTCAAATGTAACTCGACCGGTTACCCTTGTAATACCTGTAGATGCTGCGACAGCGTTAGAGTTTCTTAATCCAATAATAAAACAAGGATTGTTTACTGGTACTGATACTGTAATTGTACCACTTATTGTAGCAAAACCGTTATTAGTTTGGCTAAGTACTAAGTTGTTTGTATCAAAGGTATTTGTAACATCAAGTATAGTAACATCGTCTTTTAAAGACCCAACTCCTACACAAACATTAACAAAAGCACCGTTAGCTATGGTATTAGCTGAAATAGCTAATTCAAAATGAACAAGACCGCTAAAGTTACTTGCTATATCTGTAATATAGTTTTCAAAATTAGTGAGATTGGAAAGGGTTATAGCTTGACTATTACTAAACCCCGCGTCTATCCTCCCATCAGTTTGGGTAGATAATACAGCAATACTACTACCAGGAATCCCTGAGTTAATAACTCCCCCCACTTCTTGAACTGTCACAGCTGGAGCGCCAAGACCGCCTTCAGTTGCAGTACTAATCGATTGAAGAATCTTTAAAACAGATTTTTCAAAACTAAAGTTAGAACCTTTGTCTCCCTCTCTTGGATTACCATTACCTAAGCTCATAGCAAATAATTAAAGGGTTAGATTATCCAGTATTTTCTGGAGAAGTTTTAAAAACGTTCTTTGAAATCTGAAATTAGATTTCTTAGATCCTTCTGTATACTTATTACCTAAACCCATGATACATACAATTATATAATAATATACAAATTATATGTACACTTTAAAAGAGAGATAGAAAATAAGTAGCCCTATTTCAAATTCTTGGTATTTACCATAGACCTCATCTTCACCCGGAGAATATATTAACCCAAGAGTCCAAGTAGTAAAACTATTTATACCGAACTCAATCCTCATAAACAATAAGTACTGATTGCGTATTTACCAAAAAGTGGAACTTTTCTTCAAGCTGGACAATCTCAGCAGACTTTAAAGCCGCCGCGCCAATATAAACCTTATTACCCACTTCAACTTTAGTAACTTCATCTCCTATATGAGTAACCTCTAATTTACTCCATCTTTTCATCATCTCTTCTTCCATAGAAGCTTTAGCCTCATCTGTAAGTTCAATTAAAGATTCTGGAGCTTGTGGTTTAAGAACCATAATTCTATTTCCTAGTAATTTCATAGTTGATTTATTTTGAAACAAATATAATACTTTCGGTATACAAAACAAGAATATATTTGAGAGGGGGATTGGTCCCTTATACCAAAGCCCCGAGCTATGCAACGGTAGGGTGGTACCCCCCATAAATCTACAGAGTAGTTTGGAAAAACTAGAAACGAACCCACCCCCCTACAATCTCTATCTAGAAATCTTTGCTTCGCTAGGCTTGCTCTCTCGCTCACTCGCGAGCAGCACCTTGCTCAGCTACCAATCTACTACATGCAAGGAGACCTGCTCTCAGCTTTCTATATTCTTTATTTGCTTAAATTAAATATATACGCCATGAAGAAATTCATAATCGCTCTTATTACGAGCATAAGCGATGAAGAGCTCGTAGAGTTAATACACTATGCTGAGTTAGAATGCGAACTACGCATGAACGCAGCTGAGCATGAACCAGAACCTTGCTGGGAAACTGGTTTACCATTCTAACAAGAAAGCCCTTAACGGGCTTTTTGTTTTTGCATGCTTATTCTTTTTTTGTTTATGGACAAAGCACAACGCATTGTTCGCGTCATTTCTGATGAGCGTTGGGAAGCTGTAGTTACTACAGGAACTCATGCGCACATTCAGAAACTCCTAAATCAA
>Ga0099848_1000136_pt1 | contig 30359 bp, 40 predicted proteins | sample CB_VirMetaG_3_FD_78179 | JGI IMG/M metagenome (GOLD analysis project Ga0099848, IMG submission 78179) | Freshwater to marine saline gradient viral communities from Chesapeake Bay - CB_1508_1S Viral MetaG | ecosystem: Environmental > Aquatic > Marine > Coastal | place: USA: Chesapeake Bay...
TCGTCGGCATAGTTGGACAAGTAAAACTCTTTGACCTCAGACTCACTCAACCAGCCTATGAGTTCATTCAGAACATCTTCGGGATCGAGAAGGCCATCCTCGATCTTCTCAGCCAGGAGGTTAGTGTATTCGCGACTACGTTTCAGGGGATGATAATACATGATCAGGCTCCAATTGAAAGTTTGGCTTTGACGATTCGGCTATGTTTACAATACTTGTGATACTGGAATCCAATACAATCGCAGGTTACATTCAGACCCTGTACCTGCACCTGATAGGTCTTGCCCGTGGACTTGCTTTTCACGGAAAAGACTCTGAGGTCAATTTTGGTCTTGGGAGCATCGTACCCAATGATATTGGGCTTGAAGATCTGGCTAACAGGAAATTCAGGATTGCCTGTTCGGATGCAGACATAGTTGTTATCCAACCAAGCAGGGTTCTGGACTACTATGCCCGTGTGAGTGGACTCTTGATATTTTACGCCTAGGAGATTGCTAAGATGTCGAGTCCGGATCTCAGCCCTGGCACCAATTTGGAAGTTCATGATACGATATTAACAGAAAAGGGCCTGTTTGTCAAGCCCTTTGTGTGAAATATTTTCTTCAATGAAATCAATGACCTAGCCTTCCTCCCGCTCGATTTCACGCATCTTTCGGTCAAATTTTTCTTGGTTTAGCAACCCTTGTTCGCCCAGGCTGTCTATGGCCTGCACTATTCCGACATCTATGCCCTTGATGAAGCAGGCATAACAGGCTAGAAGCATGAGTATGATTTGGACGACCGTCCAGGCTGTATCAGACATTATTCAATCCTTTGGTTGTGGATACCAGGTACCCGCTTCGGTTTCAAAAAAATCGTATAGGTTGCTTGCCTGGAGAAATTTTGCTACCAGACTATTCTCCAATCCATACGCTTCGATTTCCCAGGGATGATCCCAGTAGTCGACATCATCATCATATGGTACGCCATGCCAGGTAGTCACAAACTTTCTTTTGACTACCTTATCTTTGAGCTGGCCGTATGCGAATTGTTTGGCGTGTACCATTTCGTGGGCCAGTGTGGTTATGATCGAAAGTCTGGTTCGGTCCTTGTTTAGTAGTTCAATTTCAAAGTCTCTGGGGCGTGAAAGATCAGCGATATCGCTGGGCCCGCAGAAACCACTGGCAGAGAGTTCATGAGTGCAGATGATTCTAAAGGTTAGATGTGGTAACATCTTGTGACCGAAAAGATTGGACGCAAATGATCTCGCGGCCTTTCTCATCACAGATGCAAACTTACGATCTCGGGTTCCTCTTACAGTTACTTGCATTTGGCTTCCCTCCTTCGTAAGTATTTATGACTTAGTCAGTAAAGTAGCGTGGCTCGTGTTCGTGTGGGTCAATGACTTCCTCAGGCACAGGTTGTGTCTCGGGCTCAGGTTCGGTCTCGGGCTCAGTATCTGTGCTTGGAATGTGAAATACTGGTGTAACACTAAAAGGATGCTGCATGGCTAGTTCCTAGAATTTGAGAGAACTATAATCGGGACCTGCTTTCCTATTTCCTGGATTGTATGATGAAACCTTATCGATGTCAAGGTTCGTAGTACCTTTCGATCCTTTATTGATATTCGTCTGGGCTGAACTCTCCAGATCGAACAATCTCATCTTGGCTCTGTCAACACCAATGACAAACTTTCGGTTCATGGTCGGATCGTTATAACGATTCTTGAGCTGCTTGACCAAAAGTTGCCCCATGGCTTCCAGATCCTCAGTACTGATTAGTGCAAACATGAAGTCTACTGTGGCTGGCAAACCAAAAGACTCTGAGGTATCGGTAAGCTCAACTTCGGTATTTCCATAACCACCTCGAGTCGTCTGTGTGGCACTTAGTATGGGTACGTCGTGCTCAACGGCCATGCCACGTAATTCTTCGGCTATGCTCTTGATCAGAGTATAGCTATTGATGTTGGCACCAGATTTGAATCTGGAGCTGGCACAGATATTTAGGTAATCTATGACTATGAGATCTGGTCTAAAGTTGCGCTTGAGCTGTAGTTCTTTGAGCAGACTTTTGAAGTGTCCCGTGTGTGCTCCCGCGGTTGGATATTCCTTGATGATTAGATTACCCTGAGCCTTTTCTCTGATCTTGGCTACACGATTTTCAAAGATAGGGCGCGGCAAATCTTTGAGACTGTCCATGGTAACATTCATCAAATTGGCATCAATTCTTTCGGCAATTCTCTCTTCGGCCATCTCCATGGTAATGTATAGCACATTCTTGCCCTGACTCAGTGTACTAGCCGCTACATGACACATGAACAGACTCTTACCAACACCAGTGCCTGCCAGGACGACATTCAGAGTCTTGTTGGGCATACCGCCATTGGTAATCTTGTTCATCATTTCTAAATCAAAGGGTATACGATTTTCTACCTTGTGATAGAAATCATATCTGAGACTGGCATCCTGCAAATAGTCATGGCCCACACGACGATCAAATGCCACACCCAGAGCTTCAGATAACAGTGTTGGTATGGCATCCTTGCTATGGTTTGTGTCCTTGCCATCGGCAATGGCAATGCTTTTCAGGATGGCATTGTATACTGCTCGGTCCTTGCAAAAGTTTTCTGTCTCGGTTAGGAGCCAGTTGTTGTCTGCAGTACTGGGCTCTAGTTCCTGAACAATGGCCATGCGCTGGCCATATTCATTCTCATTGAGGTTGCGTTTGTTCTGCAACTCAACGGTTATGACTTCAGTGTTGGGGCTACTATTATATTCTTTATAGAAGTTTTCAATGATAACAAAGATGTCACGTTCAGAGCTATCTCTGAAATATTCGGGCTTTACAAAGGGGAGAACTGTTCTGGCATAGTCATTATTGTGGATCAAACTGCTGAGGATCAAGGTCTCGATCTTCATTACGGTCCTTCATGAAATTTACTGCGCGCTCTACCATGGTTGCAAGAATGTCCTGTAGTACAGACTCAAAATGAGCCTGGTCCTTACCATAGGGGTCTAGATTGTCTGGCTTTTGCAGAACCTGATAATCCACAGCCATGCCACCCAGAGGATCTGTTGGATGATCGGCTATGCTCTTGAATGCTATGTAGGTATCTTTCCAGGGTCCTTCGGTAATCACTACACCCCAGTGTTCTGTACCATGTCTCCAATGTTCAAACATCACTGGCTGCGTCGAACTCATCATTCAGCTCCTCTACACTAATGTCATTGGCTACCAGATCACTGGCACTGATTCTGTACTTGGTTTCAATCCAGTCTCTGAATGTCTTGTCTGACATAATTGGCAACCAAAACTCTTTGGTATATGTGTCCTTGTGTCTGTACTTCTTGTCGGAACCCGCGTGTGCATACCAGCCATTGCTGGGTTTGACTACATGCCCACTCTGTAATGCAATGTCCAACAAACCAGACCAGGTACTGATACCACCCTCGAAGCTGACTTCAATGGGAATCTTGCTCTTTTCACGAACATGCCGACTCTTTTCAACATTGATGATAAAATTATAACCAACCAGTTCAGTACCTTCTTTTTCCTGCTGGCGCCCAATGATATAAATGTTGTCGGCGCTATAGTATACGCCTGTACCGCCACTGACAACATCCTTGGGGAACATACCAATTTCTTTGTAGGTATGATTTACCACAACCATGGGAATGTCTTTGATGGTCAGATGAGGTGTAACCATTCTGAATAGACTCTTTAGCTGCTTGGCTCGACTCATGTCGGCTACGCTCTTGCCTTCCAGGGCATCTTCAACCTCTTTCTTACTGGCCAGATTGCCTACACTGTCCACAATGATGATCAGATGATCACCACGTTCAATGTTATTGAGCTGAGCCATGCTATCATGCTTGAGTTGCTCAATATCAGTTATGGGCGTATGTAGTACCCTGTCGGTAGAGATACCGAAGCTATCAAAATAAGACTGAGGACTACCAAACTCAGAATCATAAAATAACACAACAGCATCTTCATACTTGTCCAGATATGCCTTAGCGCACATTAGAGAGAATGCGGTCTTGAAATGCTTGGACGGGCCCGCAAAAACCGTCAGACCAGGTGTAAGTCCACCATCCAATTTGCCGCTAAGTGCAACATTGATCATGGGGACATTGGTCTGTATCATATCCTTGGCACTGAAGAATTTACTTTTGTTCAGTACCTCAGTGTCTTTGATTGTACTATTCTTCTTCAACTTATCGATGAGGCTCATAACTTCTCCTTGGCAACATAGGCCATGATTCTAGTATGTGTACGTATAAAATGCGATACCATTTAGCCAAAAAGGTCCTCTAGGGTAGCCTGTGGCTTGATACTCCAGCCTATGCCGCTTAGTATGGTATTCAGGGGTTCAATAAAGGATTTCTGGAACATGGTTTCGTGATCAATGAATTTTTCCAGACCAAATTCACGGGGAATACTACCAATGAATCCTATGGCATTCTCTCCGATGTGATTTGGTGTCTTTAGATACAGGAACTTGATCTTGTCGCCTTCACGTATCTGCTCATAGCGTTTTTCCAGACCCTGCTTCTTCAGATGCCAGTTATACAAAAGGCTGGCTCTGACGTGCATGGGAGTAGCCTTGACATAGATTGAGGTTGAGCTGGCATACTGTTCTAGTCCACTGACACCTCGGGGAAAGGCAATCTGCTCGGGACTAAGATTCTTGTACTCGGCTTCAACCTTGCTAATATAGGCATGCAGATCCAGCTCGGTCTTGGTCAGGCAAATCTTTACAGCCTCCTTGAGCTTCTCTCTGACATACTCGGGAGTACTGCTCCGAACAATTTCCAGGCCCATGACCTTGAGCTTGGGTTCGGCATAGGTAACTCCTTCACTGTCCAGCACATTCAGAGCATATCGCTTCTTGGCTACCCAGATGCCACGGTCTGCAATGACTTCACGCTTGAAGAATATCTTTTGTTCATAGGCATTGGTATAGTCTGCCAGACCCTTACAGGCTCGATTCAGAACTTCTTCGATCTTTTCCTCACAGATCTTATTCAGGATGCTAAGTACCTTTTCCTTGCTCTGATCTTTATAAAATTTATTTACCAAAGTACTCATGGTCACATAGCAGCTATCAGTGTCTGAATAGAAGCTATAATCGGCATCTTTGGTGCCACAGACCTTGTTTAGCCAGGCATTGAGTTCACGACCAACTACCTGAATGATATACTGGCCTGTCATGGTAATGCCTTCGGCGATCTTAGAGTCATAGAATCTAAAATACTCATTGGCCCAGGCGCCATAGAGACTGTTCATCTGAATCTTTCGTGCCATCTGGAAATTATTGAACTTGGCAATCTGATTCTGATGATAGGGTTGCTTGGTAAGCTCATACTGTGTCTGTGCTTCCAGCATCTGCTTCTTGTACTTCTTGCGATCATCAAACAGCTTTTGCACAATCTCAGGGAATACACCCAGCTTGTCTGTTCTGAACATGGCACCATTTGATGTCATGCAAACTTTATTGGTTTTCAGATGATCAAGGTCAGGTGTTCGATCCAGTAATGCATCAACAGTAACATCGGTCTGTCCTGGTATGAGTGTCTCAGGACTTAGATTGTACTGCATGATGATACTGGGATACAGGCTAGTGGCATCAAAGCTAATTACCCAATCATACTGTCCAGGGCGCGGCTCTTTGACATAGGCACCAACAATCTGTCTGGCTGGTTTATTTTCACGCTGATGAACAACAATGTTCTTGTTCCAGAGATGATTGTATAGGATACAATCCCAGGTCCGAACTGCGGAAAATACATCACTGATGTTACACTTGGCATCATAGGCCATGGTCAGGATGAGCTCAATGAGCTTCATCTTACCTTCGAGCTGGTCAACAAGCTCGGTATCAACCACGTTATACTCTACGAACTTTTGCCAGTCATTGGTATAGAAATCTCTGAAGCTATCATATTCATCATAGCTAAGTTTTTCCTTGCCCAATTCTACCTTGGCAATGTAGTCTAGCTTGTAGCTCTCCTGTGCAGTATAGGTAAATTTCTTGTACAGATCCAGATAGTCCAGAGTATTGATACCCTGAAGCTCCATGATGATCTGTGTCTTACCCATCTTTTCAATTTCACGATCATTGATGCGATTCCAGGGGCTCAGAGTATTGGTTAGCTCATCGCCCAGAACACGACGCATGCGATTTACCAGATAGGCAATGTCAAAGAACTCTACGTTCCAGCCTGTGATGATATGAGGATAGTCGTCAGTCCAGAACTTTAGAAATTTCTTGAACAGATCATATTCATTCTTGCACTGAACATACTGATGGTTTTCCTGTGTAGGCTCAGCAGGACGGGCACCAAAGGTAACAATCTGCTTGGTGGAATAGTTCTGCATTGTAATGAGCAAAACTTCTTCTATGGGATTTTTCACATCAGGAAAACCATGTTCAGCCGTAGACTCAATGTCCAGACTGAAGATGCGCATCTGATGTATATCGAAATCTATTTCACCAGGAAAGGTTTCAGTGATATACTGATAGGCAAAGTTGGTATTGCCATAGATTTCAAAGCCGTCGACATCGCCATATTTCTTGACATAGTCTTTGGCATCATTGATGCTGTCAAAGCGAATGCTTTCCAGCGGCTTGCCGAATAGGCTGTAATGTGAACTTGTAGGATTGCGGCTTGGTACCCAGAGAGTAGGTTTGAAGTCTACCCGTTCCTGAACTATCTTGCCGCCATTGATACCACGAACCAGCAGCTTGTTACCAAACTGCTGGATGTTTGTGTAGAAACGCATAATTTAGCAAATAACGATGTTTGATGGAAGTGATGAAGCTGAAGCACTACGGTTGATTGGATCACCACGACTGTCTACCATGATAACAGGATAGCCGCCCCAGAGCTTTTCGATATGAGGCATCATCTTTTGAATGTTATCGAGCTTTCGGCCCCGATGTTCAGTGTATTGTAGCAACAATGTACGACTTTTGCGATTGACTTGTTTGACTTCGATCTGTGGTACACTGGCCGCTCGGAGATACTGATCTGCCAGCATTTCACGAATGCGCTCAAAACCTGAGTCATTGTGTATGGCCTTGACCACATACTTGTCCTTGTCGGCGCGATCATCCCAGACGCTGAACAGTTTCTGCTGACGAATCACTTCGGGACTTAGCCATTGACGTATGAAGCTTTCGTCTCTGAACTCAGCCACGGCCTCCAGAATTAGTTCACGTGAAGTCTTGCCTTTGATTAGTTTACCAAACCAACGCTGATCCTCGGCTGTTGGATTTTCGCACATGCGTTGTATGTCACGCAGCATGGCAAAGCCAAAGCTATAAGGATTGATACCGCTATAGTAAGGTTTGTCATAATCGGGTTGATACAGTACATTGGTGTGCAATTGCAAAAACTCCAGATGCGCACCCTGTGTGGTCAGGCCTTTTTCATGAAGTCGGTTCAGAATCTCGTAGTGGGTTAGACTAGCGAATCCTTCGTTCATGACCTTGGTCTGAGCCTGAGGATAAAAATACTGAGCAATTTTTCTGACAATGCGTAGTATCTCACGCTGCCAGACCTCGATTTCTGGACTATACTTTTCAAAGAAGTATAGCAGATTCTCTTCGGGTTGCTCAGGGAAGGGCTTGGTCGCCGCGTCTTTCTTCTTGTTATTCTTGCTCTCTGGAGTGATACGGTAAAGCTCGTTTACCTGAGATTGCAGGTACTCGGCGCGATCCCGCGCACGATCTTTCTCGGCCTGAACGTTCAGCTTGGTCGGACGCTGATAACGATTGACACCGTAGTCCATGAGAGCATGACAGCTATCTATCCATGCCTCAACTTCGGAATGTCCATATCTGGCCTCGGCCTGGTCAATATAGTCCCTGGCAAAGATCAGATAATCGACAATGCTGCTTGCATCTGTCCATTGCTTGAACAGATAATTGTTCTTGAAGAAATGATTATGGCCAAAGGCCGCGTGAGCTATGACCAGAGCCTGCGTGGTCATGCTATTGTCTTCCATGAGATAGTTGATGCAGGGACTGCTGTTGATGACTAGCTCATAGGCCAGGCCACTATGGCCCTTCTGATAATTTCTTTGTTCACTGATAAAGTGCTTACCAAAACTCCAATGCTTATAATAGATGGGCATGCCTACACTGGTATAGGCATCCAGCATCTGTTCACTGCTGATAATTTCTAGCTGGTTAGGATAGTAATCCAGACCAAGTTCGTCTCTGGCTACTTGTTCACAGGCGTCATAGACATCATCTAACTGCTTGAAAGTCCAGTCGCTTCCTGACCATAATGGGTTACTCATGTTAGTCCTTCAAAAAGAAACTGCGGAAAACTTCCAGTACACTGGATTCATTATACAGTTTTTCCATGCTCAGGTTATCAAACTCATCTTGCAGATCTTCTAGATCGCCCCAGAGTTGCGATTGACCTTGCAGGCTTCCAACCAGCTGGTTCATGGCTCCATAGTCACGCATGATCTCAACATAGGCCATGAACTGAGCTTTCTTCAGTATGGGTCCTAGTTTGTTACGTACGGCTTTGCCATCGTCTCCGACGTTATCACCATCACTGGCCTGAGCCAGGTAGACATTCCAGTTATCCTTGTAACGCTCTTTGATGATACGATCACACAGATCATAGGCTGTACTAACAACTGTACCACCGCTTTCACGCTTGGTGAAGAATTCTTCTTCGTTACATTCCTCAGCAGTTTCATGATGACGAACGAACACTACATCAATGTTCTTGTATCTGCGTTGCAGAAACAGGTGCAAGAGTATGAAGAATTTCTTGGCTATGGTCTTTTCACGCTCGCCCATGCTAAAGCTAACGTCTAGAATACAGAACACCACGGCCTGTGTAATAGGCTTGGGTACAGCCACATAATTGTTGAACCTAAGATCAACATTGTCCAGAAATCCTACGGCATTGGAGCGAACACGAAGCCTGCGAATCTCTTCGGTAATCTCAGCACGACGTTCTTCGTCTGTGGTATTTTCAAGCTCGGCTTCAAGTTCATGAATTTTCTTGAGCTTGGGATACTTGAGAGCAATACGTCGGCTTAGACCAGCCATGGCGGTTCGTTCAATGTTCAGGTTACTGGGCAGGCCTGCAGTTGTAAACCCTGCACGCTGCTTCTGAACCGAAGTCATTTGCTTTTCGGATTTCTTGATGAGATCGGGTAGCTCCAGATCCTCAAAAATCAGATCCAGATATTCGTCATAGCTTAGCAGGAACTGAAATTCATCGTCGCCGCCTTGCCCACGAGCTCCTTTGGTACCACGGCCACCGCCAGACCCAGACTTGGGTTTGTCGATGTGATCACCAGGAACATAGTCTTTGTTACCAGGTAAAACATAATCCCAGTCACCACTGTCCTGTTTATGACCAAATCTGGGCTCGTCAGTTCCAATACCAGGAAGACTGATTTCCTGTTCACCAGTATCAGAAATGCTGCGTTTGGTAATATGCTTTTTCGCAGCTTCTCTGATCTGTTTCTTGAAGCGATCCAAGAACCTCTGACGATTGCTGAGGTTCTTTTTGCCAGGATTTTTCCTGCGATCGATAATAATCGGCATGGTTTAGCCCGCCTTGTTTACTCGCATGTACCATTCGACCAGACGCTTGACCTGTTTGGCTGTATAACCTTTTTCCATCATACGACCAACAAAGTCATCGTGTTTCTTCTGGTCGGACTGTGTTGCCTTGGCTCCGAAGCTAATTACTGGTAACAGATCCTCGGTGCTGGCAAACATTTTCTTCTCGATTACCTTGCGAAGCTTCTCATAGCTGGTCCAGGCAACTTCGCCGCCTGTCTTGGCTCGCTGGCGCAGGGTAAACTGAACAACCTCATTACGGAAGTCCTTGGGATTGGCAATACCTGCAGGCTTCTCAATCTTCTCGAGCTCGGTGTTCAGGACACCACGATCAAACAACTGTCCTGTATCAGGATCCTTGAAGTCAATTTCCTGCATCCAATGATCAGCGTACTCAATGTAACGATCGAAAAGATTCTGACCATAGTCATTGTAGGCTTCCAGATAATTTTGCTGGATCTCATTGCCAATGAATTCAGCATAATCCTTGATCAGGTAGCTCTTGATAAAGCCCAGGTAACGCGCTTCGGTGTCGGCACTAAACTGTTCACGACGAATGGCTTCTTCCAGAACTAACATTAGATGCACTGGATCGGCTGCGACTTCCTCGGGATCATGGTTGAAGGTCTTGCTCAGGATCTTGAACGCAAAACGTGTACTGATTCCGTTCATGCCTTCATCAACACCTGCAACATCACGGTATTCCTGCATGCTCTTGCTGCGTGGGTCTGTCTCTTTGATGTTCTGTCCATCATAGACGCGCATTTTGCTATAAGGATTACTGTTCTCATGTTCCTTGAGACGAGTCAGTACACAAAACTCTGAAAGCAATTTCAGGGTCAGTGGAGCGCAACTGGCCTTGCGAAGGTCTGAACTTTCTAACATCTTGGTATAGATGCTCTGCTCTTCGCTAACACGCAAGCAGTATGGTACCTTGATGACACAGATACGATCCAGGAAGGCTTCATTGTTCTTGTTGTTCTTGAAGGTCTGCCATTCAGACTCGTTACTGTGAGCCAGGACCACACCATTGAAAGGAATGGCGCTAATTGCCTCAGTACCCACATAATTGCCTTCCTGAGTAGCAGTCAGCAATGGATGCAGGACCTTGATAGGTGCCTTGAACATCTCAACAAATTCCATGAGACCCTGGTTACCACGGCACAGGGCACCGCTGAAGCTATAGCTGTCTGGATCATTCTGGCTGAAGTGTTCCAGCTTACGAATGTCAGTCTTACCAACCAGGCTGCTAATGTCCTGATTATTTTCATCACCAGGCTCGGTCTTGACAACTGCAATCTGTTCAAGTTTGCTGGGCATGAGCTTGACAACACTGAACTTGCTTAGGTCGCCGTTGAACTCTTTGAGGCGCTTGGTAGCCCAGGGACTGGGAATGGTATTCAGATAACGCTTATTGATACCAAACTGGTCAGCCATGACCTTGTGATAACGACTATGGCTAAACAGGCCCAGTGGTGATTCAAACACTGGACTGATTTCGTCTTCTGTGGCTAGTACATAGACAGGGAATGTCTCCATGAGTTCCTTGAGACGTTCTGCCAGACTTGATTTACCACCACCAACAGGACCCAGAAGGTACAGGATCTGTTTGCGTTCTTCCAGCCCCTGGGCAGCATGTTTGAAGTATCCAACAATGCGCTCAATGGTATCTTCCATGCCATAGAAGTCTCTGAACGCTGGATAGGTTTTGATGGTACGATTCAAGAAGATGCGACTCAGTCGTGTATCTTCACTGGTGTCAACGAATTCTGGTTCGCCAATGGCTTTTACCATACGCTCAGGAGCGGTAGCATAGGCCATGTGATCCTGTTTACACAATTCCAAATACTCAGGAACTGTCAGGCGTTCAGAACGGGTTTCCGACCAGTTGTTCTGAAATAGGTTGGCGATATCCAGCTTATTGTCCTTTTCCATTAATATGTCCTCATAACGGTGATTGAAAGGATACCTATACTGGTATTTCGGTTAGACAAGTTTCTCTATCTAAATACTTATACTCTAGTTTTACTGGATCAAATTCTCGAATCTTGTCCAGCACAACATTGGGGTCTAGATCGCTGCAGGTATAAACATCTAATTGCAGCAGACCTGGATCTGACTCATCCCAGACATGTAATGCAATATGACTGGTTTCTATGATTACTACACCAGTTACTCCACGATTTCCTGGTACATCCAGGTAGGTAGTAATTGGACCCTGAAGAATTTTCATGCCAATATCTGTTACCATCTGAGTAAGCCAGCCATGTACCCAGTTTGGATCACTGGGAGTATTTCTGGTTTCAGCTCTGATAATCAGATGCAGGTGCCTATTAGCCATGGGTCCTCCTGATAAATAAATGGCTAGTTATGAATACTTGACAACACATCTAAGGAGCAATCATGCTTGAAGCAATTTTCTGGATGATAATTGGAGCATTCATAGGCTGGAATCTACCACAACCTGAATTCGCCAAAAACATACAGTCCAAAATTCTGAAGCTCATGGGCCGTGAATAAGTGGAACATGAACTAGGATATATCAAAATGGACTTCTTTTCATTTCTGGCAGAAGTCGGATTCCCCATAGCTGCATCACTGGCTGCTGGTTATTTCGTATTTCTCACTATAAAGTTCATTCTAGCATCTGTTACTGATACTGTCAATGGTTTAACAGTAATTATTGACAATTTGGATACTAGAGTTGATACCATGACAAACGATCTCCAAAGAGTTGACGTAAAAATCAGTCACGCTCTGGGTGTCGAACCTGACTACGACCGAATCAGTCGAGCCGAGCAAAAAGACCACAGGAGAGACTAATGGAAGACTTAGCCGTTCTAATCGGTAAGTATGGATTCCCAGTTATTGCTGCCTGTGGTATGGGGTACTTCGTCTTTTATATATGGACCTGGGTCACTAAGGAAGTCAAACCTGTACTATCTGAGAACAAAAAGACTCTGCTCTTACTCATAGATCGTATACGACTTCTGGACAATGATATAATTAGATTGAATCAGAAGGTCACAACCATTCTTCAGCTCCGTGGCAAAGCCATTGAGAAAGAAAGAATACTCATAGAGAGAGAATTGAATAATGTGGATGACCCAAAATCAGGTAAATCATAGCATAGATTTGTGGGTAGCGTATAGCCTTTTTTGGTTATACGCTCCTTACATGCTCTTGCCTAAAGAGGGCGTTTGCCAGTCTTAGTCCCTGGTTCAGAGGACTTGGATGAATCAATTTCATAGGCCGTGGCATCAGTACCTGAGCCTACAACACAGGCATGTTTACCATCTACTAATAGTATGGACCAGCTGCCTTTTTCTGGATTGACTGCTAATACCCATCCAGCCTGGCCCTGCCCAACCTGACTCATGCCTGTAAATATTACCTGCTCGCCATGCTGTTTCTGAACAAACTCCATGGTCTTATCCATCTTGTTACAGACAACACGTAATCCGTTGTTTGGCATATACCAACCATCTTTGCCCATTTCTCTGCCCTGTTCGGGGCCAGGAATTCCCTGGGCAGTCGCGGAACCAATCATCGCCACACTTGCTACGGAAGCCAGAAATTTTTTCATGGCATGCTCCAGTTGGTTGAAAAAACTTATAGTAGACGACTGTGTTTGGGTAAACCAGCAGTCAGGTATTCCATCTGATCGGCTAGGATGTTTCTGTTCTGTAAAATAATGTTCTCATAATGATTTGGAACATAGGGAACATACAGAAGTTCTAGTCCTGATTCTTTCAGAGTCTTGTTGTCCTTTTTGCTGTTACAGGTACGGCAAGCAGTAACAACATTCATCCAGGTATCAGTACCACCACGGCTTCGTGGCAGGATATGATCACGACTTAGTTTGGCTGAGTTTTGATGCACTGCACCACAATAGGCGCACATCATTCTGTCACGACCAAACAGGGTTCGGTTACTCAATGCAACCTTGCTATGCTTTTCTGGCACAAAGCCATGACCTTTGATAGCAATGATACTGGTACTTTCAATGTAGCTCTTGTCGCCTGTGCGCTGAATTCCGCCGTGATATTTACAAACAACCTCGCCCATGTACCAGGCTACGCTATCTGTTGCATGATAGCTAATTGCTTCTTCGTAACTGATCCACTGTCGTGGGGTTCCGCCAATATCCAAGGCTAGGATAGCCATTTGAAAATCCCTCTGTTATCTACTTCTTGGTTCTGTACAACCCTCGGTCCAGAACGTCCGTATCTTCCCAAATACTGGTTCTGGCATGATGGCTTCGATCTTCGATCGGAAAACTTAGTAATGAGTGCGGACCGTATTTTTCTTCGATTATGCGTTTGGCATCAAGCGGGCACGATGCCCAGATATGATAGTGATCAACAACGCCTCTATCAGTTCTAACCTTGGCCTCGAAAATACGCATAGGTCCGCCTTTTATTTTTTGGAGCGGGTAACGAGACTCGAACTCGTGACATCTTCCTTGGCAAGGAAGTGCTCTACCAACTGAGCTACACCCGCGATGTTAATATCTATAAAACTTCTCCTGGTTGACTTTTCGGAAATTGAATAAACGGTTTCGTTCGCACCAGGAGCAGCCACCATGATGGCGACAACTTCGGCTCAGATACTGTTCATGTCCATCTGGTACCGTTTTGCTGGTACCGCGTTCTTTTCTATAGGTTCTTGACATTGGCTTCTCCTATTTCAATCAATATTAACGCCTTTCATCCGCGTTGTCAAGCCTTACCAGAACTCTACGGCCCTACCGAAACCTAATACATTGACTCCTAGGAAATAGCAGGCCGTTAGAAACGGAAAGGCTAAACCACGCATCCTAGTAGCGAAGAAACTGCACACGCTACCAGCAAAAAAGAATGGGTATATCCAACGCATATCTGGACTCTGGGCACTGATAGCCAGAACCAGACTGGCTCCCACTGTGAACAGGAAGCCCAGCATTTCGATTTTGAATGCCAGGGGGTTGCTGTTGTAACTTTTTCTCCACCAGGCTCGTATCTCATCAATCTTTGAAAACATATTCGAAGTTCACTGTTTCAGTATTCATTCTAAATTCTGTGGCACCATTCTTTAGGTGAAATCTTCGAGCAAGTTCAGTGTGTGGACTCAGAGTAACAAACCTGGTTATGTGTGGCATGCTTTCTCTGATGTATTTGGATACTTCAAGTATGATGTCGCGACCAGCTCCAGGCTTGTAACTCCAGACTGTATAGAATACAGCGGTGTCGGGACTTAGACATTCTACAAATAGTTCTGATTCGGTACTGGGAACATGACCCAGGTAGCTAACACAGATAACTGCTGCAGGGTGTGGTCTCTCAAGCACAAACACATCACGATTTGTACCTATGCGTTGGTCATGAGGTATAAAGGGACGCACAGGATCGTCACGCAGAAGCGCAAAATACGCATCATTGGAACTTAGTAATCTGGTCAGGGTCATGTTATCTCCCTATAGGCTTGATTATACTTACCATTCCAGATTAGATCAAAGTTCAGATCTTCCTGTTTGATCCAGCCCATGGTCTTTGGCAACTGGTTATGTAACCAAAGATTTAGAACATTGATGACACCATCACCAGTGCTTCGCTGTATGGCTGTATGCTCATCAGTGCAGGTAATTACGTTGTTGTATTCACGAACTGTATACTGACCCTTGATCCAGCCTGTGGCTGTAATTAGAATTCGAACTTCGTCCTGTATGGTCTGGGGAACATGATCCTTGAACAATTTTACAAATGTATCAAATTCTTTGGCCATGTTCAGATCGTCATGCAGGAACTTCATGTGGCTCCAGTGTCCAGGCCAGCGCAGAGTTCTGTATAGTACTCCGTCGGCTCGACCCAACCAGGTTTCGGCCAGGCTACCAATACCACCGCTGGTAGTAGCAGCTTCCAGAGTCTGTCCACGATGAGTTACAAAGTCAACATACTGCAGGGGTGCAATCTCAGTCAGCACACCATTGAAAATTGCTGTGCAGGGATGTATGTATTCGTTGATTAGTCCTTCGGCGCTCCAGGTGCGATAGTACTGCATCTGGTTGGTTGCGTTCACAGGCAAGGCACCTACCATGATCTGAATGTTACGAACAGTATTAAATTCTTTGGCTAGGTTATTTGCTATAATACTTACCATGCCTGGTGCCAGACCACACTGGGTAACAAAGCGTCCATGTGTCAGAGTCTTGACAAAATCTGTAACCTGCACACTCTCAGTCAGGTCAAAGTAGTCTTTGCCGTGGTCATTGCACACGCTGGCAATCTGTTTGTTTAGACTGAATGGTGTGGTTGCCAGGATACCGTCGTTCTGGGAAATGATTCCACGAAGAACAGTTTCATCGCTTAGATCATGACCTGTGGTGATATCAAAGCCCTGCACATCCCAACCATCTTTGAAAAGACGATCCAGGACATAGCTTCCGATATGGCCCAGACCCAGAATTGCTAGTTTCATATGTTTACCTCAGATTACGTATTTTTCAATGTCGGGCTTACGATTCAATTCATAGGCACTAAGGTCCAGAGTTGGCTGATCCTGTATCATTAGCGATACCTGATGACCTACTGCAGGACTGTGCATGAGTCCGCGCCCAGTAAATCCTGTTGCGAAATAAATGTTGCCACGTTTATCAATGATGGCATTGTTATCTATGGTGCTTGAATCATAGTAGCCGCTCCAGGCACCCTGGCATCTGGCGGCTTCGAATATGCCTGGAAATCTGTGATACAGTAATTCCCAGACCCGATCCCAGCTTTGCAAATCAGGTTCTAGATCTGGGGCTGACCAGGTACCGTTGCCATCGTAGCCAACTATGTACTGATTGCCCTCGGGACGAATATAGATTCCTGTGATTAGATCTGCCACCAAGGGCAGACTAGGAATATGCTGTGCTGGACTGCTGACATGAAATACAGTGTGCTTGTGTCCAGCCACAGGAATGTCTAGTCCAAAATGTCGTCCTACCTGGCCTGTCCAGCATCCCGAGGCCAGTACTATGGCATCGGCACGGTCATGGTCAGCCTGCAGGCCGTCCAGCCAGTTCCAGTTTGCACCAGCTGCTCGAGCCTCGGTAACAAACCAGGAATGCAGGGTAGTAGGATCTATCCAGCCTTCGCTTTGGTCAAAGGTCTGGCATCCACGCCAGACATCGTCTACGTTTAGATAATCATGCAGAGTTTTTAGCTGATCGGGACGCAGGCAACGAGTGCTGGCTCCGTGCTTTTTCTGTAGTCTAAAACTAGAACGACAATCCTGAGCCTGATCTGCACCAAACAGCATCAGGTAGCCATTGCCTGTAAATTTTAGACCAGGTATGTTTTTGATAAAGTCGATGCTGTATCGACTCATCTGTATGTTGGTTGCTGTACTATACTGACTTCGAAGTCCACCGCAACTACGAGCAAAACTGCTCTGACTCAGTAGTCTATCTTTTTCGAAGACCTGAACTTCAATGCCAGGTGTTCTGGTAAGATGATAGGCAATGCTGGCTCCAATAATGCCACCGCCTAGGATATGGACTCGCATAGGTACTCCATTTGTGGTGCCGGCTCCTGGTTACGCTCCAGGCTCTCAGGTTCTTCAGACCAGCGCTTTCACTAGATTAGCTTAGCCGGCGTAATTCTATGTTGATCCATTGTGGGAGGGATTTCGAAACCCTCATTTCGCTGCACTCTAACCTCTAAGCTACTGCCCCGGTGGAGCAGGTGGGACTCGAACCCACGCCTCGCTGCGTGTTATCCATTACACTACCACGGATCGCCGGAGTCATGACTTCCGACTATGGTCGAGGGTAATTACTCCTGAACCATATTGAAACACACTTAAACAGTCCTTCAACGCTAGTCGCTATCTCCCTTACTATCGGGCGGAACTGTATGTGCTTCAATATGGCCAGTAGGGCAGGGGATGGATGCATCTTCCGTTTCAAACGATAGTCCGGACTATCTACGCGGTCGAAGTTGATCTTTAGTCTGCAACCTCACCAAGTCGGCTCACGGTTACTTCCTACTCACCATATTGAAACACACTCATCAAACTCCCTAGGCGGTTACTCTAGGTCCTATCGCTTTTCGAACCGTAGACCAATACGGCAGGAATGTGCTTCAATATAGTTGCCGGTTACAAAATCCGGCGTTACATTTTCGGAGTAACTGTTCTACCTATCCCGTCACCGACTTCGTTTAAGACTCGCCGCCTTTATACACGCTGATGGCCACGTGTTATGGTATTACTACCATATTGAAACACACTGCACTATTTGCTATGCTCATGCGGGATAGTCTAGAATTACCGCAGTTATATACATAGTTACTCAGGCATGATCGAGCCCATGGCTTACAATGTGCTTCAATATGGTGTCGGCTACTCATTCCCATGAGCCCCAACTTGAGTTGTTACCCTGTCCATACCATTCGAGGCTGGTAAGACCCTCGCATACGTTTTACCCTTTCGGATGAATAGCCCGAAGGGAGGTAGGTATGGGCACCTAAGACTACTCACGCAAGTCTTATAACGCCTACTTACTAACCGGCGTAGGGCCGGGGATACTGCCGGGGCACACAGGGCTGTTATTTAAGAACTGGCGGCGACTTTACGAAAAAGTCTCCTCCCGCCGTTCCCCCATGATTGGTGCCCTGAGAGGGACTCGAACCCCCAAAATTTAGTTCCTAAGACTAACACGTATACCTATTCCGTCACCAGGGCAGTATTTTTTGGTGGGCCCTGGTGGTAACGCTCCACTTGTCTACTTCCTATCGGTTTTCTGACGACGGATTTACAGTCCGCTGATAGGGGCAGGTCCCAGATTTGCTTCTATGTTAACATCTGTATATATTACTGTCAAGTACTTTTTTGGCCTCGGTGGACGGATTCGAACCGCCATAACCGGTTTTGGAGACCGACGTAATGCCTTTATACTACACCGAGAATACTGGTGCTGAATGTCGGATTCGAACTGACGACCTACCGCTTACAAGGCGGTTGCTCTACCAACTGAGCTAATTCAGCATAACTGGGGTGTTGTGGGGAATCGAACCCTCTCTACCTGTTTCACGGACAGGGGTGCATCCACTACACTAACAACACCATTACTGGTCTCGGATGCAAGAATCGAACTTGCGCCTCATGCTCCCAAAGCACGAATGATACCATTTCACCAATCCGAGTATCTGGTGGGCGATGAGAGTCTCGAACTCCCGACCTACACGGTGTAAACGTGCCGCTCTACCAACTGAGCTAACCGCCCCATAAACTGGAGCGGGCGAAGGGATTCGAACCCTCTCCATCAGCTTGGAAGGCTGAGTCCTCTCCCAGGAGAACACCCGCATAAACTTGGCACACCGTATGGGAATCGAACCCATCTTTCCACCTTGAAAGGGTGGCGACCTAACCAATAGTCGAACGGTGCATATACTGGCGGTCTGTACGGGAGTCGAACCCGTCTCTGCGGCGTGACAAGCCGCTATACTAACCGATATACTAACAGACCAAATTCTTTGGTGGACCAGCGGAGGATCGAACTCCGACTTTCGCGGTGCAAACGCGATGTGCTACCATTATCACTACCAGCCCTAACATATTCAAGCACACTGCTCATCGGCTTTCCTGTGGGCGGCCATTTGTCTGTTCGGCAATGTGCTTGAATATGGCTCCAGAGGGTGGGATCGAACCACCGACCAACAGATTAACAGTCTGCTGCTACTACCGCTGAGCTACTCTGGAATATCTACTACAACTATAATTCTAGCACCTTGATGCTAGTTGTCAAGCATTTTTGGAGGAGGGCTGGTAGAATCGAACTCCAACCGCTTCAGCGGTCCATCTGTTTTCAAGACAGTGCTAGGCCCAGCCTAGTTAACCCTCCATGTTTGGTTCCAGATAGTGGACTCGAACCACTGACCTAACGATTATCGGTCGTTTGCTCTACCAGCTGAGCTAATCTGGATTGGTTGCGGGAGATGGATTCGAACCATCGATCTCTAGGTTATGAGCCTAGTGAGTTGCCACTTCTCTACCCCGCGCTTGTATGGTGGAAGGTGTGGGATTCGAACCCACGGACCCAGTTTCCTGAATCGACGGTTTAGCAAACCGCTGCCTTCGGCCTCTCAGCCAACCTTCCATGTTTTTTGTTTCTGGCCCGGCCGGCAGGAATCGAACCCACATCGGACGCTTTAGAAGAACGTTGCCTTATCCATTAGACCACGGCCGGAAAATCTGGCATTCAATTGTAAAAGATCTGGAGTTGAGGGTCGGATTCGAACCGACGACTTTAGTGCTTTGCAGGCACTTGCATTGGGCCTCTCTGCCACCCCAACATATCTCGTAAGATGACTCTATATTAAAGCCTGGGTTACTGTTTGTCAAGCATTTTCTTGAAAATTATTTTCTGCTTGTAAATCAAGTACCTAGGGCGGTCCAGGCTGTCCATGTCCAGGCAAGGGCCTGATTAGTGGATCCGTGTCTGCACCTGGTGGCAAACGGGGAGGATTCTTGGGAACCATTTCCTGCTTATAGTTCCATTCATACAGCAACATCTCTCCAGGGTCCTGCGTCATGCCACGTTGCTCGGGCTTTTTCTCCTTGCCTACAACCTTCTTGCCAGCCTTCATTTTTCTCTGGCCCTCGGTCATCTTCTTTTCCAGCTCCTTGGTCCAGGGCTTCATGTACAGCGTAGGATGTTCTTCATTGGGCTCCTTGACCAGGAAATAGGCCCAGGGCTTGTTTACCTTCATGGCTATGATCTCAACTTCAACATCGGGAAAGCCATGTCTGGGTGTTCCCCAGAGCTTGTCTATGGTATGCCAGCTAAAGCCAACATTGAAGACCAGCAATGGTATGAGTATGAAAACAATCCAGTTCTTTTTGAGTCTGATAGCTGCTATAATAGTTACTATGGCCATGGCCATGAGGCTGGCCACCAAACTCGCCAATAAGATACTTACTCCTGTCATGGTGACCCCGCTGGTGTTCGGTTCAGTCTTACAATGTCCAGGATATTTTCTCCGACATCTGCAAACCAACCTCGTGGATTGTCTGTGATACGAAACTTATAGAAATTTCGTACTTCACCAGGGCCCTGACTGAATTTCAGTGTCTGTTTATAGACAACTGCATAGGGGTTGAGCTTGATGACCTCTACGGTTACGTCAACCTCGGGGTCTGCCAGCTCTCCATTGTTATCTGTATTTTTACGATAGGCCATGACAGCCACACCGTATTCTCCAGGTATGATACCACGCAGGCTAACAACTTCGCGATTCAGCTCCACGGTTACAAATTCATCATTGACTATGACATAGTCATTGGCCATGCCCAGATCGTCACGATCCAGATTCATGATCCCAACATCTCTGGTCTGGTAACTAACTGTGTTACCTGCAGGATCACTGACCCAGAGATCGAAATCGTCTCGGTTCTTGTCATGCCAGGTAAGTATGATATGATACTCGGCTGGAACTATGACATTCCCATTCTTGGCCTTGGGGTTGATCATGATCAGTGCTATTAGAAATAGAAACACTACTCCGATCAGAATATTGAACAGCAGGTCAACAAAGGCCAGATTGCTGACAAATTTATTTCTGGAGGCCATCGCGCATATACTCCAGGTTCATGAGCTGGCTCTTCAGAAAGATACTGGATATGAGACCAATCAGTGTGGTGTACAATGCTGTACTCATGCCCTGAGCCATGCTGGACAATGCCTGTTGCAGGCTTGCTGTATTGTTGACATCAATGTTATTGAATGATGTTCCAAGCATGAGCAAGAAGCCAACCACAGTACCTACCATACCCAGAGCCATGCAGGTCTCGGCGATATACCAGCCAACTTCGAGTCGGCGGCCAATCTTGGTTGGGTCTGTAATTCTATGCCAGAAGCCAATGAAAATACTGGTAATAGCCCAGAGCGGCAAAATTAGAAAACTAAGTTTTGTTGCATCTGCTGTCCAAATTTCTGCATGCAAACCAAAATAAACTGCTATACTAACTACCAATACTTGCAGACAGAATAAAAGCCACCATTGCATTGTTGCTTTATTCACGTCGTCTCTCCGTTAGGTTTTCAGGAAACTTGTGTCGAAAGTATCAGGGTCATCAACCAACTGGTTGGCATTTACTTCGGTCCATTTGCCGTCGATTTTGACCTCGATTTTTACTTTACGCAAACTCGCTTCTAACTGTCGTTCCTGTTCTAACAGTTGGCCTGTACGACGCATGCTTTCCATTCTGAGCCAGCGTTGAAACTTGTCTGAGCTGGCCATTTTCTGAAAGGCTTCGCGTTTGTTGTCTAGCTGACTTCGACTGGCTTCGGAATATCCATGAGCTCCGCTGGGGCGATGAGTACAGTGCACAGCCGACGAAGTTTTGTTTCGTTTCTGTCCACCTGCCCCTGTACCTTTGGTATAGCTCCAGTCTAAATCACGAGCCGTTACACTAAACAATGGGTCTGCGTTCGACATATTTATCTCCCGAAATTATATAGGAACTGCTCACTCACCGGATCATGTTTGAAACACGTAGGTCACATCCTTGTTCTTGACCGGACGAAGGTTGCCCAGGGGGCTCCGGAAGCCAACCAGGGCATCCAACTTCAGGCCTGCGTGCTCTTGGAAAACGTCGGCCACTAGATCGCACTTCTTGAAGTTCATTACATTCCAGGCACTCAAGCCTTGGGGACGTAATCTTGCAAGACAGTCACGAATAAGCGGCCTAAACCAATTTTCCGACCAGTCAGCATAGCTATTGTGACGATTATAGCTTTGCCGGCTATCATCCGTATAAACTTCTAGATTGAAATACGGAGGACTGGTTAGCACTACATCAAAAATTGGACCAGTTTTCCAACATTCCTCAGCAGGCATGTTATGTAACGTCACCTGGTCTTCAATCTCCAAGAACCTTACCAATCTTCGTAGATTGAGATAGGTCTCAGTGTTGGGCTCGCACCCAACATACTTCCAACCGTTGGCTACAGTCCCTAACATCCTTCCACCCCAGCCAGCACAGGGGTCAAATAAACGACCCTCACGCTTGCCTGTCATCTGACAAATCTGTTTACTAAAATGCGGTCTATAAAAACTAGAATTTGGTAGACCTGCTCGCATATAAACTGCTCGACGAATCCAGCTCAGCCAGAGCTGGCTCATGCTTTTTCGACCCCAGTCTAATACCGACTCCATGAGTGCAGTATCCATCCAGGCGTCACGAAAACATACTCCTTTGTCATTCCTTATGTCCCAGAAGTTTGGGAAGAAATGCTGACAAAGTTTGATGCCAGGTTGAAACTGGCTACCAGTCTTGTATTCCCGAACACCCTTGAGTCTGGCCCAGTCTACCCAGAGTTCTTCCTTGGTGTACGAATACTCGTAGTTCAGACTCTGCAATTCCTGGACACTGATGTTCGGATCTAATGGCTTCATAAGACTTTCAATGCACCTAATTCACGTAAAGTGTTCTCATTTCCATAGTAGCAATAAGTGCCACTGTCGGCATTCTGTCCGCCATGCTGTCGCTGAAATACCTTGGCATCACAAAGTGTACGAACCTGAGACTTGTTTAGTTTCCAGATCTCTACTCTGAAAGGATACAGCATGACAAACCATATTTCTTCGTAGTCCTGATCGGGTCGGATCTGCAGAAATGTAAACTTTTCCGAATCCTTGATCAGCATACTACCCTTGATCTCTACCTGGCAACCATTGATCCTTCGATCATAGTCTGTATTGGTTGCACGTTCTACTTCATATCCCATGCCACGCAGAATACACTCTGTAATCTTTTCATATCGACTACCCTTCTGCTTGGGTAATAGGTTTTTGAGCTTTCTGAATGGACTCGTCATATAACGAGGATCTTCGGGCTCTTCTTGTAAAAGTTCAGGATCGATAAAACCTATGACATCGGCCTGATTCTTGCCTGGGCTGAAACTTTTCATTGCTGTGGTTCCCATACAGGTTCATTGATAAATTGGTGCCGCCTCAGGGAGTCGAACCCCGCGCCAACGGATTATGAGTCCGCTGCTCTAACCAGCATGAGCTAAGGCGGCAATACTGCTTAGTCTACTCCCTGAGGACCGTTGCCATTTCTAAAGCCAACATGTCCTCCCTGTGCCTGAATTCTCTCGTAAAGATCTTCGAGAGTGATTGGTGCAAAATCTGTGCACTCAACCGACACATTGTAATAATTGGGGTCAATTCTGCCCCCTTGTATTTGTACACGATTTGCATGAAGATGTCCGTGAACATTACAGCCAAACCTAGCAAGGCTGTCTGGATGCACAGGCACATGGCTAAACATAATTCCATTGAGCACATGGTATGCACGAATGTCATCAAAGTAAGCCGCGTAATCATCAAGTTTGAAGATGTCGTGGTTGCCTTTGATAAGCACCTTGCGTCCGTTGAGTCTGTCAAGTAACCTAAGGTACTTACGATTGATGACAACATCACCAAGGTAGTAAACACGGTCGTTTGGACTAACCCGTTCGTTGTTGCGAGCAACCATGACTTCGTTCATTTCTTCCGCCGAAGCAAAAGGCCTGAGCGGAGTACCATCTGCCCGCTTGAATACGGTGCAGGTTTTTTCGTGGCCGAAGTGCTGATCACTCCAGACCCATGTTTTTGACATTATGTCGCCTTTCTAAACATGATAATAATTGATTTTGGTAGTAGGTAAAGGTATCGAACCTTTCCGTTCCAGCCCATCTGACCAGTCTCCGGGGTTTATAAGACCCCGCCGCACACCTGTGCTACCTACCGACTAAAATCAATAATTGGGTACTGGTACTGTTCGGTGGCAACTTACAATTACGTTCTCTAGCTCACCCGTATATGGGTTTGTAATTGTTGCCTGACAGCTGGAAGGTACTACTTGAACTTGAGGCTGAGGCGTCTGATATATTACTGTCGGCGCCTGCTCGACGACCACTGCCCTTGACTGATTGGCTATGATTGCTCCGAGAACAATCCCTGCAACTGCAGGCCCAACCCATCGGGCTCCATGACTATGGTGATGGTGATGACCATGATGACGGTGATGGCCATAACCACCAGCCAGTACTGAGCCACTGATACCCAGGGCTAGAACTGCTGCAGTAAGTTTTTTGACCATTGCATCTCTCCACAAAATTGTTGATGCTTAATTATATATACCTTTCGGCCTGTTGTCAAGCGAAATTTTGCCTGAAAACCAGGATTCAGAGGCTGTTTGGGTTGATCAGGGGTAGATGAAGCACGTATTCAACCAGATCTTCGGGGGTTCTCTGTACCCCGCGTTCGGCCAGGTATGCGCTTACATAACCAGCCTTGCGCTGTGTATCTGTGACCAGAAACAGGACTTCGCCTCTGAAACGGACTTGCCAAATTGGTTCCATGATTACCTCGAATGGTTAGTGTACAGTGATTCTAGCAGTACTTGGCGTTGTTGTCAAGACCGTTTAGATATGTGTGGCCATGTAGTAAAAGGCACTGGCCAATAAAGCACTACAGGGAATGGTCAGAACCCAGGCTACCAATATGTCCCTGGCCTTTTTCCATTTGACATGAGGTTCGGGTTCGCTGGCGCCAGACCCCAGAATAGCACCTGTAATGATGTGCGTGGTACTAACTGGTACACCCATGGCGCTGGCTGTAAATAACATGACACTGCCACCAGACTCGGCTGCGAATCCCTGTCTGGGACTGAGCTCGGTAAGTTTGAACCCCAGTGTCTGTACAATCCTCCAACCACCAAACAGTGTACCCAGACCCATGACCGCAAAACTGATAACTATGGCCCACATGGGAATCGGATCGCCCTGGGCAATCAGTCCAGAGCTTAGCAAAATTAGGAAGATGATACCTGCGGTTTTCTGTGCATCATTGGCTCCATGACCCATGCTATAGGCCGCGGCACTGAGTAATTGCAGTTTCCTAAACCACCAGTCCTGTCTTTCAGAACCTTGTGGCCAGATATTTCGAATAGCAGTGTTCACTCCTGCACCAAAGGCAAAGCCTATGATTGGAGCCGCTACAATAAAAGTAGCTATCTTTATGAGATTGTCTTGCTGGACTACATCCCAACCGTTGGCTGTCCAGGCAGCTCCTACCAGGCCACCAATAAGGGCATGACTAGAGCTGGTTGGCATACCAAACAACCAGGTTATGAGATTCCAGACTATGGCACCCGCCAGACAACCAAAAACCGTGAACAGGGTAATGTATTGTGGTAATACTATGCCCTTGCCTATGGTTGCAGCAACCTTGAAGGTTATGAAAAACATGACGCCAAAATTACAGACTGCGGCCATGATGACCGCTTGCTTGGCTGTTAGAGTACCTGTGGCAACTACAGTAGCGATGCTGTTTGCAGCATCATGAAACCCATTTGTAAAATCAAAAATTAGAGCAACACCAATCAGGACAATTGCCCATATCAAAATACTATCCATGAAAAATCACACCTATAATAATACCAAACATTGGAATAACCAAAAGGCTTAGTCCAAATAAGACTAACAATGCCATGAAGAAATCAAGTATTCTCATTGTCTTTTCTGTTTCGTTTCTGCATATCAGTCCAGGCTTCATCTTCGGCCTGGGTTACTTCATGTTCGGGATAACAGGGATCGGGCTTCTTGAAGATACGATCCCAGTTATTTGCAAATTGTCGATCATCTATGTCACGGGGCCGCTGCTTGCTGCCTTTGCTCATGTATCATCTCCCCTGTCCACGATAGGGCTTGAAACTGCGTTTCTTAGACTTATTCAGGCTGCTGCTACGAATTTTGCCACCCTGGCTTGTTCGTTTGCTGATTGACTCGTGAGTCTTTTTATTAGTAACCCCTGTTTGTTTGGCCATGTTAGCTCCAGTATTTTATAGCCAGACCGATTAGATAAATGACAGTGATTCCTGCGTTCAGAACAATTAGACTCCATTCACGCCAAAACCACCCGACTGTCATCCAGGCAAAATTGCCCAGAGTGAATAGAACTACGTTCAAAGGATACAACCAATTACCGCTGGTTAGAACTGATCCGCCTATGAGCAGAGCAGTTGCTAACCATTTTATATATTGCGTTGGATCAGGTTTGCTGCTTTCTGATTTGTCCGAGAATCCAGACATAGGTTCGCTCCAGTCCATTATATAGTTTACTACTTGGTGCCCAGCCCAGTTTTTCCTGGATCAGACGGTTGTCACTGTTACGACCGCGAACACCCTGCGGGGCGTCAAGGTTATGATGCCTCTGTATGGGTTTGCCTGAGATCATGGCAACATAGGTTACTAGCTGATTGATACTAACCATTTCATCGCTGCCAATGTTCACAGGACCTGAGAAGTTAGAGTGCATGAGTCTGTAGGTACCTTCGATACATTCATCGATGTATAGGAAACTACGTGTCTGATTTCCATCTCCCCAGACTTCAATCTCGCCAGTGCTTTGAGCAATCTTTCTGCAGATAGCCGCAGGTGCCTTTTCACGACCACCATCCCAGGTTCCCTGAGGACCAAAGATATTGTGGTAGCGTGCAATCCTTACAGGTATGCCATGATTGCGTTCAAAGGCCAGATATAGGCGTTCACTGAACAATTTTTCCCAGCCATATTCTGAATCTGGCTCTGCAGGATAGGCACTGTCCTCGGCACAGTTAGGATTGTCTGGATCTTCCTGGTTATAGGCTGGATACATGCAGGCACTGGAACTATAGAACACACGAGTCATGTTGTGCTTCTTGCGTTCGTTTCTTTCCTGTATGGCTCCCAGCAGATTTAGATTGATCAGAGCACTGTTGTGCATGATGTCTGCATCGTGCTCTTTGGTAAAGATGTATCCTGCTCCACCCATGTCTGCGGCAAACTGATAGATTTCGTCGAAACTTTCTTTGTCGAACATCAGATTGAAGTCGCGATATGGACCGCCAGCTTCAACACCAGGCCACTTCAGACTTTCGGCAACAACACGACCATCTCGGAGATCCTGAAGCCAAAAATCATGAGCCTCAGTTGGCTCGAAATCAGGACGCTTTACATCGACACCTCGAACCCAGTATCCCTGGCGTCTGAGGAATTTTACCATGTGTGAACCTATGAAGCCACCTGCTCCATAGACGAGTGCTTTTTTAGGCATGAATTCTCCTTAGTTAGACTAATTGAATCCCCGAGCCAAACATGGTGTTGTATTGGTTATAAAGTTCGTCTACAGGTGTCTCTTGCCAGACAACGAAGCTTCGATCCACCACCACTGTATGGTCTCGGGCATACTGTGCATATGGTAACAGACCAACCATGATTTGGTTTGGATCGGTTCGTGAAGGCATGAGGGAAATCATTGCGGGTTTTTTGAGAACTAGGCTTGTCGTGGCGCCGTCTGTGACGTCAGCGATTAGTTCTTCCCCAGAGGTCAATTTGACAATACGGATACTCATTATATACTCCAGTATTTATATAAGTTAGGGGGCGAAATTGCCCCCTATTTACTACTTTTTACGATAAGGTTGAGTGAAATCCCATTCTTCACCTAGTTCTGATACGAAGCTTAGGTGTTCATCCAGAGCTACAATACAACACAGAGCTAATAGGATTACAAAGGTTGCAGCCAACATTATTTGCCTTCACGCAAGAATTGTTTAGTGTCAGGTGTTTCCACCTCAATTTTGACTTTCTTGTGTTCAGGTATGATACGATCCAAAAAGATACGAAGCATGCCATTTAGATATGCAGCGTTCTTGACTTCAACAGCATCCTGAATCATGAAGGTGCGTGTAAAATGACGAGCAGCGATACCTTTCCATAGATAGTCACCAGCATCTTCATCGTTGGCTACCTTGCCTTCGATGATGAGCTTGTTATCTTCCAGAGTAATTTCAATATCGTTCTGACCAAAGCCAGCTACAGCCATTTCGATAACATACTTGTTATCCGCTGTTTTCTTGATATTGTATGGAGGATAATTTGGAACGTTCTTGGTTAGATCTTCGTGAAACTTGGTCATGCGGCTAAAACTGTCGTCAAAACCAACAAGGAACTTATCCATGTTTTTGAACATGTCTTGGCCGAATACATCCTTTAGGTGTGTCATAGTAGTTCTCCTTTTCAGCGAGAGTTAGTGATTTTGCCAACCCATGTGGCGTTGGCACCAGTGGATATTTTACTAGCCTTCACTGGCATGCTAGTTCCCATCCCGAGGGAATTCGTTAGTCTACTCGATTGTGATCGGTTTTCTTTTTACCGATGTTATACTTGGTTTCGAGTTTCCAGTTGTTCTTGTCACGATAGCTAATCACCTTGATCTGATTCAGCGGCGCCTGATGTCTGATACTTTCAGCATCAACTACTTTTACCAGGCCCCAGTCCACCAGCAGCTTGGCAATTGTATTACGTCTCTCTAGATCATTGTCGGTTAGATCAGCAGGTTTTCCATCTAAAACAAACAGCTCTTTGAAATGCACTATAAAGTAACGTCCTTGCTTGTGAAGGATATGGCAGCTCTGGTATAATGTGTTATCTTTTCTTGAAGCCACACCAATGCGAGTCAGAGTTTCACGTACTTTCAGAAAATCATCGGGCTGGTTTAGACTGATTTCCAAGGGCATGTAGCCAGGGAAATCTATCTTGAAAAAGTCTTCAGCCATTTATTCCACCCTTTCTTAGTCTTTTTTTCATAGTTTCAATGTCTGCTTCAGCGAGTAGGGGTAGAACTTGGCGAGCTTTATCAGTGCTATAACCATAGTATTCTTTGATGACATCTACTGCATCCACAGCCTCGGCCTTGATCCATTTATTGAATCTTTTGCGGGCTCTTATGATATTTATAAGAAAGTCATGTTGTAGTTTACGGTCCAGATGAGCACGCGAATTCATCTCATTGGCATAGATCACTGTATCCGAGCCCATGCTTAGGCTGCGATTTATCATGAAAGCATTGTATTGCTTCTCCGCAAATTCATCTACCATGAGATTCTCTTTGGTTTCGCAGATTGCTCGGCTCCAGTCAAAGGGACTTAGTTTGACTTCTTTGACCTTTTCTTCGACATAGACTGGACGATCTGCTACTTCATCGTCAAAGAATTTCATGATTTGAATTCCATGGTTGCCATGACCTCGGTCAGGCAAGCCACAAGATTGATTTCCTGATCCACAACAAAAGCACTCTTGTACTGATAGTCAGCCAAAAGCATGACCAATTGTGGTACTGTGCTCACTCTGTCAGTAAGTCCATCATAGATTTTTCTAAAGATTGTGCTGGGCTCGGTATCTGAGTTCTCTACAACCCAGCGACGCATGGCCTTCCAATCTTTTTCCTGCAAGGACTTGACTAGCTCAGTAAAATTAGCATCGCTGAGATTGTTCAGGATACCACTGTCAATGACACCAGCCACACTATATTTCTGAAGTTCATTTAGTGTTCGACGATAGTCAGGAAAATGCTTTTCAACAACTCGGGCTACAACCTTGAGGTCGGCTTCGATGTTTTCGTTCTGTAGAATAAACTTGACTCTGTTGAAAAACTTGGATGCAATCTTGGGCTTTTCGTCCTTGGCAATCCTAAACTCAAACACAGCACAACGACTATGCAAGGGAGCAATGATTCTGTTCTTGAAATTACAGGTAAAGATGAATCTGCAATTAGCACTGAACTCTTCGATGAATGCTCGCAAAGCTGGCTGAGTACTGTTTGGATTCAGATAGTCAGCCTCATCTAGGATCACAACCTTGGTGCCGCCACCAAAACTAACTGTGCTGGCAAATTGCTTGATCTTGGTTCTGAGAACATCAATACCCGACTCCTCGGAACCA